>JAABUR0100001973.1_pt1 | contig 33673 bp, 31 predicted proteins | sample 5560091 | NCBI WGS metagenome assembly JAABUR01 (sample SAMN10711879, study PRJNA513375) | rock metagenome | isolation source: Antarctica rocks | place: Antarctica: Victoria Land, University Valley sud | reverse complement strand
CGCTCATCCGCCGCACGGGCCACACCGCCATTGCGGCGTACCGCCGTCACCTCGCCGCCCATCCCGGCAAAGCCCTCCGCCTTCTACGTCCCAAGCCACACTCTCGCCGATAATTCACGAGCCCTGCGACCACATAGCCGTTCATGGCGACACCATGGATCAGGCAGATATACTGGTATGTGCCCGGCGTTGTGAAGGTCAGGGTCCAGGTCTTGCCTAGCGCCAAGATGCCCGAGCTGGCAAAGCCCGTGCCGTCATAGGTCGTCCCAGGCGTAGGGAAGGCGACCTTCGGATTGAGCTGCAGCATGGGAGGTCCGGCCTTCTGGGGGATCGGGATGTTTTGGTCCTTGCGGGACAGATCCTTCAGCATAGCCATGGGGCCGAAGGACACGGTGTGCGGCTCAAGTTGATCGATTTCGCGCCAGGCCACCGTATCACCTACGGTGATGTCGAGGTACTTAGGGGCATAGCTGAGCTGCGCGCCCTGCGAGACTTCGAGTTGCCCCAGACCGATCAGGACCGTCAGTTCGGGGGGCACAGCCGCGTGGACAGCGCTCCCGCCCCGTGGCGGGGCCGCGTGGATTCTGGCCGTAGGAGCGAGGGCAAGGACCAGGAGACTCAAGAGCAGTAATGGTGAAGCACGTTTCATCGTTTGATCAATTCCTTTATGTGGATGCGCGAGTGTGTGGATGCGCGACCTGTGTAAACCGCCGGGAAAGCGCGTAAGCGCGTCGGTGTATGACAGTCTCGTGACCTCCTTTCCAGCCTCACGGCGAGGGCTGACTGGCCGCGCACGCCTAAATCTAGCTCAGCACACTGACGCGCCTGACCAGCAGGCACACCGTGGATGCGCTGGCACGGCGTAAGACGTGCGGGCGACGAGCAACCGACCGACGACGAGCAGACGGCGACACAGATCCACCTATGTAAACGACCGCGCCGCTACTTTTGGGGCATCTCACCCGGGCCACAGCGGGCGGTGACGCCCTATAGCTACCATCGTGAAAGAGAACGGGGCAATCTTTACACAGCATGCCGCTCGTGACAGCCTTCGTGACACCGGGTCCTGTACGGGCACGAGGGCGCGTGAGAGAGGCAAAAGGAGAGGGGCGGCCCGGTTCCCGGCGCCGCCCCTCGCGGGTGCTGTGGCCGCTCTAGTGGTCAACGTGCGGGCCGAACGGGTCGGCCTCGTCCTCCAACGATGTGGGGACTCCTGCGGCGACGAGCGCCACATCCCGCGTCGCGCCGTCCGTCGCGGTCTCGGTCGCGTCGGCGACGTCATCCGTGCCGCCGGCGTCGTGGTCGTGCTCAGGTTGGGCCGCCTGGCTCTCGACCGGAGCGGGCGGCGGCAGTTCCAACGGCGGCGGCGGCGTGAGCGGGCCGTCCGGGCGCTCCGGGCCGAGCGGCGGCGCCCACGACTGGCCCCTGGCCGGCGCGCGGCGCTTGACCTCGGGATCGGCGTAGTAGCGGCGCTGGGTGAGGCGCGCGGGCGGGCGCTGCGGCATCTTGACCAGCAGTTCGTCGGCCCGCAGGTTCATCACCTCGTCGGGCGTCAGCAGGGCGCGCTTGGTCTCGCTCTGACTCTGGCCGCCGCGATCGGTCAGCACGCGGAAGCGGTCGCGCTGCACGTTACGGCCCTGCGTCACCTCGGTTGTCTCGCCCAGGACCGCCTCGGAGAACCAGGTGGCGTCCTCGTCGACCAGGTTGGACAGGGCGATCTTGGTGTTGTACGCGCCCTTGAGTTGCGTCCAGCCCAGCTCGCCGTAGGTCTCGACCATCTGCGCCGTCATCTGCACCACGTAGACGCCGTAGACGCCGGCGCTGCGCAGCAGGTTCATGGCCTTCTTGATGCCGGCGACGAAGCCGATGTTGCCCCACTCGTCGCCGTAGATAAACACGTCGCGGTGCAGTTCGCCGCCGGGCGTCGTGCGCGCGGTGTCGCCCAGGACGCGGAACAGGTCCATGAAGAAGCCAGCCGAGAGCGGCTTCAACTCCTCCATCAGGTCGGGATCGAGCGCGAGGAACACGGCGACGGGCGTGCCCTCCCCCGTGCCCAGGCGGGTCAGCTTCACCTCGTCGCGGCTCGTCGTGGCCTGCACGCGCTCGTCGCTCATGATGGTGAAGCGGGGGGTGATCTCCGCGAACACGGAGCCGAGCAGCTTGTCGTTGGCCTTGAGCGCGGCCATGAAGCTGAACGCCTTCTTGCGCGCCAGGCGCGAGGGGCTCTGTTCCAGGGCCGCGATCACGGCCTGGGGCGGCTGCCCCGTCAGGAACTCGTCCAGGTGGGCGAGGGTCACGTCGCCCAGCGTCCCCCCGGCGCGCGTGACGACCTCTTGCAGGTGGAAGATCCCGGCCATCAGCACTTCGCGCGCGGCCGTGTCCCAGAACGGCTCCTTCTCGCTCTTTCCAGTGTTGGCGATCCAGCCGCCGCACCACAGGGCCGTCAGGAGCGGGCTGACGCAGCAGGCGAGCGGGTTGTAGCCCATCGACGTGTCCGGCGAGAGGAAGTTGACCACCCACACGTCATAGTGCTTTGAGAGGTGCGTGTACGCCTTCGCCAGCAGCTCCATCTTGAGGTCGGTGATGACCAGATCGCGCGCGCCGGTCTCACGCAGGAGGTTGGCCAGGATAAAGCCCGTCGTCTTGCCGCTGCCGATAGGGCCGATGACGAGGGTGTTGAGCACTTGCAGGCCCCGGTTCATGGCGACGCTCACGCCGCCGCGCACGCCCAGCAGCAGCGGGGCGCCCTTGTAGGCGAGCCGCTTCATCTCGCGACGGGTCATCCAGCGAGCGGTACCGTGCGCCCCGCTCGGCGTGAGCCGCCGTGGCCGCGTGTAGATGAACCAACCCACGCGCCAGGCGACGACGACCACGACGGCGGCTAGGACGGCGGCCTCGCTCAGGACGAGGGCCGGGTAGGGCCGGCCCTGCACCCTCGGGTAGCGTGCGGCGGCGTTGCCCACCCACGCGGACCACTCCAGGCCCCCGCTTTTCAGGCGCCCGGTGTGCAGCCCATGGCGCAGCCGGGCCAGGAGGTCGAGGGTCCACGCCACCGGGTAGGCCAGCGCGACGTAGCCCCATTGATAGGCGCGCGTGAGGGCGTCAGAGGCGCGCAGCGCGGCCACGGCCGCGGCGACGCCCGGCGAGTGTCATCAGGATTAGGGCGGCGCGCACAGGGGCGCTCACGCGCTCGGGCTTGTACGAGTAGACGGCCATGCTCTTATCTCCACGCGGTTAGCGGTTGGGCTAACCGCCTATCGGCCGCGGCGGCGGCGACGTCTCCTGACCACCAGGGCGGTCCCGCCCGGCCTCCTCAACAGCGCCGCGCCGGCGATCCCGCGCAGCACGGCGCGGGGGAGCCAATACCAGGACTTGCGGGCAAGCACGCACCCCAAGAGGTCGATGCCTACGAAGGCCAGCGCCGTTGCTACAATCGCGTTCACAATTCACACCTCGCCGTGCTATCGGGGCTACGATGCGTAGCCCATACCGCGCACTCTAGCCCGCGCCGGCCGCGGCGGCAAGGCGAGCGCCGCCGCGGCCGGCGCGGGGCGAGGCCCGACGATCAAGCGGCCGCCATCGCGGCCGCGCTCACGACCTTAGAGAGCGCGCCGCTCCCATGGTTCACCGCCGAGATGGTCAGGGCCGCCCATATGACCGGGAGGGCCACCAGAAAGAACAGGCCGCCCAGGAGGCTAATGTCGGACCAGATACCCTCGCCGTGCTCGGTCATGGCGACGATGAGCACGGAGGCGATGCTGTACGCCAGCCCCAGCGTGCTGGTGCTCAGGAACGTCATCAGCCACGCGGAGGCCAGCCGGTGCGCCGGTGGCCAGATGAACAGCGCGATGAAGACCGGCGCCACGACGTAGCAGAGCCCCAGGGTATAGAGGCTCACCTGTCGCTCCAGGCCGGCCAGGACCAGGAAGATTGGGCTCAGGATCAGCGTCAGGCCGGAGTGCGGGACGTTGGCCGCGTTGACGTGCCCGACGTCGCCGGCCAGGGCGTTGGCCAGGGCGAACCACGCATCGCAGATCGGGTTGAGCGTCCGCAGCGTGGCGACGACGAGGGCAGAACGCCAGAGCAGCGACACCCCTTCCGTGACGCTGCCGAAGAAGCGGGGCGCCGCGCACCACATCGCCGCGATCCCGAGCAGGACGACAACGGCCTCGCTGGCGTCCTGGCTCAGGACGCCTTGCACACGCGTGAGCTCCTGGTTGGCGCGCAGGTCGGGGGTATGGGTGAGCGGGCCGAGGATGGCGTCGGACAAGCCCTGGACCTGGCTGGCGAGATTACTCGTCAGGGCGTCCCACACCGCGCCCGCGACGCTCCCGATAAGCCCGCCCAGGTCGGGGCACCAGCCCAGGAGCCCGGTGCAATAGGTGGAGCTACCGGAGCCGCCCGCATCGACGACCGCGCCCTGTGGCCGCGTCACCGTGAACAGCGCCGCAGCGGTCGTGCGCCGGTCGCCCACGGCCCGGATCGTGTGGCCCCCTACCGAGGCGTCGCGCGGGATAGTCACGTCAATGCTGGCATAGCCGGTGTTGTCCGCCGCGTCGCGCCCGACGACGGCCGCGGACTTGTCCCAGTAGAGGCTGACGGTTGTGTTGGGCGGGAAGTTGGTCGCCGTGGCAAGGAGCGCCATCCCGGTCACGCCCTGCGCCTGCGAGAGCGCCAGGGCCGGGGACGGCGGCGCCTGGGTCGGGTAAGGTATCTGCGTTGGGTACGGTACCTGGGTCGGGTAGGGGCGGTCGGTCGCGGTCGGCGCCGGCGTATGCGTCGGCGTGGCGGTCGGCGTGTTCGTGGCGGTCGGCGCGGCCGCGCTCGCCACGACGGCAGGCGCGAGCGCGGCCAGGAGCGCGCCGGCGAGTATCAGGGAACGGGCGAGCGCGCGCCAGGCGACGGCCGCGCTGCTTGGAAAAAGATGGGGTTGGAGCGTGCTCATGCGGTTAGCCTCTCTTCCTGCTCCGTGCTGTCGATCGCGGCCTTGATGCCCTCCCAGGTGTCGCCGCCGCCGTGCTCGTCGGCCCACCAGGCGCGCAGGGCCACGTCGTCGGGGTCGCTCGCGTACAGCAGCGCCTCCTCGGGCGTCAGCTCCACGCGCACGACGCCGTGCAGGTCACGCGCGCTCTTGCGGTCACGCCGGGTCATGAACATGGGCATGTAGACGCCCTTCTGGCCGCTCATGCGCTGCGCGGCCTCGACCTCCTGCGCGGTCAGGCTCAACATGCGCTGGAGCCATAGCTTTGGGTTGCCCTCGGTCTGCTGGCCGGTGTCCTCGATCGAGTAGAGCGCCTTAAAGCTCGCCTGGGTGAAGAAGGTCTCGGCGTCGGAGTTGCCGACGAGATCCTTGACCTGCTGGCTGGCGAACAGGACGCAGTTCCCGCCGTGGCGGGCCTTGCGCGCGTCGCGGTTGATGTAGTCGCGGGCCTGGGGGGAGGTCAGCAGGCCCCACGCCTCATCCAGGCCGGTCAGATGGTCGGCGGTCCCCCGATTCGCCGCCCGGCTGCGCGCCCTGGCCAGCGCCCGGCGCCGGTCCACCACGGCGAACACGGAGAAGTAGGCGAAGTTGCGGAGCTGCGCATCACCTTCTAGCGGCTCGGTGTTAAAGGCCAGCAGGGGCGCGTCGAGGCGTACATTGGTCTGACCGTCCACCAGGCGGGCGTGCTGCCCGTCGCCCACGTAGGGCGAGAGCCGCCAGGCCAGGCCCCGGTACACCTTGCGGTCCTCGGTGTCCGTCGTCGCCTTGCCCTTGGCGTCCAGCGTCGCGTGCAGGTCGGACATGACCGGCGTGTCATCGGGGTGCGCGGCGTAGACCTCGCGTACCGCCTCGTCGAGGAAGGCGGGCTCGAGCCCGGCCAAGCTGCCCAGCAGCAGGTCCACCGCGGCGGTCACGAAGCGCACGCGCTCGCGGCGGTCATCGGCGTCCGCACGCGGCCCATCGAACACGTTGATGCACGCTGAGCGCGCGCCGCCGAGCGTGGCCCGCGCCTCCCGCCAGTCCGTGCCGCCCGCGATCTCGCACAGGGCCGTGAACGAGTCAACCGAACTGACGACGGTGGCATAGTTCCCGGTGAGCAGGAACCAGAGTGCGACTTTCTGCAGGAGGCTCGTCTTGCCGGTGCCGACGCGGCCCAGGATCACGCCAATGCGATTGTACAGGTCGGGATCGCCCAGGGCCAGCGTCACCAGGTCGCCGGCGGCGTCGGTGGTCCCGAGCGGGACGCCCAGCGTGCGCGTGCCGGGGTTACAGGCCAGGAAGGGCCAGGCGTTGCCCCAGGTCGGGGTGTCCCAGCGGTAGGTCGAGCGCGCCACGTCGCCGTAGCCGGGCAGGGTCGAGCGGTAGAGCGGGCGCTGATGGGCGTGCCCGTAGCCCGCGCCGGCGACCATGGTATCGCCCACGGCCTGCAAGGCGTGGCTCACGCGGCCGTCGAGCTGCGCGCGGGTGTCCCCCTCTAAGCGCAGGTAGCAGCCCACGCGCACGACGCTATAGCTCGCGCCATGCAGCGCCGTCGCCTGCGCCTCGGCATCCTCGGCGGCCAGCGTGGTCCCGATGTTCTTCCCCTTGCCGGCCGTGCCCTCCATCAGCTTCAAGCGCCACTCCTGCCGGCGGCGCTCCCACCCGCGCCGCAGGCCGCGCAGGTGCAGCACGAGGGTCGCGGGGCAGTCCGGCAGCACCAGCGGGCGCGTCCAGGCGGGCCGGGTCTCGTCGGGTGGCGCCACGATGAACAGCGTGCGCGTCCACCGCGCGCGGCCGCTCGCCGGGTCCACGATCCGGTAGGTGTGGAAGTCCTCGTCGGCCTCGTCGCCGGCCGGCGCGCTATAGCCATCGGGGCGCGGGAGGAGGTGGCGGGCCACGAAGGCGCGGGCCGTGGCGGCGTCGGCTGCGACCGGGGGGACGCCCATGGCGACGAGCTGGCGCGTGAGCGCGGCCACGGCTTGCGCGAGGCGGGCGGGCGCGGACTGATCGGGGTGGCCGTCGCGCGCGGGGTAGGGGCTCACCAGCAGCCAGTAGTCGAGCCGCGCGACGTGCCGCGCGCCGGGGTCCGTCAGCCGGCGTTGCCAGCGGGACAGCAGGCGCTCGCCCACCTCCCCAAGGTGGGGCGTGTGCGGCGTCGGGGCGAGCTGTGCGCGCAGGCCGGCCACGACGGCGGCCGTGTCGGCAGGGCGATTCTCCACGTAGATGGACAGCGCGGCCTTGTGGGGGAGCGAGGTGGCGAGCTGGCCGAACAGCGCGGCGTGCCGCTCCTGGTCGGGCGTCGTGTCGGCGTCGAGCGCGTAGCCGGGGATAGACAAGAGCCGGTGGCGTGTGCCACCGGCCCCCAGGATCGTGCCGTCGGCGTCGTCAACGCGGACGACGCCGCGCCGCGTCGAGGCGGGCGTGGGCATGATGGGCTCCTTTCTCGGCCTGGTCGCCGGCGATCCGCAGGCCCCTGGCCAGGTAGACCACGGATTGACGCGCGGCGTAGCGGGTGAGCTGCGCGGGGTAGCGTTCGACGCCGCCCCGCCACAGCACGAGGATGGGTGTGATGAGCAACATGGTCGGCAGCGCCACGGCGAGGATGTGGGCGTTGGGGTCCGCGACATGCGCCGCGAACCCCGAGAACGCCCACAGAGACGCGCTGCCCACGACCGCCGCCGCCCACTGCGGGGCCGTCAGGCGGCCGAGCCGCAACGAGTGGTTGAGGCTACGGGGCGTCTGGTGCGGCATGTTAAATCTGCGCCCCCAGGGTGGTGAAGCCCATCAGGAGGATGATCGCCAGGACGGCCGAGCCCAGGATCGCGCCCTTGTGGCCCCGGTCGAACACGACGCCGAGCGCGGCGCCGAAGATAATCATGGCGATGAGCGCCGGGCGCACCTCGGTCAGGAAGCCGATCACCTTGGCGCCGGCGTCCCCGAAGGCGCTGGCAATGACAAAATCGTACATACTGGTACTGGCCCTTTCGTCTACGGTCTCTCTCAACGGTCCGTTGTACGTGGGTGGTCAGCGGGGTCACGGTTGCCGCCGCGGCCCCGCCGACGCGTGCTCTCACCTGTGCGCGCCTCTCCCTCCTCTCGGACAGGCCATCCCGACTCATCACCTTACGTCGCCTTGCCGAGGGGGACCCGAACCTGCTACGGTTACGGGCAGATGTAGACGCAGCGACACCCCGCGACGAGTGTCCCTTTTATGATTGAAACAAGTAAAAGGGACACTTGGACCCAGTGTAGCGCACGGGCGCGGAGGTGTCAATGTATGCATGTTGATGACGGCGTGACCAACGCGCCACTGGTGTATAGCGTGGGCGGGGAGATGCCGCGCAGACGGAGAGAGCCGGGGGACGCGGCGGCCGGCGCCCTTTTCGGCGAGCGCCTGAACAGCCTCTTTGCCACGCGTCCCGATCCCGCCACCGGCCAACCCTACTCCCTGCGCGACGTGAGTGCGGCGACCGCTGGCGTCGTGTCGCGGGCCTACCTCTCGACGCTGCGCCGTGGTGGGGTGGCCATGCCTGGCCTGCACATCATCGAGGCGCTGGCGCGCTTCTTCGACGTGCCGACCGGCTACTTCCTCGGCCACGACTTGGGCGATGCGCCCCGGGCGCGTGCGCTCGCCGGCGACGATCAGGGCGAGCCCGACGAGGAGGCCGTGCTGCGCCTGGCGCTGGCCGACCCGCTGGTGCGGGAGGTCGCGCTCAAGGTCAAGGACTTCGGCCCCGAGGAATGGAAGCTCATGATCGGGATGGTCGAGAGCCAGATGGCGCTACGCCGGCTTGCAGAGGAGCGGGCACGCGCAGTCGGGGCGACGCCCCCGCCCAATCCATCCCCACCGCCATCATCACCGCCCCCGCGCGACATTTCGACCGCACGCCGGCGCACCAAGAAGCGCGACGATGCGGGTACACCGCGTATGGGGGGGAATCCTATCGAGCAGGAGTGAGCGTCGGCCCTTCCTTTTCCAAGTAGGTGGACGTCGCCGGCGACGCGTTGGCGGGATGGGCGGACGTGACGGACGCCACCAGCTACCACGTCGGTATCGACCTGTGGCCGCCTTTGCCACGCCTAAAGACTGCCTCGCAGTTGAGTTAACATTTGTGATAGGTCTTGATAGCACTTCCTGAATGAACGTGCTGATAGTGCTGCATGGATATCAAAGGCTTGGGTAAGCAGTGCTTGATCTGTCGTTTCGGAGTAGCCTTTGCCAATCATATTTCGTTCCAGCCACCCCTTTGCGCCCCGGATATTCTCTGGATTGGGAGGTGCTTGTAAGTCGTCGCGCAGCCCTTGTTTCCCTTGTAAAGAAGGTGCTGCCGCAATAAGCCAAGCCTCATACTCTCGATTTGCTAGTACAACGGAAAGCGGTAAGTTGCTTCGCTTCGCCCTCGCCCGATTGAGCAACTGCGCACCCAAGTTTGCAGGACAGTCATCATCACTATCAATGAGGATGAATATACCGCCCCTACCACCAGTTAGCCGTGCTGCTTGTTCGACAGCATTCTCTAATACATCACGACCGTTAATAAGCGAGCCTCTAGATTTGCGAATAGGTGGAGGTATTTGAGGATATACGGGCGGGTCTAATAGTCTTGCGACGCGCTTAATCAGCGTTGGCACAGCATCAACTTCGCCATGCCCTTCCACGATACACGCAACTGATGGTGTTAATGTGAGATTAGATGTTGTCAAAGAGATTAACTTTCTGCGTAGATGGCAAGGGAGATGGATACGCTTGATTGCTCCGTAGCAACTCGCCAGCGGTGTAGAGGTGATCTCGGATCATTGAGCGACTGGCGTTATTCAATACGGCGAGGTGCGATCCATCTTGATTCGACTCTACGGCGAGAATGCTATCAGCTTCGATATCTTTGTTATCGAGTAAATCCGGGCTGTGGCTTGTGACCAGGATTTGGGTATGCTGACTCATTTCCCGAAGACTATCGAACAGTACGCCCGTTGCAGCGGGATGAAGCGCAGCCTCTGGTTCTTCAATAGCAATCAGTGGTATGGAGATTCTACTTGGAGGTAGTGCTTGGAATAAAGCAACGAGGATAGCTAAGGCACGCAACGTTCCATCAGACATAGACGACGCATAGAATATTTGCGTCGGATCATCTTGCACCGGAAACTCAAGAATTTGTTGATTGCCTACGAACCCAGCCCGTACCCCACCCACGTTGGGGGCTAGCTTCTGCAAATACACCTCAATCCTCTGCATTGCCGTTTCGTTTTCATTAGCTAATGCCCTTATAAGTGAGGTTGTGTTTGCACCATCGCGCTCTAAAGAATCGGTAGATTCTACCCCACTAGTTGTTGCGGGATTGCGGAAAGAGCTAGGGTTGATGTTGTAAAACTTCATGGCGGCCAGTGACCGACGTAGCGGGTCAAACTCACTGCCCATGACATAGCCCGTTGACAAAGTTTTTAGAAACAGATTGTGTCTGTCAATCTGTTTGCCAGCAAGCAACGTAACATTCGTGTCTAACTTGTCATCTTGCACCCTATAGTACATAGGTTGCCGATTTTCATCGCCGCTTAGGACGCACTCTTCCCTTGCAACACTGAAGCCGCCACCTGGCCCTGCCTCGATTTGAAAGGCATAATGTCCTGCTCTTTGATGCTCCAATGTGAAATCTAGTCGGATACCGAAACGTCTTTCATGATGGCTAAATCGGGATAGTACGCCATTTATTCCACTCCTTTCGTTTAATGCCTGCTCAACTGATATATGTACGCTGCGCGCAACAAATTGGAGGGCATCAAGGAAATTACTCTTACCTGATCCGTTAGGGCCAACAAGAAATACGAGAGAGGCTAGATTAACGTTGCAATCTGTAATACTCTTATAGTTTTCAATCACTACGCGATTTATGAACGGTGTCATCGTCTTCACTGAGCTTTCGACTAGTTGATGAAGAGCGGCCCACCGGCGTCCAGCACACTGACCAACTCGGCCAACGACTGTGGCTTGATCCTCTCGAACTCCTTCTGCGGCACCTTCCTGTAGCGCCACTCGGCACCGGCGAGCGCCGTCACATCGGCGCACCACTGCTCGGCACGGGCGTCCTTGCGCGCCACGTCGAGGTCCTCCCGCCCCTTGGTCTCTAGGAGCCAATGTCTCCCGGCATTGTCGCGGGCCACGAAGTCGGGCTCATAGAGGCGCAGATTGGCCTCGCCGTCGAGGTATTCGAGCTGGAGGGGGCGCGGCAGGTTGCCGAGGTTGGCGAAGGTCTCGACGTCGAAGGCGCCATCGAGGAAGCGGGCGAACGCCTGCTCGAAGTCGTTGCCGCAGGGCGTGAGGTTGAACAGCGTGTGTTTCACGTCGGCCACCTTGCCCGAGTAGGGGAAGGGCGGCGTCGTCGAGAGCAACTGCGGCGCGTTCTCGACGACCGGCACGGCCTCGTCGGTCAGGTGCGGGCGGATCAGCGCGAGGAATACCTTCTCGGTCAGCGTCAGCGTCACCGGCCGGCTGAGGGCCTGGATCACAGGCTTGCTGTCCAGAGCGACAGCCGCGCCGAACGCCTTCTCGCGCAGGAACTGCTCGACCTTGGGCACCAGCACGGAGAACTGGGCCGTCAGCTTGAGCGCCTGGGCGATGATTTGCGTGTAGAAGGCGATGATCTCGCTCGCTGTCTGTGCCTGCGGCATCTGGTAGGTGCGCGTCACCACCACCTCGTCGGAGATCACGTCGCGGCCCTCGTAGGTGAAGGTGTCCGTGGGCGTTGTCGCGGTATCGACGCGCAGCGGTTGCCGGAGAGCGATCTGCCCCACGTCCAGGCCCTCGATCACCTGCCTGACCGACTTCTTACGCGCTAAGCGCGGCGAGAGGACCGGGATAGCGATGTCGCGGGCGGGGATACGCTCAGTCTCCACCTGGATCGTCGGGATGATAAGCGGCGTCTTCTTCTTGCCGTACTCGAAGGTGTCGAGCTTGATGCCCTCTTCCTTCTCCAGGTCCTCGACCACCTGCATGAAGTTCTGGTTGCCGATGATGTCCACGCGCTCCTGGAAACCCGTCAGGTTGCGGAACATCAGGCGCAGGCCGCGGCCGACCGCCTGCTCGGGCAGGATGTTGGCCTTGGCCGAAAAGGGGCGCAGGCCCACCACGACCGTCACGTTGTTCACGTCCCAGCCCTCGCGTAGCATAAGCACGGAGACGATACAATTCGTCTTGCTCGTGTCGCTGTCCACGTTACTCGCAGCCTTACGCGCCGTTTCCAAGTCGGCCTTGCTCACCTCACCCGACTTGTCGGTATGAATCACGACAAGCTTGTCGTCGGCGAACTCGGCCGGGTACTTGTGGCGCAACCAGTCGGCCACGCGATCGGCACTTGCCGTGTCGTAGAGCATGAGGAAAAGGACCGGCTTCTTGCCCAGCGGCCCCAACTCCTCGCGGTACTCCTGCCACCGCTCGATGGCAGCCACCAGATACGCCTCATAACGCACAGCGGGGTTGTCGCTCTGCACCTCGCCGATGCCCTGCGCGATGCCTTTGACGGGGCGCTTGACGACGTTATCGAGGATGGCCTGCTTGAGCGGGTAGTCATAGACGGTCCAGGTGAACAGCGTGCCGTCGCTCTGGCGTGGAGTTGCGGAGAAGTCGAGCTGTGCCGTCAAGCCACGTTCACCTAACCGCTCATGCACGGATGAGATGACGCCATTCCAGGCCGGGGCTTGGTCATTCGTATGGTGCGCCTCGTCGTTGAGTACCAGGCAGTCGCCGCGGCGGGCGATCCGGTCGAGGAACGCGGCATCGGGCTGCAAGGAAGACGGCGGTGCGGGTCCGAGCAAGTCAGCGACGGGGTTGGGCGTCGGCTCTTCGGGTTTCTCGTAGAGTTGCTGGATGTTCGTGAGGTAGAGCGCGCCGGCGCTCTGCATGCGCTCCCCCTCGCCGCGCAGGTACACGTCGAAATCCCATTCGATGCGAAGATCGGGCGGAATAATTGGGTCGGACGTAAAGATTCTACTCTTGTCTCGCTTACCTCCAAGACCACCAAAGTCATCAGCCAGGCGCTCATAAACGATGATGTTGGGCGCTATGAGCAGGAACGTCTTGACGTAGTGATCGCCCTCGCCATACACTGCATTGAAATACTGCCAAGCCATTGCCAAGGACATAACCTTTGTCTTGCCCGATCCGGTACCCATCTTAATAGCGTAACGCGCAAAGGGATCGTAGGACGGCAAGATTATCTTCTGATCCTTGGCATATGTCAGGAGTAACTTAGTGCGCGAGCGGACGCCCTTAACCTCGTGTAAATAGATCAGCGTCTCGATGGCTTCACGCTGCGCTGTGTGATAGCGGAATTGGCTACCGTTCGGCAACGGATGATCGTTTTTGAACCACCAATTGAGCAGACGGCGCGTCGTGGCCGTGATTCCTTGATAGCCCGCAGCCTGCCACTGCTTGACCTCTTGGCGGATCAAGGGGACGCACGGTGCGGTTCGGAGCGTATCGCGAAGGTCAAGGAGGTTGAGCTGTTGCCCGGCGGCGGTCGCTTGCTTTCTGGGGCGTGCCACGATTTTCTTCCTCCTACGCGATCTCGACCTGCAAGGTGCGCGTGGTATCGTTGCCGAGTATGTCGATGACCTTCACGTTGACGCAGTATATACCAGGTCCATCGTAGATGTTCGTCGTCTTCGTCGCTATAGCCTTGCTGGCCTTCGTGCGGTAGCTCTGCCACTCGTTGTGGAAGGTATCGCCCTTGAAATCGAAATCGACGGCCCAGTAGTCGATCCACGACGCCCAGGCGGTGATCTTAGCGCGCACCTCTTGCGGCACGTAGTCGAGGGGCGGGACAAAGTTGGTCAGCTCCAAGGCCAGCGTGCGGCTCGTGACGTGTGTCTCAATGAACAGAGCGGCTAGCTCGAAGAACTGGATGTCGCCCTGCTCGACGGCCTTCTTCTCCAGTACCTCGCGCGGGATCGTGTAGAACTTGAGATCGACGCCGGCAGCGAGGGCCTGCTGCCGGGCCACCTCATTCAACTCGAAGGCGAAATCCCAGCCGAGTACGTCGATCCCGGTGGTCCGCACCTCGGACTTGCCGACGTTGCGCTGCCACTCGATGATGATGCTCTTGATATCGGCGAGCGTCACGGGCGAGTCGATGGAGCCGACATGCACGACGCGGTTGCCCTTGACCCCATGGAGCCAGCTGCGCCCCGAGAGCGGTTGGGCGTGGTAAAGGTCGAGGATGAACTTTGTGTAGGCGGCGACGCGCTGCGCGGCCTGGGGTCCGAATTCATCGGACTGCCACAACTGACGTTCGTATTTGCCGAGATTCTGGACGACAAAGGGCTTGACGCCCTGGATGCCCAAGAGCCTTTTGCGTGTCGTGTGGACGGCGAAGCGTCCGAGGTCGCAGGCAACCCAACGGCGGCCGTGCTTCTCCGCCACGGCTGCCGTTGTCCCGCTCCCCACGAAGCAATCGAGCACCAAGTCTCCCTCATCGGAGGATGCTTTAATAATCCGTTCAAGCAAAGCCTCCGGCTTCTGTGTGCGGTAGCCGGTCCGCTCATCACCTTGGCTCAACACTGGATTGATGTCGGTCCAGATGTCTTGGAGCGGCATACCTTGCATCTCATCTAGGTAACGCTTGTAGCGAGGGACCGTCCCCAGTGCGGTCTGAACGATTCGACCCGCTTCGTAAAGCTCCTGCATCCGCTGCTTAGAATAACGCCAGTAACGTTTGACGCCCAGGAATTCATAGTAGGGATTACCCTTCGATGCGCCCCCGGGTCCTGTAGTCGAGGTTAATTGGTAGCGCCGGCCGGTCTCGGGCTCAACATGTTTGTAAAAACCCTCAACGTATCCTTCGTCATATTCGCCAAAAAGTTGGTTGAATTTATAGGTCGAGGATTTGCTGTAGAGAAAGATCGTCTCATGAAGAGGGCCGAAGTGTTTTGACCCCTGACCAACGTTACCGTGACCGAAGGCCCGTTTCCAGACAACTTCGTTGACGAAATTATCTAGCCCAAACACTTGATCCAAAACTACTTTGACGTAATGCCCCATGTGGTAGTCGATATGGACATAGAGGGTGCCATCCTCGGCAAGCAACTCGTGCAGTAGCACGACCGTCTCATAGAACCACTGCAAATAGCTATCAAGTCCACGCCCCCATGTGTCTCGATAAGCTTTTTGCTCGATGATGCTAGGTTCTTTGATAAAGGTTGCCGCTTGGCTGCCTTCAACTGCTGGGTCATCCGGGATGTGGGCAGCGAAGGAGAAGTTATCGCCCGTCGCAAAAGGGGGATCAATATAGACGAGGTTTACCTTGCCGGCGAACTCGTCCAGCAGCGACGGCAGGACGTAACGCTTGTCACCCCAGATCAGCCGGTTGCGCCAGTCGGACGCCCGGCCCGAACTGAACAGGTCGAGCATCTTTTGACGTTCCTGTGCGCTCTCGTTGACCGTCTCGACGTCTTGAAAGGGCAAGCTGATGCGCAGCGGGCTACTCTTCTTGCCGTCCTTGTACTTCCCATCCCACACAAGCTCTGTCGGCACCGATAACCCCTCCCTGAGAGATAGTATGCACTAACAGCCAGCTACATATCTCTAATACGCAAGTGGCCCGGTGTAAGATCACTGGTACTACTATAACCACCTACGCATCCCACACCCACCTTTTCCCCTGCGCCCGCGCCGCCGCAACGCAGGGAAGCACCGCGACTATGCACATTGCTAATCCACGCGCCGGATATCGTTCGTGGCGTCGCGATGAGTCTGCTGCTCAGGCCAACAACACAGGCGACATGTCCCGGTACACCCGAACGAGCGCCCGGCGACCCCCACCTACTTGGAAAAAGAATGGGGCAGTTCGCCTGCCCCGAGCGCCCCGCAAACGCACGTTTCCGCGCCTTTGCCCTGATTGACTATTATTCGGCGCGCATCCCCGCGATGCCGATAGACCACCCCATTTAGGCGGGCCGCGCAGTTTCTTCCCACCTCGAAAGTAGTTCGCTCCAAGGGCTCGTAATCCGAATAAACATGTACCTATTTTGCCCCTGTTTTAACCCCTTTTCCGCTTGATATTGTCACCACAAGGGTAGTATAATTAGGGTGTAGGGAATAGAAAAGCGGGCTACCCCCCTCGGCCAAGAGTTTGGGTAGCCCGCGAGCGAGACCCCCTACGAGGGAGTTCTATCTCATGGTAGCACAGGCCCAGGATACCCATACCCCGGCGATCCCCGCCCCAGGTGGGACGCCCCCAGGGCGCGCGCTCACTCCCCAGGAGCGCGGGCGACTGGGAGGGCAAGCGACGCTCGCCCGTTACGGGACAACCCATTACAGCCGCATTGGTCGCATTGGGTTCGCGCGCGCTATCGAGGCGGGCTGGGGCGAGTACCTGCTAGAGAAGCTGGCCCCGTCGTACCGCGCCAAGTTCGGGCGCGATCCGGTGCTCGGGCGCAACGCGGCCGGCGATCAGGCCCGCGCCCAGGCGCGCCGGGCCACGCCCACCCTCGGTGTGTGCGCGTGGCAGGGCTGCGCCGCTCAGGCGACCGAGCGGCATCACATCGACGGCTGGAAGGTCAGCGCCGATACGTGCGGCCTGTGCGACGAGCACCATACCGCGCTAGAGCGGTCCTATCGGGCCGCGCTCAAGCGGCATCGCCCCTTCGCCCGCACGCAGGAGCCGCCCACCAAGCGCGCCGTTGCCATGAGCGCCGGCGTCGGCCTGGACAGCGCGATTCCCTTCTAACCCCTACAACGGCCGTGGGCGGGGGCGCGCCCCCCTGCCCACGGCGCACTACCAGGAGGATGCACCCCATGACCCTTACCGCTATTGCCGCCCCCGTTGCCCCCCGGCCACTCGCCTATCAGCACCGCGCCCGCCTGCTGTGCGCGATCTGCTTCGCTGGCCTGGACATTCGCCCGCGCCCCTACGGCGGTGCGGTCATCCCCATCCCCGCTAGCGGCCGGCCGGCCGTCGCGCGCCGCGTGTGCGCCGGGTACGGCATTGAGCTACCCATACCGGGCCTATTCGGGCTCGGCGTCCTCGCCGCCACCGTTGGTGCGCTCGCCGCGTGCGCGGCGGGTCTGACTACGCCCTCCGCGCTGGTCGCGCGCCACTGGACCGGGGACTGGGGCGAGATCAGCCCCGAGGATCACGGCCTGAACGAGGATGCCATCCGCGACGGCGCGCGGGTGTTCAGCGTGTACCACCTGCACGGCGGCGGGCGCGTGTGGGTTATCACGGACGCCGACCGCCACGCGACCACGCTGCTGCTGCCGAGCGAGTATTAGCCCCCAGGGCCGGCGCGCTCGGGGGGAGCGCGCCGGCCCTCCCCACCGTAGAGGAGATAGTACCCATGGGCATGAATCAGATGATTGTCTTGGAGGCAGGGCGGGACGTGCACGACGCGCCCGAGGTGCAGCCCGCGCCCTGCCCGATGAACGTGGCCCCGACGACGCTGTTCGAGGTGATCGACCGGGCGGTAAGCGCCGTGCTGGGCCAGTTCGACCGCTGGTGCGACCTCGACGAGCGCGAGGGCGAGAGCGACGCGCACTTCGAGGCGTACGTGCGCTGGCGCGTCGCCATCATCGACGACGCGGCGGCCCAGGCGCGCACCCTCATGGCCGGGGACGGCCTGGCCGCCGAAGGGAGCCTCTGGCTTAACGCCCACGCTCGCGCCTAGCGTAGCGGGCCAAGCGCGAGGGATAGGACGACGCCGGCCGGGGTGGACGCCCCGGCCGGCCAGCGCACACAGGAGGATCGACCGATGAGGACACCGAGGGCCACTAGGAGGCGCGGCTACACGAACGCTATGCGCAGAGGGACGGCCCTTCTCAGCCCGACGCGGTACCATACGGGGGAAACCGCGACGGGGAGGGACGGCGTGCCGCTGGTGATCGAGGGCACGATCCATTACACGACGGCCGAGGCCGCCGACGAGCTGGGGCTCACGCAGGCGGCGGTCAAGTACGCAATTAAGCGGGGCACGTTGGACCATGTGCAGGTCCACGCGCGCCTGAACATGGTGCCCGCGCCGAGCGTCGAGGCGTACAGGCGCACGCATTTGGGGCGCCAGGGCCGACCCAAGGGCGCGCGGAACAAGCCGAAGGGCGCGACGACAGCGCCGGCGGACAACCTTTCTGCAGCGGGCAAGGAGCGTGACCAATGACGCAGGGACTGGTGCCGGCGTTTCGATCCTACGACGGCCCATTTAGTTACGCCGGGCCGACCGGCCACGAAGGGCGCTGCTGGCTCCAAGTCTACGAGCGCCGGGGCGCACCTGCCCGTCGTCCTGGCCTGGGAGGAAAAATCCAACCCCGGCGCGAGCGTCACGAACGCCGCCGGGCTGGTCGCCACCCAGGCGTGGCGGCGGCTTCTCCCGCAGGCCAGGGAGGGCATTGTCTTCATAGAGGGCTATGTAGACCCGCGCTACACGCATCTAACGCCGGGCGAACGCTTCGCGGAGGTCACGTTCGACCTCGACCACGGCCCGGACGGCGACGCTTTGCACGCGCCGCGCTGGCGGCACAGGGAGCGGGCCGAGGTCGAGGCGCTGATCGGCGGGCCGGTGGGCGTGCCCGTCGAGAACAGCTATTAGCCCGACCTGGACAGACGCCGGCGCGACATGATAAGATGAAGAAGCAAGGCCGACGCGAGATGATCTAGGGCATCGCGGACGGTCTTTCTTTATACCTCCACATAGCTATCGATAAGTCTCCTTACCGTCTACCATAACACGTCAAGTAGAAACGGTGCCCTCTGTCCTTTCCACTTTGGTTGGCGGGGTTCTGTAGACTTTGATTGGCATAGTGGAGTAGGAGCCGTTCCTTCCCTGAAGTGAACCTTGCTGATTACGGGGCGCTTGTACCGGGCTTCGGGTAGCTTGTAGACGCAGTTCACTTCTCAGAAGGTACATTCCGTCTAGTGGCTCTACGGTATCATGGCTGGGCACGTCCAGGCAATGGCGGGGCTATGGTGCGACAGCGCGGCGCCGGAACAGAGGGGGAGAGGCATGATTGGTGACCAGTCTGTCGCCCAGGGGAGCAGTCCAATGACGCCCGTATCGGCCTCGCGCACGCACATCCCCCAGCCCCCCGACCTCTACGAGGACCAACCGGTCGATGTGACGCGGCCCCTCTCCCCCTTCCAGGAGGAGCTAATCCTATCGGCGTGCTTGCAGGGGGCACGGATTGTGGAGGCGCGGTTCGCGCGGGAAGATCGCCTTCCGTGCCCGGTCCGCGTCCACGTCACCCTGCCCAGGGGCGAGGCGCGGCAGCTTATCCTGCGGATGGATCAGCATATCGATGGGGTCGCGCGCGAGGCCGCCCTGCTCCCCGTCCTCGCGCGGCTCAGGCTCCCGGTGCCGACCATCCTCGCCGGCCCGGCCTACGATCCGGCGCGTCCGGGCCTCGGCGCGTTGAGCGTCCTGAGCGTGTTGCCCGGCCAGGATCTGCTGTCCTGGGCCTGGGACGCCCCCGCCGCCGACCTGGCGACGGCCACGCGCTTGGTCGCAGAGAGCGTGGCGCGGCTGCACCGCCTCACTGAGTCGCTGAACCGCGATCCTGTCGCCGACCAGTTGCCGCGCGCAACGGTGCGCGACGAGTTGGATGGGGTGATCGCGCGCGGCGGCCCGTGGTTCGGCGAGCCGGTGTTCGCCCACGCTGTCGAGGTCCTCCGCCCGCTCGTCGCCGCCATCGACACGCCTCTCGTGTTCTCCAGCGGCGACTACAATCCCGGCAATTTCTTATGGGACGGCGAGACGGTCATAGGGTTTATTGATTTCGCCTGGGCTTGTTTCGAGGACCCGCACATCGGCTTCGCCAAGTACTGGCTCTACGATTGGTTCCCGCTCAACAAGGCCGGCCTTATCGAGCACTACCTGGAGACACAAGGGCTCTCACAGGCCGATTTCGCCCCGCGCCTAGCGGTACGGTGCTTATGGACGCTTCAACGGGAGATCCCAGTCGCCGACGCAGACGGGGCGACGGACTACACGAAGTATCGGGACCGTGTGCTGGGGTTCCTGCGTGGTGCGTTACACGAACTGGGCTAGGGCATGAGTACGCCACTCAAAGTCAGCACAACGACGCCAGCCAAAGTAAAAAGTGACAGCCCTCATGTATGACGTTCCCACTGATGCTTCCCCCGACGATCTAATCGTGGCCTTCATCCAAGCGGCTACTGCGGGCATGACACTAGAGAACGCAGTCCAACGGATCTGGTCGGGTATCGAGTTCTTGCCTGTCTGGCGGCAACGGCAGGCTTCCGGTGTCGAAATCTCCACTCGGCCATGGCGCCCGATCTCTACGATCAAGCCGGACTATATACATGTGGTGCGCCCGCACTATGATGAGTTCTTAAAAAAGCCGGAGACCGCCTCTTTGGCACGGCACCTCTTGGCTGAGGGTATTATCCCGCCTATTAAGTTTACTGACGGGGTCGTGCGTCCAGTAGTAGAACTACCGCCCGAGGCTATCGAATCGCACTTTATGCATCTCGTCTCTCTGCTCGTCCGCTATGTCATCGAGCACTACAATACGACGCAGCCTGACCGAGGGCAGATCATCGAAAGCTATCGGAAGTTCTATCAAGAGGCAACGGAGGAGGTAGGGGAGAAGATCTGTACAGTTCCTTTGTTGCACTTCATTTCAGATCTTCAAAATGTTCAACTGGCGGGAAGCCCCTTCCGATTGAGTCCCTTTACTCCTCAAGAAAAAACAGCTTTGTGGAACCTGACATCGGTAGAGTTGATGAGTGCAGATGTCTTCGGCGGTACGGAGTATAAGCTGACGGCCACGTACCCCTATAACCCCCAAGTGGCTCAGACCCCCTCGAAACCGGGCATCGTTGAAGAGGCGGGCCAAGTCATTACGGCCATGCGTCTATTAAAGGGCGGCAATGTGGGTATGCAGGCGCTCTACGAGACATCTGAAAGAGCAGTCATGGGGATCGGGGCGGGAGGAATAGGTGCCTTGGGCACATACACGCCTGCGTGGCTGGGTCAACGGTATGAGCTTACATCTGCCGACTTGCCGGAACTTCTCGATACGCTTGCACATCTCCAAACCGTGGAAGCTAAGGAGGAGAGCGGAGGACTTCGGCTTGCGCTGCGTCGGTTCAATCAATCATATAGTCGTAGCAATGAGTTTGCGGAGGATCGTCTCCTTGATTTAACCATTAGCCTTGAAAGCTGTCTCCTCACTGCAACAGAGGATGAGTTAAGATACCGCCTGTCACTGCGAGGGGCAGCCCTTCTATCACAAGCAAGGATGGGGAAAGTCAAAGAGGTTTACGAACTTCTCGGGCTGATGTACGACGTGAGGAGCTTTTTCGTCCATGAAGGAAAAAACTTCCTTAATTTGCACACCAATAAGAAAGGGAGGGCCAAAGACCTTAAGAACAAAATAGACAAGATTACCTCCAGTGAGGGGGATAGAAAGTTCTTGTGGATGTGCGAGGATGTTGTGCGAGACATCCTACGGGAATATGTTACCCGCCTCACGAGTGATTCATCGCTCATGCACATAGGAAAGATTAACGAGCAACTGGATTCCGCTATTCTCGATGGTTTGGTACCAGCACAACACAGACAAGGGGCCTAATAACCACGGGATTTACATAGCCGGTTCCACGAGCCATGGAAGAGCTTTCTGCCTAGCCTATCGGCACTCTTAGATTTTCCGGCAACTCGGCTTGGTGGTGCAGACACCTGAATTGCCAGGCATACCAGCACACCGCGCCAGAGGTTAGGGAGCATATTCCGGTCGCATCGGTGACGGATAGAAACATGCTGAAGGCACAAACGTACGCAGCAGTCATTGGTCTATCGCGCGTAAGGGTCCGTCAGGAAATAATGTAGTCAAATCCCGGCCCGATCAACGGGTGAATCGGGTCGGGAGTTGAGCAAGTTATTCATTGACAAACCCTAAGTTGATCGCTGACAGCATTGCTAGGGCGTGTTTGCATCCGTCAAAACCCTGACCGATATATGTACTCCCTCCCTTGACGCGGTGTGCATACCAGCGAGGTATTAGAGGTGAGGTGAGGAGGAACATGAGAGTGGACACACAACTCGTCTTGTTGAGCGGGCATGAAACGATCTTGGGTGCCTGGGGCGCGCTCGACCAGGCCGTGGCTGTGCAGACGCCGCTCCGCGACCCGATGCGGGCCTACATTGACGGCCTGACCAGCGCGGCGAGCCAGGCGACGGCCATCAAGCGCCTGCGCGCCGTGGCACGGCTCGTCGAGGTCCCCGACTACGCGGCGCTGCCCTGGGGCCAACTCCGCGCCCATCACGTCGCCTTCATCCGGTCCAAGCTGGTCAAGGCCGAGGCAGCGCCGGCGACGGTCAACCTCACGCTCGCGGTCCTGCGCGGGATCGCGCGCCAGGCCCGTGACTTCACTATGATGACCGACGAGGACTACCGGCGCATCGCCGAGGTCAAGCCCCACAAGGGCTCGCGCCTGCCGCCCGGCCGTCACGTCCGCGCGGGCGAACTGACGGCGCTCGTCGAAGCCTGCGCCCGCGACAAGACGCCAGCGGGGGCGCGCGACGCGGCGATGCTGGCCTGCCTCTACGTCGGCGGCCTGCGCCGCGCCGAACTGGCCGCGCTCACGGTCGAGCACTACACCTCGGACCCGCCGACGCTCACGGTCAAGAGTGGCAAGGGCGATAAGGACCGCATCGTGCCCTTGGAGCCGAGCGCGGCCGTCGCCGTGGACGCTTGGCTCGCGGTCCGGGGCGCGCGGCCCGGCCGGCTCTTCCTGCCGGTCAACAAGGGTGGCCGCATCCGGGGCGAGGGCATCACCGCCGGCGCGGTCTACAACGCGTTGACCAGGCGCGCGGCCGAGGCCAAGATCGAGCACGCATCACCCCATGACCTACGCCGCAGCTTCGTCAGCGACTTGCTTGAAGCCCAGGTCGATATCAGTACCGTGCAACAGCTCGCGGGGCACGCCAATGTCACGACGACCCAGCGGTACGACCGCCGCGGCGAGGCGTCCAAGCGCAAGGCCGTCGAGAAGTTGCACTTCCCGCTACCCGGCGACATGGCGGGACGACGATGAGCGATACGCCGAACGCCCCAGCCATCATCGACGACAACGACGACGCGCTGCTCGCCGACCTGCGCGCCATCATCGCGTCGGGGCGGGGGCGCGCGGCGGCAGCCGTCAACGCCGAGATCGTCGCGACCTATTGGAGCGTCGGCGAGCGCATCATCCGTGAGGAGCAGGCCGGCCACGCGCGCGCGGACTACGGGGATCGCCTGTTGCCACGGCTCGGCAAGACCCTGAGCCGCGAGTTCGGCCGGGCGTTCGGCGAGCGCAACCTGTATTTCATGCGCCAGTTCTACCTGGCCTACCCAATAGTGAACGCACTGCGTACAGAATTGACCTGGACGCACTATCGGTCCTTGATGCGCCTCGACGACGCGCGCCGCGCGTTCTATGAGCAGGTCGCGATCACCGGCCGCTGGAGTTCGCGCGAGTTGGACAAGCAGGTGAACTCCATGCTCTACGAGCGCACCGCCCTGTCGCGCCAGCCCCAGCGCACGATCGCCGCCGCGACGACGCAGGCGGCGGGAGAGATGGCACCGACCTCTGCCGGCGACGCGTTCAAAGATCCTTATGTGCTTGACTTCCTCGCATTGGAGGACACGTTCTCGGAGCGGGATCTGGAAGCGGCGCTGATCCGCCATATAGAGAAGTTCTTGCTCGAACTCGGCGCCGGCTTCTACTTCGGCGGCCGCCAGCGGCGCATCACCATCGGCGACGAGGACTTCTACATCGACCTGATCTTCTGGCATCGCTACCTGAACTGCCAGGTCTTCATCGACCTGAAGATGGGGGCGATCGCGCCGGCGGACCTCGCCCAGATGCGTCTCTACCTCAACTGGGCCAAGCGCCACGACACGCGGGGCGGCGAGAACGACCCCATCGGCCTCATCCTCTGCGGCTCCAAGAACGAGCAGGTCGTCGAGTTGCTGCTGGCCGACAGCGACAGTACGACCGACCAGCGCATCAAGGTGGCGCAGTATCTCCTCCTCGACAGCCAGGATGCCCTTAAAGAGCGCCTGGCCCAGCTTGCCCGGATCAGCGACGAGGCGCACGAGGGCGGTGGGTTCGATGCCGACGCGGACCGCGAATGGTAGGCGACTGGCAATGCGACCGACGCGGCGCTTGGGATGCCGGACACTGCCCCCCGCCGCCGCGCACTTCCGCGCCTACGTCCGGCTGCGCAGCATCGACCCTACCCAGAACCGCGACCGCAGCTACGCCCTCACCTGGACCCCGGCCCTCTTCGACGAGGGCGGCGCGCTCCTACGCGTGTGGGGACGCACGGGCGGACCGGAGCGGACCCGCCTCGACTACTACCCTGACCGCGCCGCCGCACAGGCCCACGTCGAGGCGATCCTGCGCCGGCGCTTGCGCCACGGCTACCGCGTCCTCGCCTGGCAGTAGGCCACAGTGCCGTAGCGGTTTGAGAACCGCGCGTTGCGGATAGGACGCCACTCAGTGCCGCTTCTCCATCTTGTGCATGAAGGTCGGCGTCGCATCCTCGGGCAGTTCCTGCAGGGCCATCGTCACGATCTCCGCTTTGGAGACCCGGATCCCCTGCATGCGGAGTTGGTAGACCAGGCCGAGCAATCGATTGTCCAGCTCGCGCGGTACGCGCACGCCGAGGTTGACCTGCTCCTCGTCGCGGTGTTGGTACGCCCGCGTGGTGGTCCTCTCCCCGCGCGCGCTGGCGTCGGTTACGGCTCGTTGTCCGGTCGAGGCAGGCTGACTCGGTGCGGCGCTGGCCTTCACCGGGGTATTCCGCGCGGAATGGGATGCCTCCGGCGGCGACGTGTCAAGCTCGATATCTAGTTCGGGTTCCACGGTTGGGGCGTCCATCTCTACCAGTTCGGCCGACGCCGGCGCGGCTTGGGCCTGCTCGCGCGGGTGTAAGGGCTCAGGCACGCGGCGCTTGCCCATGCCACGCAGGGTATCGAGTCCGCTCATACTGTGTGCTCCTTGATCGCCTCGACGACGGCGGCGAACTGCCCGACCACGGCCGCGACGCGCTCGCCTGGCTCCTTGACCGAGCTGAGGGTGGTGCGATGCCGGCGATGAGGCAACCACCGATGATCGAAGATAGGCGGCCCTACGTGGACGCCGTACTCGCTGGCCAGGGCGTCAAGGCGGTCGATCTGGCGCGCGTCCGGGTACGCGGGCACGCGATTGGGGATCAGCAGCAGCCGGAAGGTGCGGAACTCAGCTAGCATCCCGCCCAGGGCGTCCAGCTCACGGTTGCCGAGGACCACCGGGACGACGACGAGGTTGGCAGCCGCCATTGCGCCGTAGCTGAGGGCTGTCGCACCGGGGTGTGTGTCCACCACCACGTAGGGCTCGGGCCAGGCCCCGGCCCAACTCGTCAGCTTCTCGGCTAGCTTCTCGGGCGCGATCGTGGCCTCGGACAGGAGCGGATGCGAGGGCACCAGCGCAGGCCGGCCAGCGCCATGCACCGGCTGCGGTGCCCTCGTCGATCCCTTGAGCGCGGCGAGGAGCTGCGAGCGGGAGCGCGTTTCGGGGTCGTAGCCCCAGGCGCGCGACGCCCCGCCCTGGTCCCAATCGAGATCGACGAGGACGCCACCGAGTAGGTACGCGACTTCGAGGGCGATGGTGGTCTTCCCTACCCCGCCCTTGTTTGCGGCGAGGGCGATGATGGTCGATGACATGTTCACATTTTACCATGTGAACGAACTAGCATGCTAACTAGATCACGTTTATACACGTGTGCATGCTAACATAAAAGCAAGCTAGCTAGTTAGCACAATAACTAGCTAACTAGCTAACTAAATAACTAGCTTGTTAGTTTGTTAGCAATGTTTAGCGCGCCGATCCACGCTATTTCACACCAGTCCCCCATGGCCCCTGGCGGGGCCACCCCCACGGGTGAAATGGGGCGTATTTCATCTCAGCCGTTAGCGGCCCTCTCGACGGTTGGGGATGAGCGTCACGGCCACGAGCGCCACGGCCGAGCCACCGAGGATCAGCGCGCTCAGAAGACCATTGCCACGGCGCGGGTTGCCCTCGTTGGGGACCGCGGTCTCGACGACCTGCTCCAAGCGCACGCCGGCGTACAAAGCCGACGCTGCGAGCACGCCGGCGCAGATTTGGTACTTGGTGCGCCGCGCGTCGTCGCGGGTTGAGAGCGACACGTAGCCGGCGCTCGCCAGCACGGAATTGTAGAGCATCGAGATAGCGATGACGCCGCGCAGGTAGGCCGCGATCCGGGGCCGGCCGAGGTAGTCGTGGTAGAAAAGTTGCTCGTCGTCCTTTGTCGCGATCTTGGCGGCCAGCCAGAACGATACCTTCGTGGGGATCAGCAGCCAACCGATCACCGCCAGCCACGACGTACCCTCCCAGTCGCCGCCTTCTTCCTGCGTGAATTGGTAGAGCTTGAGCATCGCCGTCGACAGTAGTTCGTCGCACACGAGGTAGCCAAGGCCATAGACGCGCGTGACGCGATCAACGGCTTGGTCGATTGCCGTGGGGTAGGTGGCCAGCGCCCCCGCCGTGGCGAGGAGCGCGGTCTGATATGAGTGCCCGGGCTGGCCAGGGTATTGGTCCCGTGCCTTGAGCCCCGTGCGCAGGAAACCCGCCGCGTAGAGCAGACAGGCGACTAGCTTAATGATGCCGGTGTGCATGTATCCCTTTCTTCCTCTAGCCGCGCTGGGCAGCTCTCACTCGACGAGGTGACCGTAGCCGCGCTCGGGGTCTTTCCTTCGGTGAGCCAACCGTCACCAGGCCCTTGTTCTTCAGTATCTCGCGGCCGTGGTCAAAGCCATACCGCTCGTAGACGGACGCGCGGATGATTCCGGCCAGCTCCTCGTGCCATGGCTCGATGGTGGGCATGGGCGAGCCCACCGGAAGGGCACCGGGTCCGAGCGTTGCCAGCGCAATTCGGTTGGCTCCCCCAAAGAACTGATTATTGCGGTTGGCGATGTATGCTACCGCCTGCACGGTCCGGTCATAGGGCCTCGTCCCATTGATCGGATCGAGGATGGCGATACGTGTCGCCTCGACCGTCATCATCGTGTCCCACTCCGACTTGTCGCGCTCGCGGCAGCGACGATCCACGATCGCAAGCAGAGGCATATCCGCGCCGCCGGCGGCCAGATGGCGGTCGTCGATCATAAGGACGTAGTGTATCTCGTCCGCATTCGGGTCGTGCGCCGGCGCGGGTACTGGACGCGCCGGGAGGACCCGCCGCAGGAGCGCGTCGGCCCACGACGAGAGACGCAGGCCGTCCGTCAGCACCAACGAGCCAAGGACGGCCACGGCGACACCCCCGAGCCCGAGCGGGACCATGTAGTGGTGAATGGCCTGAGGGTCGCCGCCCCGTGCGTTGATGACCACCTGCGCGATGATAGCGAGGCCGTACGCGACGGTCGCGGCCGTCGCCACGCTCAAGGCCGAGATGATGATGTTCTCGATCCGGGTCGTGCGGGGCACCGTCCACAGGCCGTAGCTCGCGGCCGACCCGGCGACCCCAAACGTCACACCCGCCAAGACGTTGATCAAGCCAATGATGGGCGGGTTGGCGTAATAGCTGTCTGCAAACATCGCATCGGTTTCGTGGAGGGTGCCGCGCGCGACGAGCCATGCGGCGACGTAGCAGGCGATTAGGACGTAGCTGACCCACTCCACTCGCACGCGTCGCGTCGGGTTGATGGTCTCGTTCATCGCCCGCCCGAACCTACTCATGAACACGAGTGTGACCGACACGAGGAACATACTCAGCAAGTGTGCGAAGTCACTGACCCCGGTGGCCTGGTCGAGGGCGGTGGCGATGCGCCACGGGTAGAAAATGACGGCGGCCGCCAGGAAGTAGTACGAGAGCATGAGCAGTCCCCCAGCGTCCTCGTTGGTCCAATTCCTCGTCGTGCGTAGGCCGCCCACGACAAGACCAATGGCGAATACGACTGCGACCACCGAGCCGACCATCAGCGCCACCTCCGTCCGAGCCACCATAGGCGCGGGCGCTTGTCGTGGTTGATGCTCTCGACGATGTGACGGAACTCCGAGCGGTCGTACGCCGCCAACTCGCGCGCCGTCTTGGTCACCAGCACCACGAACCAATCGGCGCCGTTCTCCGCTTCGAGCTCTCGCAGGTCGCCTATGTACGCCAGCCCCATCCGCTGGCAGCGCAACCCGGTCAGGGCGTGAGTCGTGACCATATGTGTCATCTCGTGCCCGAGGTCGCGCTCCTGCTGCTCGGTCGTAGCCGCCGCGTCCAAGAGGATGCCGTACTCTCCGTTCTCTCCACGCTGGATGACGCCCGACAGAGAGCCAGTCATCGTCTGGTACTCAACGAAGTTCGGGAAGCCACAGTAGTTGAGGGCCTTGCACAGGTCGATTGTCTTGCACGGCGTGACCAGACCAACTCCTTGAGCCTTCTTGATCGTATCGACTGCCAGTTGCAGCATGTCCTGCCGAATATCCCGCGTATCCATCAGCAACGCCTATTCAGCTCCCTCCACCTCATCGACCCGATCGGACGTATCGCCCTCCGGTCCGTTGTGGCGCTTCAAGCGTCTATTCAGGTAGGTCACAAAGTCGTCGACCAGCCGCAGCTCGTCGGGGCCGAGCTTGCCAGCGCGCCTCAGTAACGCCGACATGCCCGGCTTCCTCAAAGTGGCGAGCACTGTAGGAGTCACCAGCGCAGCGTCCGCGGCCTCCTCCCGCTCTTGAGTGAAGTAGTCTACATGGACCTCGAAGAACTTCGCCAGCGCCCGCAGCTTGTCCGGGCCGGGGTACGCGATAGACCCTAGCCGCGCCTTGCTCAGATACCCAATCGTCAACCCTGTCGCGTCGGCCACTTCCGTCAGGGTATATGGGCGTGGCGGGTCGGTCGGGGCAAAACGAGTCTCAAAGAGCTTGTTGAGTCGCTGTGAAAAGCGATTCTCTCTGGGTGCCTGCGGCTGTCGCGGCATAGTCTGTCTTCACACTCCCTACCCGTATGTGCAGTAAAATCGTATCCCCTCGTGGTTAAGGGGTTTCGCCTTAAATGGTAGCAATTCGCAATAAAAAGACCAATGTTTGTGCCTGGACGCAAACTTGACGGGGTTATAGGGACTCGGTAGAATACAGGGCAGTCGTTCTCCTTGTAGGGGAATGATTTGTAATCCGATGGCAACGCCGCAGATACCGGAGGGTGATCGACATGCAGCCGCCCGCGTCTGACCAAGGGACACGTAGACGTTCCACCGGTCGTATATGCAGATGCTCCGAGTGCGGCCAGGTGGTGTGGCCTTACCCCCTGCCTCTCTGGCCCGCGCTACGCCTCCCGCGTGGCTATCCCAAGTCGCAGGCCAACCTAGATCGGCGAACGCGGACGCTCTACTTCGACCCGCTCTTGTGGTGTAGCGCATGTGCCCCGCCGCTCGTCGTGCAGTGGTGGATACGCTGGGAGCGGATGGCGGCTGAACTGCTGTTAACACTGCCGTCCATCCCGGACGACGTGGAGGCACCTGACGAGGCTGACACCGACGAAGCCGCGTTGTCCACCAAAGATGTACCCGGTGTAGGTGTGGACGCCGAGGTGGTCGTCTATAGTCCCGTGGCGCTGCCTTGACAGTCAGCACAAAGGTTCTAGCGGGGCGCGGGTGCGTTGCGTGGACACCGTGTCGTGCGTTATGATGCGCACAATGGAGAAGTCTGCTATGTCCTAATACAAAAGCCGTGCTAAACGCACGAGGCCCACCGGGTTTCCCCAAGTGGGCCAACGTCCGCCGCCTATTAGTGTGCGGTTCTGGTGTTTTGTTTTGTAATCGACCACCAGGCCGCTAGATCGGGTCCGAAAACTCGACCGGGCTACCACCCCCGATAAGAGTTTCCGGGACTCACAGGGAAGCTTTACGCTTTCGAGGAGTACCTATGACGCATCATAAGGGACCGGTGAGTGCATGTCAATATCTTGTCGGTCCCAACGCTGGCGAAACGACACCCGCGCCCGAGGGGATCGACCGGCGCCTGGTCGTGCGTTACGGCGTCGCCCTCCTAACAGGAGGCTACACGGCGATCCCAACGTACGCCTGGGTGTATTACGCGCGGCTCGGCGTGAGCGAGGCCGAGATGGTCCTCATCGCGCAGCTCTGCACCTACTGGTGGACGGAGCGCGCCCCGCACCCCGGCGAGGCGGCGTTGGCCGCGCGCATGGGCAAGACCGTCCGCACGATCCAGGGCTACCTCCGGTCGTTGGAGGCCAAGGGGTTTCTGCACATAGAAACAAGGCTCTCCGACCACGGCCAGCAGCGAACCAACAGCTACGACCTCCGACCCTTCTTTGCGGCCGTGGAGGGACTAGCTCGGCTCGACGGTCTCCTCGACAACGCCGCCGCCTCGGAGCTGTCCCCCCTCAACCGTGAGAGCGGCGCGTGCGCGGAACAGGGGCCGCTATGTGCAGATGTGAGGAAGAGCGGAACCGACAACCGGCCTAAGGAGGGCGGCGCGGCGGCCGCCGAGGGGGGCGAAGGATCGCCCACAAGGGGGGCGAAGAATCTTTCACCCCAAGTAAACCCAGTCGAAAAAGATCTCTTCGACTCCGACTTGATACCCCCTACCCCCATTGAAGCATCGCCATGGACGACGAGCGCGCCGGCGATCACGCCGCACTCCGCACCACTCGCCCCGCGGCGGCCTGAACTGGTTGGAAGAGAAGGGCCGGCCACCCGGCGATCCCCGAAAACGCGCGTTTACGCATCCGCGCCGGCCGCGCCGGACGGCGACGCGCTCGCCGCCGAGGTCGGCGCCCTGGCCGCCGAGCTGGGCGACGACGCGCCGACATCCAGCGTCACGCGCGCTCGCAACCTACAGCGCGCCGCCGGCGTGCCCCTCGACCGCTTCCTACGGCTGCTCGACGAGGCGGCGGCCCGGACCCGCGACCGGCAGACCAGCATCGTCAAGCGCCGGCGCGACGGCCAGGCCCCCAACGGCATGCCCTACCTGTTCGCCGTTCTGCAGGACCTCTTGCACCCGGCACCGCCCCGGATCGCTGACATCGGCCCGGCTCCGGATCGCCGACGAGCTGGCCCGCGCGACCGTCAGCGACGCCGGCGCGATGGCGACCGCAGTAAGCCCATCAGTTCCTACGCCGCGTGGTCCGACAGCCCCGCGCCCCTGCCCATTGTCGAGGAGCATCCGGTGTGGCGGGCAGCCCTCGACGCGCTGGCCCAGGTCATGACTCCCGAGAACTTCAACGCCTGGCTGGCCTCGACGCGCGCGCTCGGCCAGGAGGGCGAGGTGCTGCGCGTGGCCGTGCCCGCTCCGTTCAACAAGGTTTGGCTCGACACGAAGCTGGCCGGCTGCGTGGCCCGCGCGTTGCAAAAGATCGACTACGACGCTCTTGGCGCCGGACGCGTGGGGCACGTCGAGTACGTCGTCGAGGTGGCCGCGTGCGCCCCCCACGAGGCCTCGGCGCGGGCATCCTGAGCGCCCCGACAAGACACGAGAGGAGCACATCATGTCCATGTGGGAGACACCGGAGACACCAGCCGGCCCGGCAGGCGGCGACGACATCGCCCTGACGACGCCGACAAACGCGGACGTGCCCGGGCTTGGGGCCGCCGTAGGTGACATCTGCCCGACGTGCGGGGGTTCGCCAGGGCTGGGCAGCATCGGCCGCTGCCAGGGATGCATCGAGGAGGAATGGGCTAGAGCCTGTTATGCACTTTTCTGTCATAGAAGCGATGAACGAGCACGAAGTGATGCATAGAAGCGGCGCCCGGCTCTCCCAGCACCCATGTATCAGCCATTCGAAGGCTTGCGGGCACCGGTCATGCCTTGCGTAGCCACCTTTTCGCCCTGATCATTGCGCGGTCGCATCACGCCAGGTAACCCCGTTGCGTTTGAGACAGTAAAAGTGCATAACAGGCTCTAGGCGGCGGGGGCGCTCCCTTGATTATCGCCGATGGGGACTGGGCGTCGCCATACGTGTTGTTACAAGAGATGAGCGCTTGATCCGCGCCCCAAGGGCTTGCATTCAAGCACGACTAGCAAGAACCGCGTACGATGGCCCGAATAGGCTAGGGCAGTACCTTTGGCGTCCCCGTGTAGCCAAAAATACATCTAGTGTGCGTGGATGGTCCTGTTGTATCTTCGTCTTGCCGGGCGGGCGATGGCCGCCGCACACAGGCAACATGACCGATCAGGAAGGATTATCCGTGTTTTCCGTGTTTTCCGCGCCCTCCGTCCGCTCTCGCATCCGCGCGGCCCTGCTAGCGGCCGTCTGTCTCTGTGGGCTCATCGCGTCGCCCGTGGCGCGCAACAGCCCGGCCCATGCCGCCAGTCCCATCGACGGATTACACGTGGCGGGCAACACAATCCTCAACAGCGCGGGGGGCGTTGTCCGCCTGTTGGGGGTCAACCATGCCGGCTCCGAATACGCCTGCATCCAGGGCTGGGGCATGACAGAGGGCACGATCGACCAGACCTTCGTAAACACATTGCTCTCCTGGCATATCAACGCGCTGCGCCTCCCGCTCAACGAGGATTGCTGGCTCGGCATCAACAACGCGCCGGCCGCCTACAGTGGTCCAAACTACCGGGGGTGGGTCTCGAACACCGTCAATCTGCTGGTCCAGAATGGCATCGTCCCCATCCTCGACCTGCACTGGAGCGCCCCTGGCTCCGCCCAGGCCACCAGCCAGCAGGACATGCCCGACCGCGACCACAGTCTCGACTTCTGGCGCTCCGTCGCGACGACGTTCGGGGGTAACCAGTCCGTCGTCTTCGAGGCGTACAACGAGCCCCATCCCGGCGGCAACGGCTACGCCGACGCCACGTGGGCCTGCTGGAAGAGCGGCAGCGCGACGGCCAACGGGGGGAACTGCCCGCAGGAGAATTACGCCGTCGCCGGGATGCAGGACATCGTCACGGCGATCCGCGGCGTGGGCGCGACCAACGTCGTCCTGCTCGGCGGCCCCTGCTACGCGCAGTGCTTCGCGGGCAGCACGACGGCGCACGGCTGGCTGCAGGACGAGCCGAGCGACCCCGCGCACAACCTGGCCGCCGTGGTGCACGCCTATCGCGGCGCCTGGTTCCTGACTAACTGCACGGATGGCGACGCGGCGTGCATCAACCGGACGGCGAGCGCGCAATACGGGCCGACGGCGGCGCAGGCGCCGCTCGTCGCGACCGAGCTCGGCGGCGGCTACACGTCGACGTATGGCGACTGGTACGTCCAGGCGATCCTCGGCTGGCTGGACGCGCAGGGCGCGAGCTATACGGCCTGGACGTGGAATACGTGGGGTGATTGGCAGAGCCTGATCAGCGACGCCGGCGGTTCCCCCACGAGCTATTACGGCGTGGACGTGAAGAGCCACCTCATGGGCGCAGCGACGACGCCCCCGCCCACCGCCACCGCGGCTCCGCCCACCGCCACCGCGGCTCCGCCCACCGCCACCGCGGCTCCGCCCACCGCCACCGCGGCTCCGCCCACCGCCACCGCGGCTCCGCCCACCGCCACCAGGTCATCGCTACCACCGACCGCTACCGCCACCACGGCTCCGCCTACCGCCACCGCGCCCTCGCTACCACCGACTGCTACCCCCACGAGGCGAGTGAAGAGGAAATAGGCGGGCTTTCCGGGAATCTCTACCGTCCTCGCCGGGGGTACTTATAGGCTTACAGGGGTAGGTTTTTTGTTGCGAGGGGTGAGCAGCGACGCTGCTCACCCCTCGGGAGGAGAGGTGGG
>JAABUR0100001970.1_pt1 | contig 33720 bp, 29 predicted proteins | sample 5560091 | NCBI WGS metagenome assembly JAABUR01 (sample SAMN10711879, study PRJNA513375) | rock metagenome | isolation source: Antarctica rocks | place: Antarctica: Victoria Land, University Valley sud | reverse complement strand
TAGGTCGGTCGTCATCGTGGCCATCGCCGGCCCCCTCGCGTTGCTACCTCGGTGGTCACGCCGCCCGCCCGGCCATTCTCGCACACCTGTTCCCGCGTTGTAATACTAGAGGGTGTTAGGCACCTTGAACGGACGCTTGTACGGGGTGCATGCACGCTAACGGCGAGGCTGACGAAAGAGGCGGGGCGAATCATCTGTGATTGCGGCACGGCACGGTGACAGGCCCGTTGAAGGCGCGTGATTGCGTCAGCGGTTCGTTACCAACCACCTGATAGTGCTATAGATTACACAACTAGCAGTTATAAGTTCCTAACACCCTCTAGTCACGGACACGGCTTGGCGAGCGAGATCGGGAGTGAAGGGAATCCGATGCCTAGCGGGACGAGTTTCGGCCTCTTCCTGACCGCCGCGATCATCCTCGCGGTGTCGCCGGGTCCGGGGCTGCTCTACGTGCTCGCGCGGAGCCTGCGCGGCGGGCGGCGCGAGGGGCTGGCTTCGTCGCTCGGCACGGCGGTCGGCGGTTTCGGCCACGTCATCGCCGCGTCGTTCGGCCTCTCCGCCATCCTCGCCACCTCGGCGACCGCCTTCAACGTCGTCAAGTATGCGGGCGCGGCCTATCTGATCTACCTCGGCGTCCGCACGATCGTCGTCGGTAAAGACGCCGCGCAGGAATCTCCGCGCGTGGGTGGTGCCGCGCGGCAGGCGTTCCGCCAGGGGATCACCACGGAGTTGTTCAATCCCAAGACCGCGCTCTTCTTCCTGTCGTTCCTGCCGCAATTCATCGACCGGGACGCGGCGGCGATCCCGCAACTCCTCCTGCTCGGCAGCATCTCGGTGTGCCTGAACACCAGCGCCGACGTGGTCGTCTCGCTGCTGGCCGGGCCGATCGGCGCGCGGCTGCGGCGTAGCCCACGCCTCCGCAACGGCCAGCGCTTCTTCTCCGGGGGCGCCTTGATCGGACTCGGGGCATACGTCGCCATCTCGGGCGAGCGGCGGTGAGGGCGCTTCCTTGCGGGCGGCGTCATCATCGCCCTACGGCCTTATGCGACGATCGTGCCTGCGGATTGTCCGATCGCGTATAGTGCGGGCGTTTCCGAAGCATCAACCGATTGCGCCTCGAAATTGAGCCAAACCCCAGATGTGGTGATGATCTGTGTCGTGCCAGCGAGATGGGGCGATGCCGCTATATGGTAGGCGATGCCTGCGGACGTGAAGGCTTCCTCAATCGTGTGCTGAGCAATGCCGCCCCGCAGTTGCCAAGGATCGAGTTGGATACGCGGACCGCCGTGCGGGACGTTGAAGGTATCGGACTGAATCCCGCTCAGTGCATCACCACCGGGCCAGAAATACAACTCGAAGTCTCCGTATTTCCAGATAGTCGGGCGGCGATATTTGCGCGAGGTGCCGCCGACGTCATCGGGCTGCCCGAGGAGCAGTGCGATCTCGGCGCGTGTTTGCCCGAAGCGGAGCGGGCCGAAAAAGCCTGTCCGCAGCCAATCGAGCAATGATATGGCAACCCGCTGCTTCATCCGTATGCTCAATTCGGGCGGTCGGGGTACTAAATAGCGCCTATCGCGGGAATTATCGTATCGGCCTCACGCCTCGCGCTTCTCCCCCGGCAGCAGGGCGTAGATTACCTGCAACGTCACGATTACTGTCCCCTCGCCCGCATCGATCGGGGTAAGGCCCGGAGGCGTCTCCATCGCCGCCGCGCGCATGGCACGCATGTGTTGGATAGGGCGCGATCCGCCCCCTTCGGCGATGCTCAGCACGTCGCCGAGGCGCGACCCGGCGAGCGCGGCGTAGTGCTCCGCTTTCATGCGCGCGTCGGCCATCGCGGCCTCGCGGGTGCGGTGCAGGGTGTCCGCCTCGTCGCGCAGGCCGAAGGCGACGCCGCCGATGCTGTTCGCCCCGGCATCGATCGCGGTGTCCAGGAGTTCTCCGACGCGCGCGAGGTCGCTGACCAGCAGGCGCACGGTGTTGCTGATGCGGTAGCCGCGCGGTTGGCCGTCGCGGTCGTGGTCCTGCCAGACGTTGTACCCCGCCGTCTGGATCTCGCGCGCGGGGAGGCCCCATTCGGCGAGGCGGGCGCGCAGGGCGGCGCTGCGCGTGGCGTTCTCGCGTTGCGCGGTGGCGAGCGCATGGTCGGTCGTCTCCACGCCGAGCGTCAGGATCGCCACATCGGGCGGCACCGTCACCCGCCCGTTGCCGACGACGCTGACCGTGCGCGGCTCGTCTCTCATACCGGACATATCGAGCCTTTACTCCACCGTCGCCGCCGCCTGCAAGCGGGCCAACTCCTCCTCGACGACCGAGGGGTCGAGCTTGATGAAGAGCGGCTCGGGCTGGCGGAGGGTCTGGTTCGCCGGGACCGCCTCGATCGCCCAGCGCGCGGTCGCGGGGGTGGTGATGCGCCCGCCCGCCGCGTGGCCGCTCCAGGTGCCGCTCGTGGCGTCCCCCTCGTCGAAGCCGAGGAGGCTGTGGATCTTCTCGGCGGAGAAGGGGAGGAACGGCGTGGTGAGCACCTTGAGGGCGTTGATCGCCTGGAGCGCCACGAAGAGGGCGCGCCCAGCCGCCGCGCGGTCGGTCTTGATCGCCTTCCACGGCGCGGTCTCGTCCAGGTAGCGGTTCGTCGCCCCGGCGAAGGCCAGCGCCTCTTTCAGGGCATCGCGTAGGTGCGCCCCGGCCAGCAGTGCGGTGACGCGCGCGAAGGCGGCGTCGCGCTCGGCCAGCAGCGCGTGGTCGCGCGGGGTCAGCTCGCCCGGCTCGGGCACACGCCCGGCGAAGTTCTTGTAGGTGAAGGAGAGGACGCGGTTGACGAGGTTGCCCCAGGTGGCGACGAGTTCGCTGTTGATCCGCGTCACGAAGTCGGCCCAGCTCCAGTTGCTGTCGCGCGTCTCCGGGGCGAGCGCGGTCAGGTAGTAGCGGATCGCATCCGGCTGGTAGCGATCCTCGATATCCGGCAGCCAGACCGCCCAGTTGCGGCTGGTGCTCATCTGCGCCCCTTCGAGGTTCATGAACTCGGCGGCGGGGACGTCGTACGGGAGGTTCAGGCCGCCGTAGCCGATCAGCATCGCCGGCCAGATGATCGTATGGAAGGGGATGTTGTCCTTGCCGAGGAAGTAGTAGGCGCGCGCCTCGGCAGCTGCGGGGTCGGCGGCGTCCCACCAGCGCCGCCACGCCGCCGGGTCGCCGACGTTCGCGGCCCACTCCTTGCTCGCGGAGAGGTAGCCGATCACCGCGTCGAACCAGACGTAGATGCGCTTGTCCTTGAAAACCTCGTCTGGGAGCGGCACCGGCACGCCCCAATCGAGGTCGCGGGTGATCGCGCGCCCGTGCAGCCCCTCGCGGAGCCAGTTGCGGGTGAAGGCGACGGTGTTGTTGCGCCAGTAGTCGCGGTCGGTGCCATCGAGCCAGGCGCGCAGGGCCGGTTCGAGCTTGCCGAGGTCGAGGAAGATGTGTTCGGTCTCGCGGAAGGTGATCGGGCCGTGATCGATGACGCTGTAGGGGCTGCCGAGCTGTTCCGGGTCGAGCAGCGTGCCGCAATTGTCGCACTGGTCGCCGCGCGCGCGGGTGAAGCCGCAGATCGGGCAGATCCCCTCCACGTAGCGGTCGGGGAGGAAGCGACTTTGCGTCTCGCTGTAGGAGCCGATCATCCGGTCGCGATAGAGGTAGCCCTCGTCGAGGAGGCGCAGGAAGACATCTTGCGTCACCGCGTAGTGATTCTCGGTGTAGGTGCGCGTGAAGAGGTCGAACGCGATGCCGAGCTGGTCGAAGGTGTGGATGAACGCGGCGTGGTAGCGCTCGATGATCGCCAGCGGTGTGACCCCTTCGCGCTCGGCGCGGATGGTGATCGGTGCGCCGTGACAATCGCTGCCGCTGACCATGAGCACGTCCGCGCCGCGCGCGCGCGAGAAGCGCGCGAAGATGTCGGCGGGCAGGTAGACGCCGCTGACGTGCCCGACGTGGAACGGGCCGTTGGCGTAGGGCCAGGCGACGCAGACCAGGATGCGGTCGCGCGCGCCCGTGGCGTCCGTGTTGCCGTTGTCGATCGTCGGCTCGGTGCTGGCTGTCATCGGTGTGCGTCCCCCGGTGGTGGCCCGCCGCGCCCCGCCGCCGCGTCGCACCGTGGGGTGCCGGGCGAATCGGGGCGCGAGGGGGCTGGATGCGACTCCCCTCAACGCCCCACAGTGTAGCATGACGGTCCGGCGCGGGGGATGGCCCTCGCCCGCCGTTGTGGAGGGGTAGCCGTTGTGAAGGAGAGGGGCCGGGCGGATACCCTCACCCCCGGCACCCTGCGGGTGCCACCCCCTCTCCCCATCCGAGGAGAGGGGGCATCGCCGTTGCACGCTGTATGCCTGTTACGCTGGTGAGAGGCGTTGCAGCGATACTATCCCAGCCCCCGGAGGGGACTTTGTGGCGGCGCAGCCGCCCCTCGCCGGGACAGGGTGCCCTTCATGGGTATTGCAATCCCGGTCTACCGCGACCCGCCCACCCGAGGAGCGGGGGCAGCGCCGTCGCGGGCCTCCTGGGATAGGGCGTGCGGTGTGGCGACGCTCCCAGCCCCCGGACACTCTCGTGCGGCGGCACCGTACTCGATAGGCGAGGGGGCAACGCCGCGCGTGGGGGTGGGTGCCGGGGCGGGTCAATTGGTGACGCGGTAGCGGAGGAGGGTGAAGAGGACGTGGAAGCCGTCCGTCCAGGAGATCTTCTTCCCTTCCCAGAACTCGCGCCCGTTGTAGGAGATCGGCACCTCGTAGATGCGGTGCCCCTGCTTGAGGATCTTGGCGGTGATCTCCGGGTCGATCCCCCAGCGCTCTGAGGTGAGGCGGAGGGAGCGCGCGACCTCGGCGGTGAAAACCTTGTAGCAGGTCTCCATGTCGGTCAGGGTGGTGTCGAAGAGGATGTTGGTGACGAGCGTCAGGCTCTTGTTGCCGACGGTGTGCCAGAAGTACATCGCCTTGTGCTCGCCGAGGAAGCGCGAGCCGTAGACGACCTGCCCGCGCCCTTCGAGGATCGGGCGCAGGAGGACCGGGTAGTCGCGCGGGTCGTATTCGAGGTCGGCGTCCTGGATGATGATGATGTCGCCGCGCGCCGCCGCGAGGCCGGTGCGGACCGCCGCGCCCTTGCCGCGATTGCGCGGATGGACGATCACGTAGGTGGCGGGATCGGCGGCTTCCTCGGTGCGCAGGCCCTCGATGGTGCCATCGGTGGAGGCGTCGTCCACGGCGATGATCTCGCGGCTGATCCCCGGCCCCAGCTCGACCGCGCGGACGCGCGCGAGCAGTTCGCGCACGGTCTGCGCCTCGTTGTACACCGGCACGATCACCGAGACGAGCATTCGCCGTTCCGCCAAGGAAGCCTCCGTAGGGCGAGTAGTTAGTCGTCAGTCGTCAGAGAGACGACGATTGTTCGTGTGTGCGTTGCCCGATCGTGACGATGGCTATGGTTGCGCGACGGGCGGGGCGCAGTATAGCAGAGAGTGGTGGGGCCGGTGTGGCACGGTGAGCCTATACTCAGCGGGGCGTATCACCGTTCGGGGAGGGACAGTCATGGCAGCGGAGCAGCAAGACGTGCATAGTCGCATGACCGTAGTCAATCGGTTCTCGTATCACCTTCGTTTCATCGTTGAGCCGTGGGCCAATGCCTTCTGGATGGAGCCTGGGGAAACATTCGAGGTCGTGGCACAGGGGCCACCCAATGGAGCCTTGGGACTCGCGTTTAGCCCTGACAAAATCGAGGTCTTTGGCTGAGCCGGTTCCCTCGTAGCCGTTTATGGCGACGGTGAGCGCCTCGATTGGCCGGATGATAGTGACCAACCACGGGTTCCATCTATGCCACGAAGATTGATGTAATCAAAGATTGAGAGGGAACAGTGGCGACCGAGCGCATCCTGGCGATCGATGTGGGCGCGGGGACGCAGGACATCCTGCTGTGGGAGTCCGACCGCACCCCGGAGAATTGCGCCCAGCTGATCCTGCCGTCGCAGACGCAGATCGTGGCCGCGCGCATCCGGCGGCTGACGGCGGCGGGCCGGGCGATCCACCTGACGGGGCGGGTGATGGGGGGCGGTGCCTCGTCGGATGCGGTCGCGGCGCACCTGGCGGCGGGGCTGGTGGTCACCGCGACCCCGGCGGCGGCGAAGACGATCCATGATGACCCGGCGCGCGTGGCGGCGACCGGGGTGCGGCTCGTCGAGGAGCAGCCCGAGGGGGCCGTGCCGGTCGTCATGGGCGATCTCGATCCGGTGGCGCTCCGCGAGACCCTGGCGCGCTTCGAGATCGCCATGCCGGGGCGCTTCGCGGTCGCGGTCTTCGATCACGGCGAGTCGCTGACGCTGAGCAATCGCCGCTTCCGCTTCGAACATCTGGCGCGGATCATCGCGGCGGGCGGCGATCTCGGCCTGCTGGCCTACGGCGACGATCTGCCCCCCTATCTGACGCGGATGGCGGCGTCGCGCGCGCTCCTGCCGGGCGCGATCGTGATGGATACGGGCGGCGCGGGGCTCTGGGGGGCGCTCGAAGACCCGCGCGTGGCGACGCGGGCCGAGGCCGGGGCGATCGTCGTCAACATCGGCAACATGCACACCTTCGGCGTGCTGCTGCGCGGGCGGCGGATCCTCGGCCTCTTCGAGCACCATACCCATCTGCTGACGACGGCGCGGTTGGCGGCGCTGGTCGCGGGGTTGCGCGCGGGGACGCTCAGCTTCGAGGCGATCTTCGCGGAGGACGGCCACGGCGCGACCTTCGCCGACGATTACCGCCCGGAAGCGAGGGCGTTCGATTTCGTCGCCGTCACCGGGCCGAATCGCGTGCTGGCCCGCCCGCTCGGCTGGTACGAGGCGGTGCCGCACGGCGACATGATGCTGGCGGGGCCGTTCGGGCTGATCGCGGCGGCGCGGGATCGGGCGAGTGGGTGAGTGGGCGAAGTGGGCGAAGTAGGCGAGTACGGGGCGGAAGGTGTGTGACGCTGTCGGTATTTGTGAATGCTCGGTAATAGGGTGCTTTGGTGCGGTGTGTAAGGTCGTGGCATGGGGTTTGCAATAGGGTATCGAGCCCGCAGATGGGCCTTAACAAGCGCAGAGCCGGTGGAACGCAGTAGGGCAACTTCGACCTCGCCTCTTGCTACTGTCCTCGATCACTCCTCTCTTCCTCCCCCTCTCCCACCCCGACAATGACCTATTGCGACCCACCGTTGCCCGATAAAACCTCGATGCCGCAAGGCACCGGGGTTTTCGCTTTTCTCAACGTGCGCTGCTGTTGCAGCCATGACTGTGCGCTATCGGCTCGCAGACGCCGCAATCTCTTTAACGAATCTTCATCTTCAGCGAGCGACGCCATACTCAACACACAAGGCTGCCAGTGGCACCTTTCTGACGAGCACCGCGACGCCGTACATGGCTGACGAGATGGAGATGGAGCGAACGATGAGTGAGCAGATAGGAACGAAGCGGTTCGATATCCCACGGCTGACGCGGCGGCATTTCGTGCGCCTGTGGGGCCTGGCCCCGCTCGCGTTGGCCGCGTGCGGCGGCACCGCCGCCACGTCCACCACGACGCAGGGGGTGACGAGCACCGCCACCGCCGCGCAGACGAGCGCCACCGTTGCGGCGACCGCGACGACCGCCAGTCAGGCGACGGCCACCCGGGCGTCGGCAACAGCGGTCGCGTCCGCCACCCGCGCTGCGGGCGGTCCGGGTGGCGGTGCACCTCCCGCCGGGGGCGGGGGTGGCATGCCGGGCGGTGCCAGTGAGACGCTCGACACCTTTAAGGGGATCACAACCAACGGTACCGTCATCACCGACCTCTTCAAGATCCAGCCGACCGGTATCCCTACGACCGGCGTGAAGCAGGCTGCGGAAACCTTCCTGGCCTCGCTCACCGAGACGCAGCGGGCCAAGACGGTCTATGCGGTGGACGACGACGAATGGCGCAAGTGGAGCAATATCGATAGTTACCAGCGCCAGGGCATGAAGATCGAGGAGATGACCGACACCCAGAAGAATGCCGCCTACGCCCTGATGGCCGCCGCCCTCAGCGTTAAGGGGAATCAGCTCGCCCGCGACGTGATGAAGCTGAACACGACCGAGGGTGAGATCATGAACAATCTCACCGGCTTCAACGAGAATCTCTACTACTTCATGGTGATGGGAACCCCCTCGGACATCGAGCCGTGGGGCTTCCAGGTGGACGGGCACCATCTGGTCATCAACTACTTCATCCTCGGCGATCAGGTGATGATGACGCCGGTCTTCATGGGTGCCGAGCCCCCCGTCGCGACCACCGGCACCTACGCCGGGCTGAGCGTCCTCCAGACCGAGCAGGACAAGGGGTTGACCTTCATGAAAGCCATGCCTGCGGCGCAGCAGGCCCAGGCGGCCCTCGCGACCGCGAAGTCCGCCGACAACAACGTCGCCGAGGCGTTCAAGGATAATGTGGTCCTCGACTACGCCGGGGTGAAGATCGGCGATCTGGCGACTGGTTTGCAGACACAGCTGCTCGACCTGATCAACCAGTACGTCAGCAATATGGACGATGGGCATGCGAAGGTGCGGATGGACGAGGTGCGAGCGCAACTCGCGCAGACGTACTTCGCCTGGATCGGTACGACCGGGGCGGACTGGGTCTTCTACTATCGTATCCAGAGCCCGGTCATCCTGATCGAGTTCGACCACGAGGGTCCGGGGCCAGCCGGGCAGGCACTTGGCTCGACCGGGCCATCGCGTAAGCACATCCATACCGTTGTCCGCACACCGAACGGCAACGACTATGGCAAGGATTTGCTGCGGCAGCACTACGCGAAGTCGGCGCACCATAACGCCGCTCTGAGCGGCCTGTTGGGCGGTGGCATGGTCAGCGCCGCGCCGATGACGGGGGCGGCGGGGTTGGTCTACAACACACGCGGGAAGGTCGCCTGGGACCGAATCTGGACCGACTTCTGCGACCTCGGCCTGCGCGGCGGCCCGCCGCATCGCGGGACACTGCTCGGTGCGGCGAATGCCAAGGCGGTGCAGGCGGATCGACAGGGCTATCGGCGGGTTACCGGGGAACTGGAGCGCGGCCTGGGTCTGGTGACCGGGTGGGCGGCGACGCCGGACGCCGCGCCCGGCTGGGTCGGCCTCGATTGCTCGGACGCGACGATCGCCGCCTGGATGCAGGAGGCGATCGCGGCGGAGAACGTCGCGGCGCGTCGCGAAGGGGAGCGTCTGCTCTTACCTGCCAGCCCCGACTTCGCGCTCGACAAGGAGATCAAGAACGTCGTCACCGCCACCGCGAAGACGAAGCACTACTGGACCGAGCACGCCGCCACGCATAGCATGTAGTCGGCGCGTCGCCCCTGTCCTACGCTCGCATCGCTCGTATCGCAGTTGCGCGAAAGAGCGTACCCCACGGCCAATAGTGGCCGTGGGGTACGCTGCATCGGTTCTGCTCGATGGCTGCCGGGTGTTAGATCGGGCGGTGGCGCGCGATCATCCGCGCGCCGACGATCAGCACGACGATGCCGATGACCAGGACGATCGCGCCGATGATCGCCCACATCTGCTGCCCGGACATGACACTCCCCGGCAACATGCCGGTCCCCTGCAAGATCCACACGGCCCCGATGGCGACCATGATGATCCCGATGATGACGAGTGCGAAGCGCATCGGTTCCCCTTTCGTGTGTGTGTGCGAGCGTTGCGGCCAGCTGGCGTTCAGGACGGGATAGCGCCGCCATGTGCATAGCATAGCCGCCGCGCGCGTCGGTGTCATCGGGGGTGAGCCTCAGGCGGGCAACGAGTCGCTTTCGGCGTGGGCGGCGTGTGGATGAGGGAGAGCGCTGTTGCCCGCGCGCGTCGCGCCCAGGCGGTGTCGCGCGAGGTGCGCGGCGGCGAAGGTCGCCACCGCGAGCAGGGCGGGGCCGTGCGCGACGAAGGTAGCCCAGCGCTGGATGACCAGCGGGTCGGGGTTCCAGTCGAGCGCGGGCCAGACGTAGAAGTAGACGACGTAGGAGCCGGTCGCGCCGAGGGCGTAGCTGGCGGCGAGCGCGCGCCGGGCCGGGCCGACGAGCGGGGCGAGCCCGACGAGCGGCACCAGATACCAGGGTTGGAACCAGAGCGCCCCGACGAGCAGGTAGGCGAGGGTGACATCGAACGTCGCGCGCGCCACCTCGCGCGCGCTCCCGTCGCGCGGGCGGGCGATCAGGATGGTCAGCGCGACGAGCACCAAGGCTCCTTGCTTGACGAGATCGAGCAGTTCGTGCGGCAGGATCGGGAGCGACCGGCGCGGCACTTCCAGCATGATGAGCCCGCCGAACGAGGTGGTGTAGAGATCGGCCTGTCGCCGCACCCCATCGAGCGCCGCGCCGCCCGCCCAGAAGGGGCCGAGGCAGAGGATGACGAGGACGGCCATGCCGAGCCCCGCCGCGCCGATCGCCCGCCAGCGCCGCGCGCGCCACGCCCCCGGCAGCCACCCCAGCGCGAGGACCGGCAGCCAGAGCGCCCCGACCCACTTCGCCAGCGCCGCCACGACGACGAGCGGCGGGGCGAGGGCGTCGCGCCGACCGGTGAGCGCCAGCAGGGCGAGCAGCAGGGCGGTGAGCATCACGATGTCGTTGTGCCCGTTACCGACCGTCTCGTAGAGGAGGAGCGGGTTCCAGCCGTACAGGAGCGCGGCGACGCCGGGCCGTACATACCCGACCGGGGCGGCGACGCCGGGGCGGATGTCGCCAATGGCGGCGGCGATGCGCGCCACGAGCCAGGTGTTCAGCAGGTGGCAGGCGGCGAGCAGCCCCTTGAAGAGGAGGATGCCGGGGAGGAGGCGGTCGCCGCTGACGGCGGTGACGAGCCAGGCGAACCCCTGCCAGAGCGGCCCGTAGGGGGAGGGGTGATCGGGCCAGGCCGAATAGTCGAGCAGGGGCGACCCGATCACCCCGCGCGGCGGCACGACGAGCGGATTCGCGCCCGCGTGCTGCATCAGGCCGTACAGGGCGTAGTTGAAGATGTCGGCGGCGGTGATCGGGTAGAGCCAGAGGAGGACCGCGACCGCGCCGAGCGTACCGCCGCCCACCACCGCGCCGAGTGCGCGCCCGGAGCGGACGTGCGGGGCGATCGCGCCGGCGAGGGCGTAGGCGAGCCAGAGGGCGACGAGCGGCAGGGCGAAACGCCAGCCGTCCGCGCGCTCGTAGCCGCCGATCTTCCCGAGATCGAGGAGCGGCTGCGCGACGTATGGAAGGAGCCCGTAGGGGCGGACGAGCGACCACCAGTAGATGCCGCAGCCGAGGGTCGCCAACGCCGCGAGCGCCAGCGCGGGGAGGGGGTGCCACTCGCCCCGTGCGCTCGCGGCCTGCTGTCGGATGCTGCGCGCGTCCATCGGGCTCCGTGTGCTGCCTTATCGGCTGGTAACGAGCGGCTGACGATCGCGCGCTGCCGCGCCATAGCTTGCCGACCATCGAGCCCGCCACACACCCTGAACGAAAGGGACGGCGCGTGGGTTACTCGCTCGCCGCGCCCTGCGGCTCGTCACGGCCCCCTTCCAGGCCGAGCGCCACCGCCTCGGACAGGGAGAGGGAGGAGCCGGTGGCGTAGGCGATCTGCCAGGCGGCGGGGCCGAGCGTGGCGCGGGTGTGCGCCTGAGTCGCCTCGCGGTCGAGGCGGAAGGTGGGCGCGAGGCTGGCCCCGATCGTGTCGCGCAGCCCCTCGGCGGTCCCCCAGAGGCGCGCGGCGCGCGTGTGTTGCGCGCGCCGCGCCGCGCCGATCGCCAGGATTTCGAGGCAGAGATAGGTGCCGCGCACCAGCCCCAGCTCGCCATAGGTTGTCAGCGACTCCTGCAAGGCCGTTTCCGCGCCCGCGAGATCGCCGATGAGGGTCAGCACGCCGCCGAGGTGGAAGAGACCGGTGGCCGTGCCGCGTGGACTCTTGAGCAGCCGTTGCAGGGCGATGCTCTCCTCGGTCAGGATGCGGCCCCGCTCCGGTTCCCCCTGCCGCGCGATGACCCAGCCGAGGCTCATCAGGATGTCGGCGATGCCGGGGCGATCGTCGAGCGCGCGGTAGCGCCCGTAACACTCCTCGTGCAGCGGCAGGGCGTGCGCGTAGTCCCCCTCATCGCGCAGCACGTAGGCCAGCAATTCCTGGCTATAGGCGATGCCGAGCGCCTGATCCTCCGCGCGGAAGAGGTCCAGCGCCGCCTCGTGGAAGCGCCGGGCGACGGCGTAGTCCCCCTGATTGCGGGCGAGGATCCCGGCCCGGTTCAGCGCCCGCGCGCGCAGGCCGTTCGGCGCGGAGCCGACGGTGGAGAGGGCCGTCTCCAGCGCGCGGCGCCCCTCGCGGAAGAAGCCACGCGCCTCCCAGTAGGTGCCGAGCGCGGTCGCCAGTCGCAGACCCCAGGCGGCCACGCCCCCCGCGAGCGCCCATTCGAGCGCCGCGCGGAGGTTGCGGTGCTCGCGGTCGAGCCGTTCGAGCCAGCCGCGCAGTTCGAGGCCGAGGAGGCGCGGCGCGGCCTCCTCCGCGAAGGTGAGGTAGTAGGCCGCGTGGGCGCGCGCGACCGCCGCCGTCTCGCCGCTCGCCGCCAGCGCTTCGAGGGCGTATTCGCGGATCGTCTCCAAGAGGAGGAAGCCCGTCTCGCCATCGGCGCGGTCGTGCTGCCGCAGCAGGCTCTTGTCGATCAGCGAGGCGACCCCGTCGAGCACATCGAGCGTGCCATCGCCGACCGCGTTGGCGACGCTCTCGGCGGCGTCCAGGGTGCCGCCCCCGACGAAGACCGCCAACCGGCGGAAGAGGATCTGCTCGTCCTCGGTGAGGAGGTTGTAACTCCACTCGATCGTGCCGCGCAAGGTTCGCTGACGCTCCGGCAGATCGTGCGCGCCGCCGGTCAGCACGCGCAGCCGATTCGTCAGGCGGGCGAGGAGCGCGGCGGGGGCGAGCGTCTTCACCCGCGCCGCCGCCAGCTCGATCGCGAGCGGGAGGCCATCGAGACGGGCGCAGATGGCGGCGATGTCGGCGGCGTTGGCGGCGGTGAGGGTGAAGTCGGCGCGGGTGGCGCGGGCGCGCTCGACGAAGAGCCGGATCGCCGGTGAGGCACCGAGCGCCGCCGGGTCGAGCGCGCAACCGGGGCCGGGCAGGTCGAGCGGGGGCACGATCCACTCGTGCTCCCCGGTGAGGTGGAGCGGGACGCGACTGGTGGCGAGGACGCTGAGGTAGGGCGCGGCGGCCAGCAGGGTGGCGATCAGCGGCGCGGCCCCCACGACCTGCTCGAAGTTGTCGAGGACGAGCAGGCTGTCGCGCGTCCGCAAATCCTCTTGCAGGCGGATCAGGAGCGGGCGCTCGCCCCCCTCCGCGATGCCGAGCGCGCTGGTGATCGCCTGGACAACGCGGTCGGGGTCGCCGAGATTGGCGAGCGGCACGAAGAAGACCCCATTGACATAATCACCGAGCAGGCTCCGCGCCGCCTGGATCGCCAGCCGGGTCTTGCCGACGCCGCCCGGCCCGGTCAACGTGACGAGGCGCACCCCAGGCACGCGGAGGAGGGCGATCACCTCGGCGATCTCGCGCTCGCGCCCGATCAGGCTGGTGGTCGGGGTCGGCAGGCCGTGCGCCCCCCAGTCGCCGGTGCGGAGGGCGGGGAAGGAGGCGGGGAGGTCCGGCGTGATCAGTTGGTAAAGGTGTTCCGGCTCCGTCAGGTCGCGCAGCCGGTGCGGTCCGAGGTCCACGAGGCGCACGTCGGGTGGCAGGGCGCGTTCCACCAGATCGCGCGTCGCCTGGGTCAGCACGATCTGCCCGCCGTGCGCCGCCGCCGCGACCCGCGCCGCGCGGTGGACATCGAGCCCGACGTAACGCCCGCCGACCGCGCGCGGCTCGCCGGTGTGCAGGCCCATCCGCACGCGCGGGATCGCTTCTGTCGGCCAGGGGTGTGCGGCGAGCGCGCGCTGCGCCGCGATCGCCGCCGCGACGGCGTCGGCGGCGCGCGGGAAGCTGACGAAGAAGGAATCCCCCTGCGTGTCTACTTCATACCCCTCGTGCGCGGCCCAGGCGGCGCGCAGGATGGCGTGATGCGCGGTGAGCACGGCGTCGTAGCGCTCGCCGAGCGCTTGCAGGAGGCGCGTGGACCCGGCGATATCGGTGAAGAGGAGCGTGACAGTGCCGCTCGGCAGGGCGTGGGATCGGGCGACCATCGGCTCCTCCGTGCGGCACGCGGGGCGCGGGCTGTTGGTGGCACCAGTATACGGTACGGATGGAGTGGGGCGAGTAGGGCGGAGTGGGCGGAGTGGGAAAGGGGAGTCTGTGGTGGCGTGGGATAGCCGTTGGACTGAAGTACCCCGGCGGGCAGCCGCCACCCCGGCGGGCAGCCGCTACCCATGAAGGGCATACTCTACCCGTGAAGGGCACACTGTCCGCCCGCGCGGACCGGAACGCCTCAACCTTTCCTTGTAATTACAGACGTTGCCCCCGCTCCTCGGCTGGGCGGGTCCCCCGGAGGCATTGCGCCCTTCATGGGTGGGCGCTACTGCCCCCCGGGCGGCGGGGGTGCGGGTGATCGCATCGCCGCCGCGTTCACGGACGCCACCATCACCCCCCTACTTCATCCCCTCGCCTACTCGCCTACTCGCCGTACTGGTCCACTCGTTGCGAATCGGGTACAGTCCCCACATCGGGCGGATGCGTGCGGAGAATAGGGCGATGTGGGTCTCGAAGCTCTTCGCGTCGTTGCTAGTATTGGTCGATTTCGTGAATGAGCGGCGCTTGCAGAGCGAACAGTTCAAGGTCGTCGTCGTGCCGCCGCGCCTCTGGCAGCGCCGGAGCGGGCCGCGCTATTACCTCCTCTATCAGGTCGAGGAGGACGAATCCAGGACGTTCGCGACGATCGGTACCCGGCGCGCGGTCGCGATCGATGGGGGGGCCGCCGTGGACACCGCCGAGGCGATCATCGCCCGCGCCAAGTCGCGCGGGTCCGGCGCGGGCGGGACGGGGGCATGAGCCCGCGTCGCCCGGCGCGCATCGGCATCGCCGCGCAGCTCCTCTCGTTCGCGGGTTCGTATCGGCAGGCCGGCGTCAGCCGCTACATCGCCGAACTGCTGCGCGACTTCGCGACCGCCGACCCGGCTGCCGGGCAGACCTACACCGCGTTCGTCGGGCCGGAGCCGGTGCCGCCCGCCTTCCTCCCCGCACCGGGCGGCGCGCTGCGCTTCGTGCATAGTCGCCTGCCGACCGGACGGCCACCGGTGCGGATCGCCTGGGAACAGGTGCTCGGCCCGGTCGCCGCCGCGCGCGCCCGGCTCGATCTCCTCCACGGCCCGGTCAATGCCCTGCCGCTCGCCGCGCCCTGCCGGGGGGTCGTCACGATCCACGATCTCGCCTTCCTGGCCCACCCGGAGGCGTTGGGCGCGGGGCGGCGGCGCTACCTGACGGCGATCACCGCCCTCTCGGCGCGGCGCGCGGCGAAGATCATCGCCGTCTCCGCCTTCACGCGGGATGAGATCGTCGCGCGGCTGGGCGTGTCGGCGGAGAAGGTCGCGGTTGTCCACAACGCGGTCGATGCCGCGTTCGCGCCGCTGCCAGCGGACGAGATCGCGCGGTTCCGCGCGGAGCAAGGGTTGCCGGAGCACTTCATCCTCTGTGTGGGGACGCTGGAGCCGCGCAAGAACCTGACCGGCCTGCTGGATGCCTTCGCGCGCCTCGCCCCGCACACCGATGCCGACCTGGTGATCGTCGGCGGGCAGGGGTGGCTGTACGACGACGCGCTCGCGCGGGTCGCGACGCTCGGGCTGGCGGGGCGGGTCCGCTTCGCCGGGTTCGTGCCGGACGAGGAACTGCCGCGCTGGTACAACGCCGCGAGCGTCTTCGCCTATCCTTCCTTGTACGAGGGCTTCGGCCTGCCACCCGTGGAGGCGCTGGCCTGCGGCGTGCCGACCGTGACCAGCGCGGGGACGGCGATGGCCGAGGTGGTGGGGGATGCGGCGCTCCTGGCCGATCCGCGCGACCCGGAGGCGCTCGCCGCCTCGCTCGGACGGGCGCTGGACGACACGGCCCTGCGCTCCACCTTGCGCGAGGCGGGGCCGCGCCGCGCCGCCGTGTTTACCTGGGCGCGCACCGCCGCCGCCACGCGCGCCGTCTACGATGAGGTGTTGGAGCGGCCCGCTATATATTAAGGGTAGAACCAGATGGTTACACCGAATTGGAGTTGGCGCGATTTTGTCGCAGGTCTCGCACCGCCGCGCGAAGACGGACTGCCTCGTTTCCACCCGGCTGGTGTGGGGGCAACGGCGGAGGAATTGGACCATCTGGAAACGGCCTTAGGTTTGGCCTTGCCCGTCGATTTGCGGAGCTTGCTCGCGGAGATGAACGGTGTGGAGGATGAAGCTGCATACCTTCGCCTGATTATGTCAGTGGAAGAGACTATCCGAGAAAATGATAAGGCGGGGAAAAAAGAATATGCGGCACTTTGTTCGCGTAATGAGGGGTTAAAGAAAAAATATGCGGCGCGAGATGCGGTAGCGCTCCCGTTTGATCAGCTTTTCATCTTCGCCAGCCGTGGTAATGGGGATGTGTTTGGCTTCCCGATCGAAAATAATAGTGTGCGCGACGATCGTGTATTCGATTGGGATCATGAGATGGAAGAAGTGACGCCGTTCGCCAATTCACTCCACGATTTCCTGACGCAATGGGCCACTATGACCGCTCGCTGGTGAGCGATGGGTGCGTTCCTGTTCGCGGTCAAGGGGTAGGTTTAGGTTGCTAATACCCGCTGCGCCCTGCCTTGCTCGCGCCCTTTGCGCCACCCTGAGCACGTTGCTCCTGCTGGCGGTGTTGGCGGCGTGCGCCCGGATGAGCGGCCCGGTGCCGTTGCCGCCGCAGCCAGGGGAGCCGACGCCCGCCCCGACCGTGACGCCGACCGCGCGCGCGACCCCCGTGGCGACGGTCGCCGGGCCGGTGCAGCCCGCCCCGATCGCGCCGCCGAGCGGGCTGGTCCCGGCGCGGACCCTCGCATTCGTCTCCGATCGGGGTGGGCAGGTCGATCTCTGGCTGACCGATATCGAGACGGGGCAGCTCTGGCGGCTGACGAACGACACGGCGATCGAGTCGTATCCGGTCTGGTCGCCGGACGGGACGCAACTCGCCTACGTGGTGGAGGATCAGCGCGCGATCCGCGACCTCTGGCTGCTCGATCTGCGGGACGGCAGCAAGCGGCAGCTCACGCACGAAGCACCCCCCTTCGATGTGCGCCGCCCGGCGTGGCTGGCGGGCGGGCGGGCGCTGCTCTACGATACGGGCAAGCCGTTCGACCGCCGCCCGGAGTTGCGCGCGATCACGACCGAGGGGCAACAGCTCTCGCCGCTTGTGCCGGACGATGGCAGCGTCATCTGGGACTGGTCCACCAACGGGCAGACGCTGATCGCGGCGGTGGGGCCATTGCTCGGCGAGCCACGGATCATCGCGACCGACGCGGTGCCGGGCGCGGCGCTGACGGCGCAGCCGAACGCGCCGGTCGGCTTCGCGGTCGATCTCTCGCCCGATGGGCGTTACGCCACCTTCGCCGGGCCACCGCTCAGCGACGATCAGACGACCTCGGTCCTGACCCTCAGCACCGGCACGGTCACGCCGATCAACGAGACGACCAACGGGCGGCGCTACGAGCACGATTTCGCCTGGTTGCCCGATAATGAACGCCTCGTCTTCGTCCACGGTGCGGGCGGGGTGACCGATGGGCAGGGCAGATTGAAGGTTGGAACCGGGCCACCGCCGACCTCGGATGGCAGCGTGGGGATCTGGCTGACCGCGCGGATCGGCGGCGCGACCGGGCGGCAGCGCGACCAGCTGACGACCGGCAGCGCCGACGCCGCGCCGCGCCCTTCGCCCGATGGGCGTTGGATCGCGTTCCTGACCGATACGCAGGTGCCGAGCCTGACCGAGTCGAATATCGTGTTGATCGCCGTGGAGACTCCGCCGACGACGCATACACGGGTTCCGAAAAACCTGAGCGCCGGGCGTGGCAATAACTGGTCGCCAGTCTGGATGCCGCTGCGCTAGATAGCGAGGAAGTCATGGGTCGTGAGTCGTGAGAAAGTCGGCAGTCGGCAGTCGGCAGTCGGCAGTCGGCAGTCGGCAGTTGGTCCGCTGATGCCGGAAGCCTGCCAGCAGCGCCGCCACTGACTACTGGCTACTGACTACCGATTACTCCTCTCACGACTCACGACTCGCGACCCACGACTGAGTGAGGAGCCGATGCCGCCCATCCCGCAGACCGTCGCCGCGCTCGGCGAGTTCGCGCTGATCGATCGCCTCGCCGCCGCCCTGGCCGAGGTGGGGGCCGCCGCCGCGCCCGATCTCCTCGGGATCGGCGACGATGCGGCGATCTGGACGCCGACCCCCGGCACGCGCGCGGTGATCACCACCGATAGCCTGATCGCGGGGATCCACTTCCGCCTCGATTGGACGAGCTGGCGCGATCTCGGCCACAAGGCGCTGGCGGTGAACCTCAGCGACGTGGCGGCGATGGGCGCGCGTCCCCACCTCGCCATCATCTCCCTCGCGCTGACCGGTGCGGAGCCGGTCGCGGGGCTCCTCGATCTCTACCGGGGCATGGGCGCGCTCGCCGCCGCGCACGGTGTCGTCGTGGCGGGCGGGGACATCGTCGCCTCGCCGGAACGCCTCGGCCTGCACGTCACCGTGGTCGGCGAGAGCTGGCCCGACGCCGACGGCGCGCTTCTGACGCGCGATCGCGCCCGACCCGGCGATCTCCTCGCGATCAGCGGCCCGCTGGGACGCTCGGCGGCGGGGCTGGAATTGTTATTGGAGTCGGCAGTCGGCAGTCGGCAGTCGGTAGAGAGTAACCGCGCCATTGGAAGGTCTGTAGCTTCCGCATTACCCAATCTTTCTGCTGACCGCCGACTGCCGACTGCCGACTTCCTCGCCGCCCATTACCGTCCCATCCCGCAGATCGCCTACGGGCGGGCGATTGTCGCGGCGGGCGGGCGCGTGGCGATGGATCTGAGCGACGGGTTGTTCGGCGATCTGGCGAAGATCTGCGCGCGGAGCGGGGTCGGCGCGATCGTCGAGGAAGCGGCGTTGCCGGTGCCGGACACGGTGCGCGCGGCGTTCCCCGCCGAGTGGCTGCGCCTCGCCACGCGCGGCGGCGAGGACTACGAACTCCTCTTCACCGTCGACCGCGTCACGCTGGACCGTCTCCGCGTCCTCTGCGCCGCGCGCGCGCTCCCCGCGCCCGCGATCATCGGTGTCATCACCGCCCCGACCGCCGCTGGCCCGACGATTCGCCTGCGCCGCGCCGATGGGCGCGAGGAGGCGGTGGGTGGCGGGGCGTTCGATCATTTTGGTGGGAGGTAGGGGGAGCGGCCCTCACCCCCGGCTCGCGGCGCTCGCCACCCCCTCTCCCAATTCTAGGAGAGGGGGCATCGCCGCTGCGAGGATAATAGCTGCTTTCGGGGCGTGGGCGTTGCGCGCGGCGGCGATGCCGCAATCCGCTTTTCGCTGCCCTGTTCCTAGAATCCTCTGTGCGCTCTGTGGCTATCGTCCACTTTTCTCGTCTTTTGTCTCTCCTTTCGTCCTCTGTGTCTCTGTGTCTCTTGTTTCGTCCCCTACACCGTATACCGCGCCCCATCGTCCGGCACCGACACCGGCCCGGCGAAGCCTTCCTGGGCTTCCGCCAGGATGTTCGCCGGGTCCGCGAAGCGCCCGATGTGGGTCAGCGCCAGCGCGCATGCGCCCGCCTCGGTCGCCAGCGCTGCGGCCTCGCGCGCGGTCGGGTGCATCAGGCGGCGGGCGTGCTCCGCCCAACGTTCGCCGTCACGCACGGCGCAGATCGCGTCGCAGATGAAGAGATCGGTATCGCGCGCGCACTCGACCAGCGCCGCGCACGGCAGGCTATCGGCGCTGAACGCGAGCGTCCGCCCGCCGTGCGACACGCGCACCGCCAGCGTCGGCACCCGATGCTCGACCACGAAGAACTCCACAGCGAAGCCGCCGATCTCCCGCCGTTCCCCCGCCACCACCACGGGCCGCGCGATCGCCGGGTGCGGCGGCCATTCGGGGTAGGTCGCGGCCAGCAGCGCATCCAACCCCGCCTGCACATCGTCCGACCCGTAGATCGTCAGCGGCAGATTCGCCAGGTAGAGCGCCGGGATCCCGCCCGTGTGGTCGAGGTGCCGGTGCGTCACGATCACGTTGCGAAGGTCGGCCAGCGCGTGTCCCGTCGCCGCGAGCTGCCGCGCCAGCTCGAAGCCGCCGCAGGTATCGAGCAGCAGCGGCGCGCACCCCGGTGCCGTCACCAATATGCCGGTCGTCGCCCGCCCCGGTGCCAGCGGCGCACCCGTCCCCAGGATCGTCACTTCCACGCGCCCACCCTCATCCCGCACCCTCTCAGCGCCGCCCCTCTATTCGTTCCTCGTCCCGTCTCGTCCCTTTCTTCCCTTCGTCTCTCCCTTCGTCGCTCTGTGCCTCTGTGTCTCTGAGGCGACCCCGTCCCCGTTTCTCACGCCGGGGCGATCTCCGGCGCGCAGAAGAGGTAGAGCAGTTCCTTGATGTGGGCCTTGGCGTCGCTGAGGCGGACGCTCTCGTTCGCGCCGTGCGCCTTGCTCTCGCCCGTGCGCCCCATCCCGACCGTGGCGATCTGGTCGGTGCCGAGCGTCTCCGAGACATTCGCCATGTCCGTGGAGCCGCCGGAACCGGTGCGGACGAAGTCGCCGTCGCTGTAGCCGTGGATACGCTTCATGATCGCGATCAGCTTGTGCGCGAGCGGGTGATCGGGGCTCTGATAGTAGGCGGGGTACGACTGCATGAATGAGACTTCGACATCGAGCGCGCGACTCTTCTCCGCGCCGCGCTCGACGGCGTCGCGGATCTCCTGCTGCACATCCTCGTAGCGCTCCTCGGGGATGAAGCGGCGGTTGATCAGCAGGGTGCAGGTCGCGGGGACGATGTTCGACTTGACCCCGGCGTGGATGATGTCGAGGTTGAACATCGGGCGCAGGTGGCTCGGTGCGCCCGGCGCGGGGGCGAGCGGCAGGGCGGAGCGCCGGGACTCGACCTGGCCCTTCAGCGCCATCAGCTCGACCATGATCGGCACCGTCTCCTCGATCGCGTTGACGCCGAGGTAGTTCGCGCCGGAGTGGCAGGAGCGCCCCTTGACGGTGATCGTCACATCGACCGAGCCGTTGGAGCCGAGGCGCAGCACCGGCTCCTGGCTCCCCTCCATGCAGAGGACCGGCGCGGTGACGTAGCCCTCCTTGGCGAGGTGCCAGATGCCGGGATAGACGCCGATCTCCTCGTCGGTGCAGATGCAGGCGTTGAGATCCCAGACCGGCTCCAGCCCCAACTCGTCCATGATCTCGGCGGCGGTCAGCAGGGAAGCGATCGTTCCTTTCATGTCGGCCACGCCGCGCCCGTAGATCCGCCCGTCGTGCAACTCCGCGCCGAAGGGATCGTACTGCCACCCCTCCTCGATCGGCACCGTGTCCATGTGGGCGTAGATCGTCAGCGGCGGCTTGCCGGTGCCCTTCCTGGCGACGAGGTTAACGCGCGCGCCTTCGAGCGGCAGCGGGATCGCGCGCCAGTGCTCCTCCGGGATGATGACGCGCGCGGTGGTGAAGCCGTACCGCTGGAATTGCGGCTCCAGGAGATCGACCAGCGTGTCGTAGTTGCGTCCCGGCGGGATGCAGTTATCGATGCGGATGATCTGGCGCAGCCGTTCGAGCAGCGCCCCTTCCTTCGCCTCCACCGCAGCGAAGATCGGGTCCCAATCGAGCGCCCCGCCCTTCGTGATCGCTGCGGTCGCCATGCTGTCCCTCCTGCTCCGGTGCATATCGTTGTGTCGGCGACGGCCAACGGCGGGAACCCTGATGCGCGGCTGGTGCGTCGGCGCGATGCTAGCATGGGGGGCGGGGCGGGGCAATACGGGGCGGCTTCCTTTATGAGGATGAGGAGGATGAGGATATAGAAGGGCTTATGTAGCGGGATGCTGCCGATAGAACGCTGACTTCGGCGTCTCAGCGCCGTGCCTCGTCCCCCGACCTGTCGGGCCGCTCGGCGGCGGCGGCGCGGCGCTCGCGCACACCCGCGCCGATCTGGGCGTAGAAGTCGCTCGCCCCCTCGCTCGGGCGGGCGGTGCTCTCGCGCTGTCCGAGGAGATCGAGCACGAGGGTGACCGGCAGGGCGGCGAGGCCGAGGAGGCCGAGGTAGCTGGTGAGGATCAGGGCGATGTTCGCCGCGTAGTCGAGCAGGAGGTAGAAGACGATCGCGACCCCGGCCAGCGAGAAGAGGCTCGGCAGTTCCAGGATCCCGGCGAGGCCGGTGTCGAGCCGTTGGCGGATCAGGTAGAGGGGGAAGAACGCGGAGATGCCGAGGATCACCAGGATCGCTTGCAGGCCGTAACCGCCGAGGTAGCGCGCGAAGAGCGCCCCGCCGCAGAGCAGCGCGGGGACGAGCAGGACGAATGAGACGCGGCGCAGGGCCGGATCGACCGGGATCGGCACGGCCCGTTGGCTCAGATATTGCTCACGCACATCCAGCAGTTCGCCGAAGACTTTGCGCCAATCGTCCGCGAAGGTGAACCAGAGGACTACCGCCAGGGTGCAGAGGAAGGCGGCCCAGGCGACGATGCGCCAGCCACGCTCCGGTGCGCCGATGAGATCACCCAGCAGCCCGCGCCGCGCCCGGCCGAGTGCCAGGAGGACCGCGCAGAGCGCGAGGCCGAGCATCTGATCGCTGGCGAGGAATTGGGCCATGCCGCTGCTCCCTTCGCGCTGTGGCACCGAATCATCGTCCTGTCCGCACGATCCTAGGCTACCACGCGGCGGGTGACAATAGGGTTGTCGGTCTCAGAACGATGCGGCATGTTGCGGCGAGTGGCAATGTCGGTCGGTGAACAAAGTGGATCGGGGACGATCCATGCCGGGCAGGCAAAAAATGCTTGACAGCGCCTCGCGCGCCCGGTATCCTCACGCAGCTATACGTTCATTGCGCGCGGCGTGCCAGGTGGGTAAATGGGCCGAGGTGGGGGCTTCGTCGGCGGTGCCGGTTGGGCGTGATCGCGAGTCGGCGTATAATACCGTCAGGCTGACCCCGCAGGAACGCGCATGGTTTCCTATAGACGATAGACGATGGTTTGTCGGGAGGCGGGAGGAAAGATGAAGGTGCTGCGCGCCTGGAAGAGGGCACGCTCCGGCCAGGTCGGTCCGGCCAGGTGGGTGCGCCCGCTGGCGCTGATCCTGCCGTTGTTTGCGATCATGGCGGTCCTCTCGGCCTGTACATTCCAGGGGCCGACGATGACCATCGACTACAAGTCGTCCGAGAATCAGGAACTTTGGAGCCTGTATTCGCTCGTCTTCTGGCTGGCGGTCGCGGTCTTCATCGTCGTCGAGGCGATGCTCTTCTACGCGGTTATCCGCTATCGCAGCCGCCCCGGACAACCGTTGCCGCGTCAGGTACACGGCAACAACCGTCTGGAGATCACCTGGACGATCATCCCGGCGCTGCTGCTGCTCATCATCGCGGTCCCGACCGTGCAGGTGATCATCAGCGAGGCGACCCCCGCCCCGGCGGATGCGCTGCACATTCGGGTGGTCGGTCACCAGTTCTGGTGGGAGGTCCGTTATCCCGACCCGACCGACCCGAACAACCGCGATAAAGATCTGGTCACCGCGAACGAGATCCACGTCCCGGTCGGGCGCACGGTCCAGTTCGCGCTGACCTCCGGCGATGTGCAGCACTCGTTCTGGATCCCGCTCCTCGGCGGGAAGATGGACCTTTTCCCGAATCGGACCAATTATCTCAAGTATACGCCGCTCGAAGCCGGGAAATACTACGGGCAGTGTGCCGAACTCTGTGGCACCGCCCACGGCTTCATGAAAATGTATCTCTTCGCCGATTCGCAGGCGGACTACGATACGTGGTTCGCGGCGCAGAAGGGCCAGCCGAGTCCGACCGCCAATGGCAGCGCGGGCAGCGATGTCATCAAGCAGGGTGAGCAACTCGTCCTGGGTGGTGGCTGCGTGCAGTGCCACTACATCACGGGGACGAACGCCCGTGGTCGCGTCGGCCCGGACCTGACGCACTTCGGCAGCCGCACCGCCTTCGCCGGGGCGTGGGTGGAGAACAACGAGGCGAATCTCAAGACATGGATCCACGATCCGGCAACCCTCAAGCCGGGCGTGACGACCTACGTCGGCAATTCGATCGGCAATGGGGCGGTGATCAGCCGGATGCCAGCCTATCCCGATTATAGCGACGCGCAATTGACCGCGATCGCGCAGTATTTGCTCAGCCTGAAGTAACCTTGGCGACGACTGGCACGATCTCGGCAAACGGGTGCGGCGAACGGCAGGAGGACGGCGAATGGCCACAACGACACAAGCTCCACCTCGGGTGATCAGGCGATCTGTGGTCCCGACTACCGGGGTCCTGGGTTGGCTGACAACCGTCGATCACAAGCGTATCGGGATCCTCTACGGGGTGAGCGCGTTCATCCTCTTCCTGATCGGCGGGCTCGAGGCGATGATCATCCGGCTGCAACTCGGCAAGCCGAACAATCTCCTCGTTCACCCGGATCTCTACAACAGCTTCGTGACGATGCACGCGACGACGATGATCTTCATGGCGATCATGCCCCTGTCGATCGCGCTCTTCAACCTGATCGTGCCGTTGCAGATCGGCGCGCGCGATGTCGCATTCCCGCGCCTCAACGCCTTCAGTTACTGGGTCTTCATCCTCGGTGCGCTGACGATGAACGTCAGCTACCTGATCGACGCGGCACCCGACATCGGCTGGTACGGCTACGCACCGCTGACCGAGCGTGCCTTTTCGCCGGGCCTCAACGTCGACTTCTGGATCGTCGGCCTCCAGATTCTCGGGGTGGCGACGATCGCCGGGGCGCTCAACTTCTTCGTGACCATCCTGAACATGCGCGCGCCGGGGATGTCCCTGATGCGGATGCCGATGTTCTGCTGGACGACGATCACGACGAACATCCTGATGCTCCTGGCCTTCCCGGTCTTCACGATCGCGCTGACGCAGCTCCTCTTCGACCGCCATTTCAACACCGCATTCTTCGATACGACGCGCGGTGGGGATGCGATCCTCTGGCAGCATGTCTTCTGGGTCTTCGGACACCCGGAGGTCTACATTTTAGTCCTGCCAGCGTTCGGCATCATCTCGGAGGTGTTGCCGGTCTTCTCGCGGAAGCCGCTCTTCGGCTACGCCGCGATGGTGCTGGCGATCGCCGCGATCGCCTTCCTGAGCTTCGGCGTCTGGGCGCATCACATGTTCACCACCGGTATCGGCCCGGTCGGGAACACCTTCTTCGCCCTCTCGACGATGCTGATCGCGGTGCCGACCGGGATTAAGGTCTTCAACTGGATCGGCACGATCTACGGCGGGTCGTTCAATCTGCGCGCCCCGGCGCTCTTCGCGGTCGGCTTCGTGGCGATGTTCATCATCGGCGGGCTGAGCGGTGTCATGCACGGCTCGCCGCCGGTCGACACGCAGCACAACGACTCGTACTTCGTCGTCGCGCACATCCATTACGTCCTCTTCGGCGGCTCGATGCTGGCGCTCTTCGCCGGGATCCACTACTGGTGGCCGAAGTACACCGGCTGGATGCTGAACGATACGCTCGGGCAGTGGACCTTCTGGCTGATGATGCTCGGTTTCAACGTCACCTTCTTCCCGATGCACTTCCTCGGCGTCGCCGGGATGCCGCGCCGCATGTCGATCTACCCGACCGGCACCGGCTGGGATTTCTGGAACCTGGTCGCCACCCTCGGCGCGTTCGTGCTCGCCGCCTCGGTCTGGCTCTTCGTGATGAACGTCTTCATCTCCTGGCGGCGGCAGGAACCGGCGGGCAACGACCCGTGGGACGGTGCGACGCTGGAGTGGGCCATCTCCTCGCCGCCGCCGGTCTACAACTTCGCCGCGATCCCGACCGTGACCGCGCGCGACGCCTTCTGGGTGGAGAAGCGGGCCAACGAGGCGGCGGCGAAGCTCGGGCTGCCGGTCCGTAAGCCGACGCGCGTCCACCCCGACCCGGATGTGCAGCGCGTCCACATGCCGAACAACTCGTGGTGGCCGCTGATCGCGGGTGTCGCGTTCACGATGATGCTGGCGGGTTTCCTGACCCCGTGGCTCGTCGGTGGGGCGATCCCGGTCTTCACGCTGATCGGCATCGCGGCCCTGATCGGCAGCGTCTCGGCGTGGGCATTCGAGCCTGCGGGCTAAAGAGGTACTCTTCGCCATCCTCCCCGCTCGGCGCGAAGCTGAACGGGGAGGCGTGGCGAAAGCCCTGTGAGGAGGTAGCGTGTCGACAACTGTCAGCGAGCACGGTCCCGTACTCGAACACGGCCACGACGATGGGCACGGGGATGGTCAGGGGGGCGGACTCGCCCACGCCGCACCGCCGTCGTTGGGCGTGGATATGGTCAAGCTCCTGATTTGGACATTCATGTCATCCGAATGTTTCCTCTTCGGGACGCTGATCATCACCTTCCTGTCGTACCTTAACCGGCATCAACAGCTGGCGGCGGAAGGGCTCGTCGATCTCTGGAAGGGGCCGGTCCCTTTCGAGGTCTACGATATTCCCTACACCTCGGTGAGCGCGTTCGTCCTCCTGCTCAGCAGCCTGACGATGGTGCTGGCGCTGGCGGCGGCGCAATCGAACCAGCAGCGGCAGCTACGCATCTGGCTCGTGGCGACGGCGCTCCTGGGGATGGTCTTCCTGGGCGGTCAGTTCTTCGAGTTCACCACCTTCAAGACGCACGAAGGCATCTGGTTCGATACGAACCAGTTCGGTTCCAGCTTTTTCATGTTGACCGGCTTCCACGGCGCGCACGTCACCGTCGGTGTCGCCTGGCTCCTGTCGCTTTGGCTCTATTCGCTACGGCGGGGGATCTCGCCCGCTAAGGCTCCGCGCCTCGTCGAGATCGCCGGTCTGTATTGGCACTTCGTCGATATCGTCTGGATCGTGATCTTCACCGTGGTCTATCTCACGCCGACAGCGCTCCAACTCTAGCTAGCTGGTACGGCACGCCGCCGGACGTTTCGTGGGAGTACGTGGGGGGTAATGATGTCGGGACATGAGTTGCAGGGGCACACGACCGATCATTCGACGGTCGCGGAGGGGCACAATCATCCCACCGCCCGCAAGTATGTCGAACTGGCCGGTATCCTGGCGGCGATCACGCTCCTGGAAGTTTTCATCCTGTATCTGCCGAATCTCGGCCTGACGGCCATCCGCCCGGCTCTTGTCCCGGCATTCATCATCCTCTCGATCTTCAAGTTCCTGATCGTCGTCGGCTGGTACATGCACCTGCGCTTCGACGATCCATTCTTCTTGCGGATGTTCAGCTTCGCGCTGATCATCGTGATCGGTGTGGCGCTCTCGTTCATGGCGATCTTCCACGGGCTGTACTTCGGTTTCTAGCGTGCGAGAACGGGCGCACCCCGTGCATCGTGCGGCCCGTCCTTTTCGCACCGCTGTTGCTCAACGGTGGCTGACGATCCGCAGGCGGCGATCCGCGCCGGTAAAGGTAGCCCGATGAGTGTGCGTAACGACCGTGCGGTGCAGTCGCACGGCGGCTGGAAGAGTTATCCGTCGCGTCGCGATCAGGTCCACCACGACCAATTGCGCCGCGCGAGTTGGTTGATGTTCTGGCTCCTGGCGTTCGGGAAGCTGCTGACGATCATCGGCTTGGCCTTTGTCTTCGCCCACCGCACCAATCCCACGGCGCGCGGCTGGGAGTTGATCGTCCTGCTGAACTGGTCCTGGATCATGCTCTCGTTCGCCGTCCTCGCAGGGCCGATGGCGTATTGGTGGCGGATACGGCGGGTGCGCCGCAAGCGCGCGGCGCTGATCCATGCCGAGTGGAACGTCCACTGAATGTCCCTGCGCGGGCGGGGGTGCTGTCGCCCGCGCGGTCGTGAGTTGAGGAGCGTTGGCCCATGCTGAACCGAGTGAATCCCTACATCGTCCCGCTAATCGCGTTCATGTCCGCGATCACCGGGATCGTGCTGATCGGTGAGACGCTGCTCACGGTGAATCGCCTCCTGGAGCGTTTCGGCGGGATCGGTAAGCTCGGTGCCCCGGTGGCGGCGCTGATCCTGATCGCGCTCATCGGTGGTATCGCGGCGGCGCTCGCGGTGCGCGCATCGAAGTTGCCGCCGGTGGAATGGCCGAATCCCGGCCCGGTCGTGCCGGTACGGCCGATGAATCTGGGGCGCGGCTACATCATCGGCCAGTTCGTCTTCTTCATCGGCCTGGCGATCCTGCTCCTGTTCTTGATCCTCGTGGCGCGGCGGTAGACGGAACCGGCGAGCGGCGAGCGGCGGCGAGTCCGGGGGAGTATTCCTCCGGGCTCGCCGTTTGCTCGTGGCGCGCTCGCGGAAGGAACACAATGTTTGGCGCACAAGTCCCGCTCAATTGGGTGCCCGAACCGAGCATCATCCTCGGCGTGCTGCTGGTTACGGGCGCATATCTCGGGGCGATCACTGTCTGGCGCGGACGTTTTGCGGGCTCGGCCCCGGTGCCGCGCGGGCGGATCGTCGCCTTCCTGCTGGGGATGTTGACGATCCTCCTCGCGTTGATCACCCCGATCGCCGACCTCAGCGATTATTACCTGTTCAGCGCCCACATGGTCGAGCATTTGCTGGTGACGCTGGTCGCGCCCCCGCTGATGCTGATCGGCTTGCCGGGGTGGATGATTCGCCCGGTCTTCCGGCGCTGGCCCGTCTTGCTGCGGATCGGGCGTGTCCTCACCAATCCCCTCAGCGCCTTCGCTATCTTCAACGTGATCTTCATCGGCTATCACCTCCCGCGCTTCTACGATATCTCCCTCGCCTCGCAGTACGCCCACGCCGCCTTTCACATCGCCTTCATCGTGACGGCGCTCCTGACCTGGTGGCCGATCCTCAGCCCGCTCGAAGAGTTGCCGCCGCTGAGCCCGCCGTTGCAGATGGTCTATCTCTTCGCGCAGACCCTCCCCTCGCAGGTGCTCGGCGCGCTGCTGACCTTCACCGGACGCCCCCTCTACGACTGGTACATCACCGCGCCCCGCGTCTGGGACAATCTCACCCCGCAGGCCGATCAGCAGCTCGGTGGCTTGATCATGTGGGTGATCGGCGGCACCTTCTTCCTGGCGGTCTTCGCCTTCGTCTTCCTACGGTGGGTCGCAGTGAACGAGGCGAAGGATCGCCGCAGCGCGCGCGCGATGGGCCGCGCCCGTTAAGTTGCTACGCTACGAGAGGGCCGGGTGATGCGGGGCGGACCACGGGGTATCCCCCTCGGGCTGACGGGCCTGTTGCTGGTCTGCTCGCTGCTGCTAGGCGGCTGCGGCAGCGCGGCGACCCCCACGAGCGCGGCGGCGGGCTTCTCCACCACTAAGTACGCTCAGCAGATCGCGGTGGCCGCCGACCCGCAGGGGGGGCTGCGTTGGGACAGGCAGGAGTACGAGGCGCAAGCAGGAGCGGTCACGTTCGTGGTGCGGAACGACAGCACGCTCCGCCACAACTTCGTGATCGAGGGGAATGGCCCGAACGTCGTCTCCCCGACTTTCGGCGCGCGGACGACCCAATCGTACTCGCTGCCGAATCTGGCGGCGGGGGAGTATCGGATCGTCTGCACCCTGCCGGGTCATCGGGAGGGAGGGATGGTCGCCAGGCTGATCGTGCGCTGAGGCGCATTGTGCGCCGCACACCGCTTCGAGCGAGGCGTGTCGGGACAGGCGTTCACCCCGGCATGGCCCATTCCGCGTATAATCCCTCCCATATGAGGCGCGACACGCGAAGCACCGGGGTCGTTCTCGCGTTACTTCCCGATGCGGGGAGACGGAGCGCGGGCCGACCGATGAGGAGGCGAGATGACGATCGTGATCGTCCGTGGCGGACTCGTGGTGACCGAGGGGGGCGTGGTCCGCGCCGATATCGTGGCGCGCGATGGGATCATCGCGTCGCTGACCAGCGACGCAAGCGCGCAACTGCGCGAGGCGGATGAGGTCATCGACGCGACCGGGCTGACCGTGCTGCCGGGTGGGATCGACGCGCACACCCACATGCGCGAGCCCTCGACGCACGATCGCGAGGGCTTCGCCAGCGGGACCGCCGCCGCCGCCGCCGGGGGGATCACCACGATCGTGGAGATGCCGCAGTCCGAGCCGCCGGTGACCGATGCCGCCTCCTTCGCCCTGAAGCACGCCGGGATCGAGGCCCATGCGCTGATCGACGTGGCCCTCTACGGCGGCGCGGTCGGCCAGGATCCGGCGCAACTGCGCGAGCAGGCCGAGGCGGGTGCGGTCGCGTTCAAGGCGTTCATGTGCGGCTCCAGCAGCGAATTCCCCGCCGTGAACGACGCGCAGCTCTACGACGCGCTCGTGGCCGTCACCGCGCTCGACTCGTTCCTGACCGTCCACGCCGAGAACGATGCCTTGCTGGCGGCGGGGCTGCGTCGCCTGCGCGAGTCCGGGCGGCACGACCCGCTGGCGCACTGCGAATCCCGCCCGCCGATGGTCGAGGTCGCGGCGGTGCGTACCGCCACCTACCTGGCCGGGGAGGCGAACGCGCACATCCACATCGCGCACGTCAGCGCGGCGGGTTCGCTGGTGGCGATCGCCGAGGCGCGGGCTGCCGGGGGGTGGGTGACGGCGGAAACCTGCCCACAGTACCTCCTGCTGAACGAAGACGATGTCGTCGAGCACGGCCCCTGGGCACGCTGCGCCCCCGCGATCCGCACGCGCGACCACGTCGAGGCGCTGTGGCGCGCGCTGGCCGAAGGGTTGCTCGACTTCGTCTGCTCCGACCACGCCCCCTACTCGATCGCGGAGAAGGAGGCGGGGCTGGACTCGATCTGGGCCGCGCCGCTCGGGTTGAACATGGTGCAGTTCATGAATCCGGCGGTGCTGAGCGAGGCGCTCCATGTCTGGGGCTTCCCGCTCGAACTCTGCGCCGCGATCACCGCCACGAACGCCGCGCGCATCTTCGAGTTGTACCCGCGCAAGGGGGCGATCCAGATCGGTGCGGACGCCGACCTCGCCATCTACGATCTGACCAGCGAGCGGACCCTGCGCGATGCCGATCTGCTGACGCGCCACAAGCGCTCGCCGCTCAACGGGCGGACGACCCGCGCCGGGGTGGTGCGGACGATCTCGCGCGGGCGCACGATCTTCGCCGATGGGAAGATTCTGGCCGAGCCGGGCTCCGGGCACTTCGTGATGCGGGTGCCGTGAGCCGCGCCCGCGTGCCGATCACGCCCAGCCGATACCATGCCTGAGCACTCCCCAGCGCGCCCGCAGACCGGCGTGCCCGATGCGCGCCAGCGGCGGATGACCGGCGCACAATCTGTCGCCCGTCGCCCGTCGCTGCCGCCCGCACTGGCCCTCTTCTGTGTGCTGGCGGGGATTTATCTGCTGACGAGCGGCGGGCATACCTATAGCTACGACGAAGAGACGATGTTCGGCCTGACCGAGAGCCTCGTGGAACGGGGTAGCCTCGTCGTGCCGACCTGCGGCAACTGCACGGTGTTGCGCTCGATCCCGATGCCCGAGGGGCGCAACTACTCGCGCTACGGCCCGGTGCAGTCGCTGGTGGCGATCCCGCCGTACCTGGTCGGGCGCGCGCTGGCGGGCGACGACGACGCGGCGCGCTGGTTCGCCACGCGCTTCGCGGCGACCCTGCTGACCGCCCTGGTAACGGCGTGGATCGGCGCGCTCCTCTATGCGACCCTCCGGCGGCTCGGGGCAACGCACGGTGCGGCGCTGCTGACGGCGCTCATCTACGGGCTCGGGACGCAGGCGTGGCCGCGCGCCAAGACCTTCTTCGCCGATCCGCTGACCACGCTGCTGATCCTCGGCGGGATCTATTGCTGGTGGCGGCTCGATAATCCCACGGGCGCGGATGCTGCCGCGCGCGCGCGCGCCATGACCGGCTGGGCGGCGGGGTTGGGCCTCCTCTGCGGCGTCTCCGTGGGCGTGAAGTTCGGCGCGGGGATCATCCTGCTACCGTTCGGTGTGGCGGGCGCGGCGAGCCTCCGGTGGGTATGGCGCGCGGATGGTCTCACGCCGCGCGGGCTGGCGACGATCGCGGGGGCGGGGGCGCTGGTGGTGGCGGTGCCGCTGGCGCTGGTTGGCTGGTACAACTGGGCGCGCTTCGGCTCCCCGATCGAGACCGGTTACGGCGGGCGCGAGGTCGGCGCGGTGCAAGGGGGCGACTGGTGGGCCGGTTTCTCCGGGATCGTGCTCAGCCCCGGCAAGAGCCTCTTCGTCTTCTCCCCGGTCGTGATCCTCGGCCTCCTCGCGTGGTGGCCGTTCGCGCGGCGGCATCTGCGTGCCGCCCTGCTGGTCGGCGGTCTGATCGTGCTGCACATCGCCTTCTATGCGCGCGTGCCGCAGTGGGACGCGGGGACATCATGGGGGCCGCGCTACCTCGACTTCATCGTGCCGCTCTGCCTGCTGCCGCTGCCGTGGGGGCTCGCGTGGCTGGCGGGGCGTGGTCGCGCGCTGCGCCTGACGCTGGGCGGGCTGGCGGGCGTATTGGTGGCGCTGGCGCTGGTGGTGCAACTGCTCGGCGTGCTGATTAACTTCGATACCGGCTACAACGCGGTCACGGACGGGCGGCGCTACTGGACGATCGGCGATGCGCCGCCGATTGTCCACGCCGGGATCCTGCGCGAGCGGGTCGCGGCGTGGTGGGCGGCCCGCTTCCCGGCGGGGGATGCCATCGTGCCAGGCCGGGGGATCGTGGTCACGAACGAGACGGAGGCGCTCTGGCCGCGCTACCTGCCGCAGGAGGCGACGATCCGCGTCCACGCGGCGGGGGGCGGGGCGCTCGCTGGTGCGCTCGTCTATGAGGACGCGCGCGAGACGCGGGAGCCGCCCGCGCGCTTCGTGGTTTTGGTCGCTGGTCGCGCGGTGCCGACGACCGAAACGCCCGCGCCGGAGATCGCCGCGCACGCCTATCGCCTCGCCTTCCCGGTCCGCGCGGCGGGCGGAGGGGGCGACGATTTCACGGTGACGATCCGCAACGAAGCGTTCGTGACGCTCGGCCCGAGCTGGACGCGCGACCTGGCGGTGACGCGCGACGGCGTGCCGCTGCCGACGCTGCGCCGCCCGCTCCTCCTCCCCTTCCCGGACGACACGCCGGAACGCTGGTCGTGGTTCTTCACGTCGCGCAACGCCCATCTGGTCGATCTCTGGCCCTGGTATCTGGCGACGATCCATCTGCCGCGCCACATCGCCGCGCTCCTCTATGTGGGCGTGGGGGGTGGGGCGGCGCTGTTGTTGCTGGTGGGGGTGGGGGGATTGGTGGGGCGGCGGCCCTCACCCCGGCTCGCAACTGCTCGCCACGGCTCTCCCGATTCGGGAGAGGGACTTGCTGAGTGACGCAGCGGCGTTATTGGCGGTTAGGTTAGTCCACGTAGGCGGGCTTCGGGCTACCCGCAGCCGGGGGGGCAACCCACGGGCGCGGCGGCGTCGCCGACACCCTCACCCCGCCGCTTCGCGGCACCCCCTCTCCCCATCCGAGGAGAGGGGCCATCGCCGTTACTGGGGTTTGTAACCTCTCATCATGTGACTGGCTCTGGGATGGCTGCGTGGCAGTCCCCGGAGGGGACTTTGTGGCGGCGTGAGCCGCCCTTACTTCTACAGTTGCACTTGGCTGGCCTGGGGCGCATCATGCCTGGTGAGGAGAGGAGGGCATGATGGCCGCGACGGTGGATGTGGCGACGGTACGCGGGTGGGCGGCGGACCTCGATGCCTTGC
>JAABUR0100001969.1_pt1 | contig 33721 bp, 29 predicted proteins | sample 5560091 | NCBI WGS metagenome assembly JAABUR01 (sample SAMN10711879, study PRJNA513375) | rock metagenome | isolation source: Antarctica rocks | place: Antarctica: Victoria Land, University Valley sud | reverse complement strand
ATAAGTCATATACTACTAAATAACTAGCCCAAATATTGAAGTTCCCCAGCTGAATTTGATGGTTCAATGGTTGATGCAGGTGAGGGGTGTATTGGTTGGGGAGCGCGCGACCGTGACTTAATGCGGGGTACTGTAGATTAGACACTAGAGCCGTAATCAAAACATATCTTACTTTCTATGATTACGCATCATCGTTATTTACTAGGTGAGATAGTTAACATAACAAGGTAATCTATAACTCGGGGATCCTATAATCTGTTCTCGGAGAATAGCACAAACAGTCATGTGGCTAATTGAAGATTATCGTAAGTACCGAAGCTGACTCTAAAGCGAGTTCACAGAATCGCGAAGAGATGAGAAGGATTACAGAATAAGTATTAACAATCGAGATGAGTGGACTCGAGTAATCATTGTCTATACTCCAAATGTCTAAACTGATGTATCTATGTCTGTGCTCTGAAGATGACTCTGGCAAACTTCATTCCGGTGAGGATACAATTCCTTGAAATCACTTGAACCGAGACCTGGAGACTGAAGCTCTTACTGAAGGAACCCATAGCACGGCTCACAAAGATAATGAATCATGAAATGAATAGATATAGATATATGTAAATAAGAGTATTGATAGCTGAATCTTTGCTCAGCTAACGTTGGAATTAAATTACATTCGAGAAGCTATCAACACACTTTGCCTTGCCTGCATCTTCCGGTCACCCTTTGAGATCTATGCAGCGTCGTGACAGACACGGGAGACGTGTCTCACTTCGAAGGCTGCACTTGGAAGGCGAAGCCCAAGATATCATAGTCAACACGAAGACTCTCAATCATTTTATAAGCGTTCTCCCATCCGAAAGCATCCATCCCGGCCAAGCGTCCATCCCATTTCTTATTGATTTCCTCAGTGCAGACATCTGTGACAACCTTAAGGTAGATCTTGAATACTGCTCAGTCGTTTCTCGAATTGACGGTCGAAACAGGTCTCAGAGCTTGCGTAACATTAAAATCGTCATTGATGATCTTGAAGCAAGCTGCGAACAGATCAGACACATATTCTTTTTGTGTCTCAACGTTCTGACGATTGCCGTAGCAATTAAGATGATCTTCAATGTATGCTTTGAAGTCGTATGCAAGAATTTGATCGTGAGCTTTGATTCAGCTCGGAATGTCATCTGATTGAGTCAATTCGAAGAATGGAGCCCAGTCAAGAAAGATCACGTCAACTAACATCAAGACTTTCGCATCTGAGACGTAGATGAATATGTTTCCTGACTGGTGATTTGAGCCTTTGTATGAGAGCTCGAGGGTTTGATTTCCGACACAAAGACGCTTTTCGTTGTCAAAGACTTCGTTCGAAAGTGAGCGGTGAGAATCAGGAGTTGAGATGTTCTTGATGTGGTTGAATGTCTCATTCTGTGCAATATATTTCTTTGCCGTATCATTGAAGATGTACGCCCCTTCAACGTGATCTGCGTGGACGTGACTGTAAACAAAGTGAGTTACAGATTTATCTGTGACGCTCTTGATCGCGACCTTAAGCTTGTAACCAAGAGTAGGAGGACAATCGACGAGTATCACTTCGTGAGTGCTCACTAGGAACATAGACTGGTAGAGCCCATCTGTGACGAAATATGTGCCATGCCCAAGGTCTTCGAGGTAGTAACCCGTCTGGGCGCTGATGGTAAATCCCACAGCCTCTTGTGGAACGGGGAGGTATTTGAGGTTATCTGAATCGGGACCGTAGTAGATGCCGGCTAGATCTCGGTGCTCATTGGTATGATGAGGATGGGCCTGGATTATGACAGGTAATGCAAGAGCAGCCAGGGTCAACAAAGCATGGCAGAGAACCATTTTCAACCTTTGGAGAAGAAGTACGGAGTAGATAGAGAGAAGATAAAGAAGATCAACCGATCACTTGGATTGTACATGACGGATTTCCATGATCTTTTATAGGTAGGTCACCAATCTTCATCTTCTCCTGATATCTATTGCAGTCTTGCCTCACGGGTTGCAGTTGGTAAAAATTCTTGGCATCGAGCCGGACTTTGTAATTAGCATGAGCCCCGCATATGCGAGACTTGACGTCGGGTTGGAATTATTATGCCGATGCCGAATCTAGGATTAAGCGAGGCTATAAAAATTAAACGTGTAATTATAGCTGTGTATATGCGCAGCATCGACTGAGCTTGAGACATCGATGGACGAAGAAAACATTACCGCGAAAAATCGCGCGGACGAGATATCTGCGTGGCTAAACGAATTAGAGATGAGAGATGAAGCACGCATATGTTGAGCATAAGCTAATAATGAATTCAGCTGTCACGTAACTCACACAATCGTGGTTTTGAAAACAACGAGAAGAATGATGATGCAAAACATGAGCAGAATGATGGAGATGAAAAAGAGAAGATACAAAACATGATTGATGAAGAAAATGTAGGTGATATTCTTTGAATGAACATGTAGTCTGCATATATTGAGCATACGTTTAATCTTATGTCAGATTGAATCGAATTCTCATCTTCGCTTCGGATTCTCATCGTCATCCTCGTTGGTCTGTATGCACTTCATATGCATCGCATATGCTTTGCTAAAATCTTTCTTCAATTCTTTCTTAAGCAAGCGTCTCAAGAAGATCGTCGCAGATGTCAAGGGCAAAGATAAGCATAGCATGAGCATCGCATATGCACTGCTAACGCACTTCACAGTCCTCGGTGTCATCACACGTCGCTCTGACCGCATTGCGGCAAAGTAGGACGGAATTCATGCTTTGCATATGCTTCTCATACGCTGTAGTTAGGCAAATTCAAAATGTTGATGAAATGTTTTCGAACATATGTTTCGCATATGCAAAAAGTTGAGCTGGGTCCGGGGGAAAAAAAAAAAGACTTCCGGCCCCGGCTCGGCTATTCCAACCCCATTTTCCACTCAGACATGCCGGCGAACAGTTGGACCTTCGACGCCCTCGACGCCACCTCAGCCTTCTTTCTTCTGCACCTCCGTACCTAGTATGCTGTTGCGTACCAATCATCGTTCTAACCAAGTACGTTCTATATCCACAAGCAAGAAGAAGAATCGCTATCCACTCAACGTTTCTTAATCAATCATAGCTCCTCTGACTAGATTTGGCTATCCCAGTAGAAGGTCTTGCTTCATGAAACCCATAGGTGCGCACGAAATCATAGCGCTTTGAGATATCTATGGCAAGATGTGGAAAAGTTGCTGAAATATTCTGAAGAATGACTCGGCACGCATTTTTTTTCTGGCTTGAACCATCAGCATAAAAAAATGGAAACGACATCCGCTGGAAGCCTTCTGAAACTTGTCTGCTATTACGATAAGCTACCATAAATATATCTATCTCTGCAATAAGTGACAGAAACATGACTAGTGAACAAATCCCTCTATGTTTCCGGAGCAGCGAGAACTGCAATGCGTAACACAAATGATGGAACCATCTTAGATTGAATTGCATTATGACGCTAAGAAAACCAATAGCTTTGTTGCGAATAGTACATAGATCTGATTATTATCGTCGTCGGGTTCAATCTCTATCAGCCCCCAAGCTGTTGGATGATTCTTGATGCGATCAGGTTGTGGGTCGGATACGTTGGATGAAGATCATTTAGCCACATGTACTGATCGACTGGGACTTCACATGATGGATCGAAGTAGCTCAAGGTTGGTGTTCCGCTACAACAGTTGTTAGTCATGATTGTGAAAGCCACCAGAAGTATGAAACGTACTTCTGGTAGGCCGCACAGTAACCAGTGGTATTGTGGTAATTCGACGTCTCCTGGAATGCCGACGGATTGTTAAGCACTATGGTAAAAAGCCAATTTGTGTCAAAGTAGAACGACGTAGTATCTGGATAATGAGTGCCAAGGTTATACACCAATGCTCCCAGTCGAAAATTGAACTCCCCAATGTATTCCGCCAGGTAGGCTTGAGTAGATGCGCTCAAGATAAGAGCACTAGGTGAGCGGTCAATAGGTGGAACGTTGAGAAACACGAAGTTGCGAGCACCGGAGGCGTATAACTGATAGGCGCATTAGCAACGATCGTTGGTTTCATCATTGTTTTCGCATAAGACTGACAGAATGAACAAGATCTTCGTATGTTTTTATGAGAGCATAGTTGAGAAGGGAACTTTGCTCGGTATACGAACGAATCACATCATTGATGCCAAAAAAGACAGTGAACAGGCTATTCGCAGATGTCCATGGGACAATGACCTTTTCTGCATAATCGGGATCGAATTCATTTGTAACCTGTTGCTCAAAGCTTTGCACACTAAGCCCAAAGGCAGACTCTACTAGATTCGGGTCGATGGTAGCTCCGCCGAACCCAAAATTATACGTCTGGATGTAGCTTGCGTTGTATGTTGTGGTCAAGAAGTCGACATAGTTAGGCCCGTTGGAGGAAGTTACACCAGGATACAATGGGTTTCCGAGTGGGTTGTTGCGGTTGGGCTGTTCTCCGCTGATGTTGAAGCTTGTAGTAGTATAAGAATCACCACTGTGACGTTGTTAGCTTCATGCTTTCTCCACGCATGTATCCAAGACGTACAAGGAGAACAAGTATTGGACGTTATGCCAACCACTCCACACCTTGCCCGACTGCCTTGGGGCAAGCCAGGTCGGGGAATAACGCCAATGGTCAGGCCTCTTAGTAAAATTGCTAGGAATGACAGGTGGAGGATGACAGCCAGGCTGAACCTGACCGTTAGAAAAACCACAGACATGGTATGCTAAAATAAGCACTGCTAGGGTAAGAATTTTTATGAAAGACATGCTGATGTAGCGCCCTCAATTCTCGATAGGACTAGAAGCAGATTGTATATGGCTCAATGAGAAAATGAAGCATTAGTAGGGAAGCTTGGTGGTCGACGTAACAGAAGTGAAAGTGCAGGGTATGCTAGTGGCGTGTTGTTTCCTTATCTGTTGGCGAAGACAGCACTTGCCCTAAGTAGTAACTACATTAGGATAATCGCGACGTAACCGCGCTCGAGGGTCAGGTCAGCGTCTAAGGTACCTACGAACTTAAGATACCTTACCTAAGAACCAGCTTAGCTCTCCCCCCCTTGGAAGCTATAAAGGAGAGCACAGTTCGTAGTGCAGTTGTCGTGACCTTCAATGCAAGAGTAGGATCAAGGCCAAACGTTCAAGCGTAGAATAGCTTTGGAAAACTCCTCTTCTTCGGCCTTGATTTCATGTTTACGAAGCATAGCAGTAGGGCAAAAGCGATTATTAGGCTTATATTAGGCTTCTCATTTCACTCGCCATGCTTTTCTTACTTGCTTTATAAAGTCGAAGCAGCTGGTAGACGCTTGGGCGGCAGAGACCATCCAGTCAGCAGCTCGAGATAGAACATCCAATTAAGCCAAAGAGTCTCCCTTTCTGCTTTCCCAGGGAACGGGACTTGACGATTGAGCACTGTGATCAAGCGTCAGCTGCTTCCGCAATTTAATGGCTTACTCTAGCTCACTGTTGGGTTGATCCCATTTGCTGGCCTTTACAATGCTCTGAGTTGCCCAAGCTCGCCCATACGAGGTTTAGCTGTCAATTGGATAGCGACCACGCGCAGTATAACAACTAGTGGCAACTTGTAGGTTCGTGCTGCATCCTTGTAAGAGATGTTACACATCATACTGAATCTAGAGGCATTATAGCTGCGACCTTTAGCTTGACGGCCACAGATTGCGGCTGCTACGGAGTTGTGCCTACTGTATGATTCCAGAAACTATGGCGGTATCGGCGAAGCAGCTGAATGCTTCAATAGTCCGTACTGCCTCAATTATCTGATATGAGAGGATTTTTACGTTTCAGATGACGCGATGACTGTGTGGAGAGAAGATAGGTGAAGTCAAGACAACAGGGTGAGGTTGGCCATGAAAGTTTCTTTGCATGGCATGTTGGAGGAGCACAAGGGTTGCCACTAGGAGATGGGCAAGGTCATAGTGGTCAAAGCAGCTTCTCAACGATCGCAGTGACACGAGACAGACAAGTAATCACTCATCGTAAGAGATATAACAAAACCCTAAGACAATCTAATCGCGGTTCAAAGTGCAGTAGTCGACATATTTCAAGGTTGGAGATCTGTACGGTCAAAGAAGTCTGTTAATTCTCTCAATCTTGGATCGTCAAGCTAGCTTTCTCCCAAAGCTCCTTTACTCGAGAACTTACCATTTCCCCAACAAATTCCACTTCCCTAAAGGACGAGCATTATTTTGCCCTAATGTCCCCTATGGCCTGCATTGAGCTCCGCGCTTTCAATGCTATCCGTTGAATATCCAGCAGCGCTATGTTGCAACTGAGCAGGCTGACTGGAATTATTCTGTCCTCCTCACTCACAAATCAGGAAACGTGGAGTCAGTCTTCGGGTGAAGTCTACCGCTTAAAGAACTTTGAGGAGGACGTTGATCGTAACAAAGTGCATAAATAGGCAAAAGGATCCGACGCGTAAGGAGAAGATGATGAAGCCTTCTGGACGAAGATATGGATACATAATAACGTGCCGTTTGTAGACTGGTGGCAGTGACTTTGCTCTCAAATCCCAGTCTTGGTCTTAGCTTCAGTCTCTAGCCCAGCGTCAACCGTGGGAAGGAGGAGCAGTGGTCGGATAGGCAGCTGTATATCGCACATGGTAAATCAGTGATAACCTGAGTACGGTTGTAATGCCGCGATATGCTTATTTTTTTTGGAAAGCCGGCAAGCGCTTGGTGTTTGAGGATTTTAGAAACAGGTCTGCTGAAATCGGGGAGGGAGTCCCGAGCGAGAGCTATTTGAGTAGGTTGGATGACAGTAAAATCACTTCGTTACCGCAGCGCTGTAGTTCTCTGCTATGGCCGGGACGTTGTCTTCCTACCGGCCATTTTATTGTGTGATGTTGAAGAAAAGATGTTTCGAAAAGGACGGAGGCTACTGTAAACTCCGGGTAGTGACCGGCCTTACGAGTAGGGCTTTGCCTCCATTGGTCAACAACACTCCTTCGTCCAAAGACTCTTCCGAAGGTGCTTTACGCGTCCACGATGCTAGCATTACCAGCCTATCTGCATCGATGAAAGAGTCTGCGAGTGAGGTATCATGGAAATCGCTTCAGCGCCGACCACGCCCGAGAATACGGGCTCCCCTCGCGTGTTGCGCCGTTCCTTTACCGCGCCCATAAGATCAACAGGCTTCTCCAAGCTGACTGAGCCATTCCGCGAGACGGAAGGGGAAGGAGCAGAAACCCTTTTTACCCACAGTGCCGGTAGGATTGTATCATTCAACACATATCCAAGTCAAGAAAGAAGGCATTCGAGCTTGGGCCATGGGATACGTGACCAACAAGACGAGCCGGTTGGCTCCCTGCCATGGATTTCTACAACGGAGAGAACAATCGCAGCAGGTAGTACCCTTTCTGTTCAGCTAATATCTCTATCATTAATACTGACTCATCCTGACTTTCTAGGACCGTTACGGATTTACAGAGTGCTTGGCTCTGTGGCATTTCTGCATTCAGGAACGACGCTCCGACCTATACTGGCGAAATCGCAATGCTGGTGCGTCGATGGGGAGTCGAAGTTCGTCCTGCGCATCGTCCAGAACTCTTATTACCGAATAGAGCTTCCGAATTCCTACCCGGAAGAGAAGGGAAAGGTGCAAGAGTTCAAGAAAGTTTTGGCAAAAGTGCTGCAGTACGAGGTCACCCCATGTCCCTTTGAGAGGGGTTTCACAGTCGACTTACCCGAACCTCCTAAGACTCCTATACAGAAGCGACCCTGGAAGCCCAAACAGAGAGTGCAGCCGGTGTTGGAGCAAGCGTACAGACAGCCGCAGAACACCAATGGTCCTGCAATAAGACACTCAAGTCCAGTGCAATTCGAAGTCACACAAGATGCCAACCAGAACTTTGCATCCAAGAGTGAGCTGAAAAGTGCTGCAGACGAGTCGAAGAAGAACTTCGATCTGAGTAGTGCTGAAAGCACAGATCATGAGCATGATGATGATGGTACGAATGACTCGGGCATCAACGCTGAGAACCTGACCGAACTTTTCTACGAAGATCCGGGTACCTACAAAACCCCAACGCGTCCAAGATCACTACAGACTGGTCGGGCCGTAACAGCACCCTCACAACTAACTTTGAGAACTACATCACCCTCAATTGCCGCAACCATTGTTTCGATTCCGCCAGAAGACACCAAACAATCACTAAGTCTATCATCAAGTGAAGACTCCTTCCACTCATTTCATAGTCCAATATCCCCTCTTCCACCCTCGCCGCCATACTCCGAACCTCCCTCCCCAACAGCAAGATCGGATGAGAATGTTGGCCTCGGTGTTCAACGAACACGTAGCCACATACGCGATACCTCACGTGTCACAATTACCGGTGATACCGAGTTCTGGAACCCTACGGAAGCAGAGTCGGGGCAGGAAGAGACCTCTTCATCGTCGCCAGGCCCCCCGAAAACACCTCCGCTTGTCAGTGATACCGCATCAGAGGATCATTGGTCTGAGCCGGTCACGCCACAACCTTCGAATGAGCTCCGCCACCGCGAAAAGTGGCTAACGCGGCGTCCTTATTCGCCACTTCCCTCACCCGTCAACCTCTATTCGCCAAGGAATAGGTTTTCAGGCCATCACCTCACTACTGCAATATTGCAAAAGACATGTTCCATGCTACTGGGACCGCCGGTCCAACTCGTTGCACTAATGCTCAATATTGCTGCCAAAATCGCAAATGGCGTCCATCGGGGGGCATCTTATGGTTATGGAGAGGCAGGACAGAAGATTCCTTGCTCTTGGGATTTCAGTGATGCCGACGAGGAATCTGAAGATATGTGGGAGGAAGATGATTATGGCGTCTCTCTGGGGAAATCCGCGTCATCGAAGACCATGAAAGCCAAGGAGACGGGTGGGTCTTGGGAGATTGACTGAGGCTTTCGTTTCGTGTCCTATCATATCCTTTCTTGGAGATATACTAACTCTCGAGGGAAATTCGGGCCAGGTGGATTGTATCTGGGCTCTGGATGGAAGCGGGCCGTTGTGACGAAACCTAATGAGATCGCGGGACATGCTGATGTATGCTGGAGTTTTATGCGTTTTCAATCTCCACCAGTGAAGGGGGGTCATGATCTCGCTGGGGGCAATGATGCGTGTACAATGATAGGGATGTCTACATAAGTATGGCTCTATGGAATGTTTCTCCTCTGTTTTTTCGTGAAACCACCTTCTCCAACTTGTTTTCATTTTATAGTTGTCTAATGGAATCTGCCCTACCAATTGGTCTGTTCCATTTCATGGCACCCAATTTCAGCTTGTTCGCCAAAGGCCGCGATTCCATATACTTCTACAAGCTTGCCCGTTTCCAGAATCTGTGGAATCACAAAGTCGGCATCTACTTGGGGGGGTTGGTTATGGTTATGGTTATGGTTATTCTTCTTGTTCCTCAATTGCCTTGCCTCTTCGTTGCTCGCTCTTGTCCTAAATCAGGTAGGCGACCATCGCTGATAGCTTTCTTGGGTGCTTTCTTTACCTTAGTCCTGAACTTTTCGATGCTAGGCGAGTCTGATGTCTAGTGCTATTCCTTTTCCAAATCCACTTAAGGGTTCAACTGCTCACTACAGTCTCACGTATGAACTCTCGGCTACCGAGATGATGTTCAAGGGAAGCGAAACGACAAACGGCCCCTAAACCCTGTACGCTATGTACCTAGCGACCCGCTTGCCAAAAGCCTAAATAAGCGTGCTGCAGGAGCGGTTTTGACAGGACCCTCGCCAGGTCATGATGTCAACCATCATCAAAGGGCGCCTTGGCAGATTGTTGGACACGGCACGCTGAACATTATGGCTTCAACGATGATATACAACAGATGGTCACATCTTCGTCACCAACACAATCCAGTATTCGCTCTTCAGACTGCAACAAAAGCTCTCCAGATTGTCTCTCCAGAGAATCGCTTCACTCCCTCACCATGAGCACTCCCACAGCCGCAGGCTTTACTGATCCCAATTTCCCCAATCCTCATGGCCCGAACGATGCAAGAATCATTATCTATGGGTACGTCTCTTAAGCGCAAGATCCCTCGTACTTGCCCCAAATGCTTGCTTGACCTATACTAAATTCTTATACCACAGCTACACGCCAAGCTTCGCTCTCGCCATCCTAGCCATCGTCCTCTTTGCAATCTCCCTCTTCCTGCACACGTTCGAGCTCCTCAGGCACCGCACCTGGTACTTCTCGCCTCTAGCCTTCGCCTGCATCATGGAAGTCGTTGGCTACATCTTCCGCTCCCTCTCCTCGCGCAAAGACCCGTACTCTGTCATCAACTTTGTCGTGCAATACTTTTTCATTGTCGTTGCGCCCGTCTTCATCTCTGCGAGCATCTACGTCTGTCTCAGTAAGCTCGTCGGTTGGGCGGCGGCGGGGGGGTTCGATACAGGGTCGAGGGCGTGGTTAAGGCCAAAGTTGATCTTGTGGGGTTTTGTGGCTTGTGATGTTGTTGCGACTGTTCTGCAGATTGCTGGCGCCGGCATGATCGGGAGTGCCGAGTCTCATCAGAGAAGCCCGATGGTGCCAAATGATATTCTGCTTGCTGGACTGGTGTTCCAGACGTTTGCGTTTACCATCTTCCTCTCGCTTTTCGCCATGTTCGTTATATCTCTCCACCGCGATCAAACTTTCCGCCCGCATGTAGCCCGCAAACGCCCCTTTTTCTTCGCCCTCGCAGCCGCCAGCCTCTTGGTCTATCTCCGCACCATATTCCGCCTGGCGGAGACTGCCCAAGGCGTCTTTGGGTATCTGAGCTCGCACGAAGCCTTTTTCGGGGCATTGGAGTTTGCGCCCGTTGTGATTGCTGTGTGGGTTTTGGGGATTTGGCATCCTGGGAGGTGGATAAAGAAGTAGGCGCGGGTGAGTGCAGGCCGGTCGATTGTAGCGTTGCGGCTGGGTTGTGGGAAGGAGGAAGGGTACGAAGTTTCTGGTTGGTGTACTGAGGAGGCAGCTTGTTTCTTCGATTCCCAAGAGATATACATATTGGATATATCGTACAATTACTTAGAGGAATACTGAGCAAACCCTCCGCATCAAGTGGTCAAGTCGGCCTCAGAATTAGTCGCACCTGGATCCAATATATAAACATAAGCATTTAGGGATAAAAAACAACAGCTGAGCTTACTTCCAGGACGGATTTTCCCAAACAACAATCTACGCTTGAGCGCCCATCACACAACAATATCTATGAAACAATACAAGTAGTGGCATCCTCCCCAAACCACCAAACCGTGTATGCACGCACCGAAGATCCGAGAACGCTAACAACATAAAAAGATAGGTAACCACTATATGAACACCACCCGCCTTTGCAGAGACATCCCCTGAACTTTGCAAAAACACCACCCTCCCTCACTAAGCCTAATCAGGTAATTGTTTTACTCCTGAAAGAGATTTGGAGAAGAACGCTGAGAAGATCACATAAACAGTCGATTCTTGATGCGAAAAGCATCTCATTCTCTTCGCTCTCAAGGGCATAATCAAAACCTGAAACATATCTTTTTGAGCGCTTCAAATCACGTTCAAATTAACATTTATTTACATCTGAAAAGAGATCATCATGTCGTCTGAAACGTCTGCAATTTGATCACCTCTTGCTTCATCTCTTGCTTCATCTCGTTCTCGTTCACGTTCATCACGATTCTGAGAGGCTTGTTGAGGCTGAGTCTCAGGTATCTGAGTTGCCTGAATAGCTTCGCGCGACGAAAGCTCTTTCACGAGTTCGAAGTCAGACGACTCTCGCTGTGTAGACTCTTCAAAGGCTCGTTGTCGTCGCTGAGAGATCTCTGACCGTACACGATTAGATGAGTCTCATGATCGCTCTTTCATTCTGACAATGATGAACTTCTGAACGCGTAGTATGTCTTTCGAAGCCGTCGTAGCGATAGAAGCAGTGACGACGATGAGAGAAGATGTGATTGACACATCTATCATATCTTTCTCTTTCATTGTGTGATTCTTCTCTTTCTGAATCGCGCAAGATCAGAGATCTTTGTCACGTTGACACGATCGCAACAGAGTCAGACTTTCATGATCACGTTTTTCTTGAACTTCTTGAAGCGCTTCTTCCTGACGACGTAGCCTTGAGAATCAACGTGTTCATTGACTGACTTGATAAGAAGCTCAATTGAGCAGTGAAGATCGTCTGAAGAAGGAAGTAATTGCATAGACATGACGGCGACGTGAATGAGTAGCAATGAAGGTAAAAAGTGAAGCGAATGCAAAGATAAACAACGCGATGAATTCTGAAATTACCTGATTAGACTTAGTGAGGAAGGATGATGTTTTTGCAAAGTTCAGGTGGTGTTTCTGCAAAGGCGGGTGGTGTTCATATAGTGGTTACCAAAAGATATGCCAGTATGAAATATTCGTCCCTCCCAAAAAGCTGCAAGAGAACGCTACACGCTCACATCGATATTCACAACAAGGTGTCAGGGACGAACCCTTTGCGATAGCAAAGTCTACTACATTCATCGCAATTCGTACACTCAAATGAGTAAAGAAAGCTGGGGAACCAATGGAACCGAAGCTCTCTGCCCAAAAAAAAAAAACACACACACTCCCCAGGGGTTTCTGTGGCAAATACGAGATTTTATCAGGAAGCAAAAGGGGATCTTTTTGGGGTGATGTTGTGGTATATCAACAGCGCCGTCTCGTTCGTTGCAAAGGAAGGGGTTTCTTTTTAGAGATAACTATTAGGAATGTTTTATGGAATGCAAAGAATTCTGCTGGAAATGTACTACGTTTTGGCTGAACTTTCTCGTTTTCTTGTTTTCTTGTTCGACAAGGTGCTTATGCCCATCATTCATTCTTCCATCCATCCCCCACCACCATCATCTTCTACCCACCTCCCACCTCACAACCCCTTCATCTCAAACCATTCACGGTTCAAAGATCCATAACCGAATCAGTCCTGCTCACGCCAACCCAAACATATGCATCATCAAAATATTTCCAAAAGTCAGGACTATTCTTTAACATACTATACGATAAGCCAAACGGAACAGTGTGCATCTGCGGCGGAAAGGTTGGCAAGCTGATACTACTGACGAGGGGGTCGCCATTTCCGATGGAAACTGCTTTGCACTACGTCTTTTTAATTAGATATGGTTGATTGCGAAACCTGTGCCGATTTTTAGAATTTGCCGAGAGCCCCACCAAATTTAGTGGCGAATCTCCTAAAAGTGCAAAATAAGAAACAGATTTGTAAAATCAATCCTACTGCCCTTCCGATGCTTCATATGTAGTATATTCAATGCTCCGTATGTGACGTATTCAGTGCTTCATATGTGATATATTCAGTGCTTCATATGTGACGTATTCAGTGCTTCATATGTGGTATATTCAGTGCTCCATATGTAGTATATTCAGTGCTTCATATGTGACGTATTCAGTGCTTCATATGTGATCTATTCAGTGCTTCATATGTGATCTATCCAGTGCTTCATATGTGACCTACCCTGTGCTTCATATGTGACGTATTCAGTGCTTTATGTGATCTATCCAGTGCTTTATATGTGGTCTATTCAGTGCTTTATATGTGATATATTCAGTGCTTCATATGTGACCTATTCAGTGCTTCATATGTGGTCTATCGGAAGTCAATGAGAAAGTTAATGAGAAAGCCAATGAGGAAGCCAATGAGGAAGCCAATGAGAAAGTCAATGGAATGTAGAGAATTCGTTATCGTTATTCCAAGCTCTTCTTCATAACAATTCGATAGAGCGTTTGATAGAGAGTTTGGTAGGGAGTTTGGTAGAGAGTTTGGTAGACAGTTTGGTAGGGCTTTTGGTAGGAAGTTTGGTAGGAAGTTTGATAGAGCGTTTGATAGGGAGTTTGATAGAGAGTTTGGTAGAGAGTTTGGTAGGGAGTTTGATAGGGAATTCGGTAGGGCGTTTGGTAGAGAGTTTGATAGGAAGTTTGGTAGGAAGTTTGATATTGATGCTTTCTATCGAGCTAATTAGCATGTACGAAGCATACAGTATGTACAGGTAAGCTCAATAGAGAGTTTGATAGGGAGTTTGGTAGAGAGTTTGATAGAGCGTTTGATAGAGCGTTTGATAGAGAGTTTGATAGAGAGTTTGATAGAGAGTTTGGTAGGGCGTTTGATAGAGAGTTTGATATCGAGTCATGAAGAGTGCTTTCTATTGAACTAATTAGCATGTGCTATGAAGCATGTACGAAGCATACAGTGTGTATGAATAAACAGGTAAATCGATAAACAGAGATGAACAAAGATTCAAAACACGCGTTGAATTAGAATCGACAAATTCATGAATGGGACAGTTATGAGCACAGCGAGTACAGGTGCGTTGAGACATGAAAAAGGATCGTAAAAAGAGATAAAGATTGATATATACGCGTACAATGAAGATAACGACAGATGCAGATATATACGGGTAAATAGGTAAACAGATCAAGAAAATTTCAATCGTTAATCAGGTGATTTCCGGTCATCTGATGTACGTACAACGACTTCAATGAACCGTAAAAATCAGAATGGTAGAAGGGTTTACCTAGCACTCGTCTAAACCTAGCAGTCGTCCAGCCCTATAGGGCTGATAATCCACATTTCATATTTTATTGCTACCAACGTATAATTCTTCAACATCTCAGCAGAACGATGGCAGCCACCCCCCCCTATGTTCTTCATACCTTCTGAAGATATCGAACTTTCACAGAAAGAGCGCATAACGCTTGCTCAAGCCCGTTGAAATGAGACTACAGCAGTCAACGAAATTCTTTCAAAGCAAAACTCGCTCGTCAACATGATATATCAAAGAGTACTCTTACGAATCGAATCAATGATCGAAAGGCTGCTTCTGCACGCAATCAGCATTTTCAAAGACTTAGCCCCGAAGAAGAAGCAGCTATACGTGACTGAATCCTACGTCTTCAGACTTGAGGCTGACCTTCTCGTGTGAAGCAAGTACGTTCGATAGCTAAAGAACTACTCATAAAAAGAGGCGACAATAAGTCAGTCGAAGTCAATTGGCCCCAAAAGTTCCTGAAACGTCATTCGCAAATAAAAACGGTCTCAGCTCAACAAACAAAGGTGTGAAATAAGAAGAGCAATGATCTACTACGTCTAGGCTCTGAGCTCTTCACTTCGACATCAATGACAGTAAGCTCTAGACAAAAGAAGAAGAAGCAGCTGATAGTTAAGCTACAGGTCAGGCAGCTGAAGCTGAAGCGAAAGCAGAATCAGAATCAGAATCAAAATCAGAATCAGAAGCAGAGAAATAACGTGATATCTATAACTGACCAATCAGGGCGATGCATGCGTATTAAAAGGGTTCTAAAGAGGTTCTATTAGCTACGTAGTTCACCTAAAACGAATTGTTTGAAGCAATAAAATGTGAAATATGAATTATCAGCCCTATAGGGCTGGACGACTGCTAGGTTTAGACGAGTGCTAGATAAACCCTTCTAGTTGAAGCGAAAGAAAAAGAAATGATGGCAGTTTAAACGGGAAAAAACGACTTGCACGGGTCAACGCAGCGAAAAAACATAGTGCAAGGTCGAAAAAGTTTTGATGTTGAGTCACGTGGTGAAAGTCTTGGCAAGCAACGATCAGAATAAGCCGCTATTCCAGTACTATATAGACGAGAGGGTCGTTATTTCCGATGGAAATTGCCTTTACGCTTAAATAGCATGTATGGAAAAGTATTTACTGTGATGTATTGTTCAGTACGATTATTTGCAGTGAATTTGAGATTGCTGCGATGAATCATGAGGTTGACTCTGAACATAAGTTTGTTTCTATCGCATCTTTCAAACGTAACTTTTACAACAACTCTTTTGATAAGTTCTTACAGATCTATCTGTACAAACATGTAATAATATCTCTGTACAGATCTTCGCTTCTATGTATCACTATATACTGATGTTCATCTGAGCTTGCAGCTTTGTGCAAGTGTTTATCTTTCTTTTCTATAACTGTATTGAATTGTACAGTTCTTACGTGAAAGCTTCAAGACAGTTAACAGTAATTGCAGAGCTTTGCTTTCTACAGCTTTGAAATTTTCAAAGATTTTCTTGACTTTTGAATTTTAGAAAACTTTGTAGAGATGTATAAAAATGTACTGATCTATTCAGATCAATTGCTAACTTAACGAAGTTCTATCACTTCTCTCATTCTCTTCAAGTCTTTACACATCTGATTAAACAGATAATTTATCTGTATTGATTCTGTGCTGTTCTGTGCTGTATTGCGCAGACAGTTACATGTCTTTTCAACTCTTAGAATTGATCTGTATCAAGATGTACACAGCTTTACTAATCAATATGAGTTTTCTAGAACTTTCTACGACTGAACAAATTCTTTCATAATCATACTCTAACATTACAAATCTGTACAACTGTGCAATGATTCTCAATGATGATTTCAAGATAGAAATACTCTCTGACGCAGACTCGTATGAACTTGTCGAACATGTTGATACAACAACTAAATCGCTCAATATAAAAGAGAAACATGAAATATTGATATTAACAGAGAAGCGCTGCCGAAAATCTGTCTGCTCTCGAAAGATCATGCGCGTAGCTGCACAGTTCTTTATACGCAATATCGAGCTTCGTCATAACTGAGCAAGCAAAAAGATGAAATTCTTTGTATGTACAGATTTATATAAGTATGCGCTGAATATTGTTAATCTGTACAGAACTTTAAGCGTGAATACATAGTACAGAGAATTATTCTACAGAGTCGTGCAAAACTGTTTCATAGAGATTCAGATGCATGCAAAATCTGCAAAAATGACTCAAGCATGTTTCGAAGCTGTAGATTCTCTGCAAAGCTTTTTGAAGAAATGTGCGCGATCTGTCTGATCTCTGAAGAAAAAGTAAGTCGATGCAGTTTAATGTTGAGTATGTACAACTTTTGTACAGATAAGTTTGATAATGTGCTGATCTGTACAGATCAGATCAAAGTTGAACATAAATGTATTTCAAAGCTTGTCAAGAATAAAGACAAGAAAGTAGTATGTGCAAAATTCAAATTCAACAGTAAGAACTCATATCAATAGTGAAAAGACTTTACTAATCTGTACAGCTCTTGTGAAGAAGTGCAAAGCTTCAGAAATAGACTCAGCAGATGAATTCAACACAATTTTCAATCTGTTCAGACAACTTTTTAATATGTTTAATACTCTTGCGAATCAAGCAAAGATCATCGCATTAGCTTTTTGATTCATGAAATTTCTGTTTGCAAGTCTTGAAGAGAAGTATCATATCAAGAAAGAGAAGTAAGAGTTTATACAGATGATAATGTTTAGATGCAAGATAGTGTGATGAATTTCAATTCAATACAAATTCGTGACAGAACATGTTGTTGCTGTGCGCAGCAATAGCTTAACTAGTCAGTAAAAATCTGTAGTTAGTCAAAAAGCTTGATGCAAAGATCATACAGACTTGTAATTACTTATGCTGTGATGTAATGTCATTAGTGCTGAGCTGTAAAAAGATGAATTCAACGTAACAGTGATTTAATACATTATACAGAAATGAAAACTACAGTTCAATCATACTTATAATAACAAAATCTTTGAATAAACTATATTATTAATACATTGATTCTTAAAGAAATGAAACAAAATCAATAATCTTCATACATCTGTAACTCTGAACAGTGCAACATATAATTGTTCATGACTGAAACAGAATAAAGAAAGATTTATGTTTACAATCAACAGCAATTGTTCTTGCAACTTGTTAATGATCATTGCAAAGCAGAGATAAATAGAAAACTGCTTATGCAATAAAATTCATGAATAGTCATCTTTCTTACTGATTAACTTAATTCTTGAAATCAATCATATGTCTTTGTTAAACTCATTTCTTGTTACGAAGCGTGTCGACATTGAATAGAATCTAGTCAATAGATTCTAGAAATTTCGATATGTGAACAAGAAACAGCAATGTTTCGAATTGAAATATGCTGAAACATTTCATCTATTTGAGCTTTAGCAAATTGACTACTTCGTCTCTTTGTTCGCTCTACTATAAATACAGCTCGAAACTGTCTTCTTTCTTCTGTATTCTTAGTTTTCTAGTTAGAGCTACCTCTGTTGATCAAACATTCTATTCAGCTACGCACTATCTCGCTGCAGTGTGATTAGATTCTAGGCACGATCTCAACATTTCTCAAGATGCAATCTTTAATACAGTCTCGATGCAGATGTGTAATAATCAATTGAGTGTCATTACACATTTTCTCATGTGAATGCAGATTACGTAGTAACATAATTGAAGTCTTTATCTTGAGATATATCTGTGATAAGAGAAATTCAGAGAGTTCAAGAATCTGCAAATACTTCGTACTGATATTCTCAATCTTCTCGACATCATTGTTTTCAATCATATCAATCAATGTGAACAGTTGTGCAAATTCGAAAAAGTCGTTCATGATCTGTTGATTCAACAAATTAACGAAGTCGTTGTGAGAACACAGTATAACTCTGCTCTTGAAGAAATTCGAAGATGTATGAGCTTGTGCAAGATCATGCAAAAAATATACATGATCAATAAATGATCGCGATGTTTTATAATAATTGATGATTATGAATGATAAAGATCTGACATCATATAAATCGAAATCATATGACATATAATTGATTCACTCAACAAATTGCTGATTGTTCAGACTTGATTGAATTTGCATGTTTCGATGCAGTTTCAGCACAGTTAGATGATTTCAGATTCAAAAGCTGCAAATGCTGACATTGATCTGCGCTGATCGATTTTCTCATGAAATCATGAAAGTAATTTGTGCAAAGTCTTTCTCAAGAATTACAGATATTTCATCAAATACATCGCTGAATTGCAGAATGTCACATAAAGATGCATTAATGATCATGAAGTTATGCTTGTGCTGCATAGAAATCTCATTTCATATGATTAAGATTGTACGTTTCAGTAAATTGACAAGCTTTAAGCGTGCAATGATGAAACAGATTGATGTATCATGATAAACAATGAGAATCTTGAAACGAAAATGTGATGTTCTTTCATCAAGCAGTAACTGAGCTGCAATGCTCATGAAAATTATGCACAGAATGATCTTTGTCTGCGCTTGAAAGTGATGATACAGACACTCATATAGAAACGTCTTTTCAATGTTTGCAGAGTCGTGAATGAAAAAATGTGCAGTCTTGAGCGAGTCTGTAACTGTCAAAACAATACTGTTCAAGACTTGATGTTGTTTCTTATTTAATTGAGCAATCTTTGCATCTTGTAATTTGATCTGTTCAATCTGATCATACTTAAACTTTGCTGAAATCAGAGAAGAAACAATATTATCAGATTAATTCAAGATTGATGCAGACAGACTGAAATCTGCAAAAGTCTTATCATGTCGTTACAACATCTTTGTGATCAGATATAACTCATAATCAAGATGTGAATTCTTGAAATCAATTGATATGAAAGAAAATTCATGCATATGACGAGATAAATCATCGCAGAGATCGACACGAAATCTCTTTCATAATGCACATGAATCTGCAAGATCACTGTGCATCAGAGCGATCATGAACAGACTTCATAAAGATGAATTTGTAGAGAAACATACAATCTTGATGAAATAACTAACTCACTCATCATCATTTTCAAGCAGACGCAAAGCAGTACAGATGAAGCGATAAGTGAGATGCAGTACTTCGTTAACAGTGCGTATATCATCAAAGCTTTGAGCGTCTCATACAGTCATTAAAAGAAGTTGTAGATAATGTTTTTCTCTCTGCATTGAAGTGAAATGATACATATGATCAATTGTCGTATCTTGTTATCTTGATGTTCAGCGTCGTTGTTCTCTTTTCAACTGATAAATGTAATGAGTTGAAAACTTTTGATACAGAAGTGCATGTTCATTCAAATGTTGTAAATTATATTGAAATCATGCAGTAAATGTTGTTTCAATCTCATTTAAAATGATTTGTATCTGTTTTGCTGTGACATTCTTTAAAAAATACATCGATTGCTCATCAGAAAGATGCACGATCAAATGCATAATGAAAGAATTCTCGATATAACTGTGAAATTTAAACAGATTTCACGCAGTCTGATTTGAAGAGATATAATGATCATTCAAGTGATGCATGATCTCGTTCAAATTGTTTTTTAACTTCATGATTGTTTAATCTTCTTCTTTGTACATGTATTTGTGAACATACTTAATGATCTGTATAGATTCGCAGATTTCAACATTAATATGTGCACTATACTTACGAGTCAGATAAGAATTGTACAATATCACTCATGTATTATTCAGATGAACATCTCTATCATTTACATGTTTCATTCAGATACGATCGTTCTGACGTCTTTTGTACAAAGAATAGTCATTGAGCTGAATCATGATTTCAATTTGATACAACTTTGAAAACTTCTTTTCACAGACTCATTCAGAATCTTTCAAATTATTTTTCATGCATGACGCAGAAGAATTTCAAATGTTGCAAGAATCATGCGTCAGTTGACTCTTAACAATGCGTTGTAAAGATTTGTTCAGATCAATATTGAGATTCAAAAGCTCTGCACAGATCAGTTCATTCACACAAGCTCATTCAAGAAAATTATTCTCTCAATGCAGAAACAGTAAGATATGTATATGAGGTAAATTGTGTTTCTGATACTCAATAGTTTATACAATGTCAAGATATCAATTGTACTGAGTTTTAAGATTCTGCAATAAAGTCTTTATCTTCTCATGAAAGACTTGCGTGACTATATTTGATTGATTCTTGACTTTCTGATTCAATTCAAGTGCAGCGATAATTTCAAATCAGTGTGAGTTTGTAATACATGTTACAAACATGATAAACTTTTTGAAATGATAAACAATGATCATGAAATTCTGATACAGCTGCTGCATTCATCTGTTCTTCTCTGTGTAACTTGATGACAGTATAATTTGACAATCTATAAGTTCAGAATTATCATTCTTTTCAGTAATTGCATCTGCAAGATCTTTGCAAAGATCTGCGTGAATAGTCTTCTGATTATGTTGAAGAAATTTCAATCGACTCTGATCAATAATTGCAAAACAATCAACAATATACTGCTGAAATAATCGTCAATCTCTCTGTACAACAGAGTACTGATCTGATCTTTTGAAGAGATGATATCATAGTCATGCATGTCGACTGTAATGAGTCTTTATGCGTGAGTGATCATTGTTACACAATTGAAGTGCTCAGTGTCAATTCAATTTATCTTCAGAAAAGAATAGTACATAATGTAAAGAAAAGTATGCAACGTTATCATGATTGATACAATGAAATCGCGATTCTTCATCAACAGCTGTACACTCTGCAAGAACAATATCTTAATATTTGATCTCATTATACTCATCTGAAATAAACACAGCAACTTCACTGATCGTGAGTAAAGTTGTACATCGTTGATCAAAGTCGCGTTCTACTATCAACTTAAGCTGCGAATTTAAAATAACACATATAGAGTTCATACTCTGTTGAGCAGTCTTGAGCTGTTCTTGTGCAGACTTGTACATGTCAATAAATGAATTGTCACATGCTTGTATCATTTTGTTCAGCTGTCTTAAAAGACTTTCATGAAGAACGAGACTTTGAGTCAAGCGCATAGTGATCATCTGAGCAGAATCATGAAAGTAAAGCTGTGCAAAGCATGATAATTCTTGAACAGTTGAATGTAAAAATCTCTGCAGATGATACAACTCATCATGTACGATAAATGCTTGAATTTCACGTTGATTTGTAAAACGTTTGTTCGCAGTATACATGCAAGACGTAAAGATCAACGCGTGATTATAATCTTGAATGTGATTTAGAAAATATGTTGACTGAGCTGTATCATCTTCAAAAAGACATTTAATTAAAGATAAAGAATCTGATAAAGAATTTAGCAGTTTGTCATCTTTAGAACAACAGATGATATATAAATATAAATCAAAAATGAATTTGAACTTTCAGTGCAATGCTGTACAGTGTGAACAACGTTTCATAAAAGATTTTAAAGTATGTTCATTGTTTCAATAATTGACTATAAGTTCTTGATAAGCATTGCAAGAAATGTTAGTCGAGTGAAAAGCAGATGTTGACTGTCGAGAAAGCTGTATGAAGTCTAAGAAATTTATAAAGATCGACAAAGAAGCTGTATGCAATGATGAAAAGACAGCGAAAGAAGAACGAAATCAAACGAGATGAATAAATGAAGAAGACGAAGAAGATAAAGATTGTAGTAGAGACGATGAAAGAGAACACGTCGATAGTGCAGAAATGATGTGAGTTCATTTTGATTGACGCGTGAGATTGAGAACAACATTAGAATCAATATTCTGTAATGATGATCGTTTCTTTGTCTGTGTATCATTAGTCAATAACAGTTCAAGTCTGCACAAAATGTACACGACAAAATAAACAAAGAGCTAATACACGCGCAGAATTAGATTCAACAAATTGATCGAGCGAACGATTATGAGCACAGCGTGTACAGATACGTTGAGACATGAAAAAGAATCGTAAAAAGAGATAAAGATTGATATATACGCGTACAATGAAGGTAATGACAGATGCAGATATGTACGAGTAAACAGATAAACAGGTGAAGAAAATTTCAATCGTCGATCAGATGATTTTCGGTCACCTGATGTACATACAACGACTTCAATGAACCGTAAAGATCAGGATGATAGTTGAAGCGAAAGGAAAAAGAAATGATGGCAGTTTAAACGGGAAAAAACGACTTGCACGGGTCAACGCAGCGAAAAAACATAGTGCGGGGTCGAAAAAGTTTTGATGTTGAGTCACGTGGTGGAAGTCTTGGCAAGCAACGATCAGAATAAGCCGCTATTCCAGTACTATATAGACTGGAGCGGGTTGGTGCTCTCGTCCCGACTCCTTCCCGAGCCCGCCATCTTCACTTCTCCCCCCTCCTCCTCCTCCTCCTCCTCCTCCTCCGCCTCCTCCTCCCCCCCTCCCACCACCACCTTCCACAAACCCAACCAATCCAACCAATCCATCCCATCCCGCCCGACCTACTCCCTATCTCCATTCCATCCCACCCCCACCCCTCCTCCTATTCCTGCTTCCCAAAAAACAAGTATCCCTGAACCTAGGCGCAGAGACAAGAAGGGAAAGAGTTTATACTTTTGGGCTATTGATGCGATTGTAACGTGCGCGAGTGATAGAGTTGAGTATCAGCGTTGTTGTTTTGAGACTTCGTTCGTACCCCTTTCTTCTCTCTCTCTCCCCCTCTCTCTCCCCCTCATACTACCTACCAGCTCAGCTAACCCAAAACCCTCCTCAACACACACTCCTGGCTAAGAAAGAGTGTCTTTTTAACCCCAGGCGGGTTTTGTCGCTAGAGGGAGATGGATGGGGGTAAGAATGTTTGTGGGGGGGGGGAAGGTGAGGAGGAGGTGGTGTAGAATCATATGGTAGATACCGAGGAAATATAGATGTGAATGTGATGGAAGAGGGGTTAATGAATAATGAAGGGGAGAATGGGGCTGAGGCCAAGGATGTTGAGGCGTAGACAAAGCTTTAGGTAGTCGACAAGGTCGAGAATGAATGAGAGAAGTTTTTAATATATGTGCCATTGAATGATGTACACCCCCGCCACGACCTCTGTTTTCAACGATGGTGGTTGAGAGAAACATTATATTAACCCGGTCTAACCAAAATCCGCCTGCTGAACAAAAGCTTCCCAAAGTTCAAAAATGTACAAAGCAAAAACCAAGTCTAAACGACCTTCTCCCCACTCAACCCACTATCCTCTTCACTCCCGTGCCTATACCCACCCGAAGGCCCGTGCCCACTGCTCACAGGATCATAATTCGAAGTTCCAGGAACCTCGCCCGCGAGCTCTTCGAGGGTCTTTCTCTTCGTTTCGGGGATGAGCAGGGTCGTGAAGATACCGCACAGCATGAACAGTGCGAATATCTGCATGACGTGGTTGAGCCAGGGGGAAGCGTTCGAGCCTGGTGGCGCGCCCTTGGTTCGGAGAGGACCGAAGACGACTTGGGCAATGATGGCGCCGACTTTGCCTGAGGCGGCTGAAAGCCCGTGCGAGGTGGAGCGGTAGCGGGTGGGGAAGCATTCACCAGGAACAATGAAGGTGGTGGCGTTGGGGCCTGGATGATGATTCATTAGTGGGAGTTGCGGACATGCTGGTTTTGGGGAGGGTTTATGTGACTCACCGAAGTTGAAGAAAAACTGGGCAAGGACGTAAAGGGCTAGTAGAGCGCCGTTGTGCTGGAGAAGCTTGTCGTATGCAAAACCGATAATGATGAAGAGTATAGTGAGCATGGCGAAACCCATTAATTGGATCGGCTTGCGCCCAACAGTGTCCACGAGAGCTACCGTAACCCAGTACCCGGGAATAGAACCGGCACAGACGATAATCAAGTTACCCACGGCGGCGTTGCGAAAGACTCTGTACATGTTGGCACCCTTGACGTACTTGATGGCAGTCAAGATGACAGTGTTGTTGAGCCCAAGACCGTAGAATGCAACATCCAAGAAAAACCACGATCCAGCTGTACCGAGGAGGACCTTGCCGTGTTTCCATTGCGAATAGTGGCGAACGAAGTCTTTCCAGCTGGCCTTGGGAGTGTCAAGACGAGCCTGGGCGTCTTGGATGGTGGCTGCACGAGTGATCTCGTCGGGATGACCCTCGAACTTGCCCTGGATATAAGCCTTGGTATCCTCGCCGGCCTTCTCGACATCACGAGCCACATCGAAGGTGTATCGAGGGGTCTCAGGGATGGTCAGACGGTAGTAGAGGGCGATGCAGCCTGGGACGGCACCGAAACCGATGATAACGCGCCACATTTTGTCAACGGCCAAACCGCAGACACCACCACAGGCAGCTGCGGTTTTGGAACTCTCGAGGGAGTGCCTGAAACCGGAGGCGACAATGAGAGCGATGATGGCGGCGACGAATTGACCAATTCCCTGCATGGCGAAAACAGAGCCCATCATTGCGCCTCTCCATTTTGTAGTAGCAAATCTGCGACTGTCAGACCAAAACGCCAAAAACTGAACGGACCGGAAAAGCCTACTCGGAGGTGATGATAGATGACAATGGGTAATCTCCTCCAATTCCGATACCCATGATCACCCGCCAGAAAATGAGGATACCGACGATGGAGATGGCCGGAGAGGCAGAAGACAGGGATTGAGCGAGAGTAGCGACGATGATGATGATCAACTCGATTCCATACATCTTCTTTCGACCGAAGATATCAGCAGCAGCACCGAAAGCGACTTGACCAATGACCGTTCCTCCAGACGTCGCGACCTTGATGGCGGTATCCGCACTGCTCGGAATTTGGCCTGGCCCAACTTTCGCGCCGTGCCAGTACACGACTCCCAACATGCTGGTCACGAGATTGATGGCGAAGATGTCGTAGGCGTCTGTGAAGAAACCAATACCTGCCACTACCACCGCACGAACGTGGTACCATCCAAACGGCGCCTTATCGATCTCGGCGAGAGCGAGCCTTCGTCGCTCGTTGGGGTCGGCGATGTGGGCATAGTCGTTGTGGAAGTTGTGGAAGGCAGCATTGCCGCCTACTGTCTTGGTAGCCATGTCGAGAAAGCAAAGCAATCCAAGTCAATGTAAAGCTTGTGTTGGTCGACTGGGCAATTGATGATGGACAGCAAAATGAGATTGTGTCAACTTGCATGAAGGGGTGGGAGGGGACAGTACCCTTGATATACAGTATTAAGGTACTACTGCGTACACTTACCATCGGACGATAGTTTGCTTTAGTGGCACCCTCCGGTTTTCTGCCACTACTGACTAGCGGACAGCCCACTGCTCTCCCAAATGCAAAACAAAAACACGCAGTCGAGACTCGAGACTCGAGCGGCGAAGATGCCGATTCCGTTATTACGATTGCTATACTATCCCTGTGCTACGGTGCTCCGCAGTCACGATAGTACCGAGTGCTGGTGGTCCCCCAATCTGCATCGCAAAGCCCGGCAAGCCTATCATGCGTCCTCGGGGCCGCTTAAAGAGCCTTCCCACTCGTGCCACCAAAACCACTAAATTCCAAGTACCAGAGACCTTTTTGCCTGCCAAGAAATGATCGATTGCACAGCTTCAACCAACGAGCCAATTACGCTGTCCTGCAGATGCCCGTGCAAGCAACCCTGACCGCTGCACTTGTCCCCTTCGAGTCGTCTGTGTTGGGGCTCGAGGCTGGCACACAGCTAGGGCTCGTCTATCACGAATCATCTGTCACAACCCGGAAATCCCATCCTGATCGGCCCAGTCTAAGTATAAGACCTCGAACAACCGCGACCTTCTTGGGTCCTTGGCGCCCGACGCTGTCCCCCCACCATCCCGTGCATCTCTATCAGGACTACCGAGTATCATAAGACTGTCTAGAATGTCTTCTCCATAGCCTTTGAGGCGAAGCCTGGTTGGCTTGTGGCAGCAAGTCACAGCTGCTCCTTCACGAACGTGTCTCTGCTACATGGCCCTTGTTATTATTACTTCTTCCATTACATCAGGAGACTGACGGAGATGCCAAGGCGTTCTGGTCCTGAGCATAGGGCATATTCCCTAAACCCTGGGACAGATCTTTGTACACTATCGCTTGCCAAAGCATCCCATGCGTACATACAGCAACAGCGGTGGGGGTCTGGTGACGCCGCAGTGGAGAGGCTTGTGGAGACAAAGACGCATTGGTTGTTCCCATCTGTGTGGGCTTGATGCAGCATCATCACACACATGCATCGCAGCATTGCTCGTGTGGCAAGAAGCATTGATAGGTAGGCAGAAGCACTCTAGAACGCCATATCATGCCCGTCCAGCATGTCAGCAACAGGTTTCGGCCGTGCTCTCTTCGGTTGGCGGGGGTAAGATTGAGGATGTCGTTGAAACGGGCCAATGAAAGTGCGCACGTGGACACTAAACTGCGTGATGGCTAAAGTACCGGACTTGGCAGGAACTGGGCTCGTACCCTCTTTTGGGTTTAGGCCTTTCTTGCCGTGAATGCCCCCTCGACCGTAAATGCCCTGGAGCGGCGGCTAACTCCTAGCAGATCCGACTACTCTCGGACAAGTTAATGAATACGGAGTACTGTGGGACACTTCACACAACAATAAATATCAAGACCGGTGTCTGGAGTCAAAGGCAGGACACCGGCACTTGCGTTTGATGATATTGCATGTCACGTGTTACAGGGATTTCGTTCTGGAATATTCCGTCCTGTTCACCGATCAGGTCGACTACATTATGATTATATACATGACTTGCGTGATATCAGCATCTGATGGGAAACATAAGAAATAGATTTCCCTTTCGTCCATCGCCACCACAATTGATCTTCATTTCTCCACAATCCACATTCGATCGACATCCCATTACGGAGCAGTTTTCGGTTTTGGTTTTCTTGACTAGCTAAGTAAACGCCAGTCTCACCATAGTTGGGGTCTACTCTGTATCGAGCTCTTTCTTCACGTGCTCTCGCGATACCGCTTCTCAGTCATTGCATCAATCTCTTCATGCTAACTGCTGGTGCAGAACAAAAACCAAATGAGCTCATTTCCTCTCAACCCTCGCGGCTACATTCATTACTTAGGCAATAACCTGCTAACCTTGACTGCCAGTGTCTGCCCCAGGAACTACGCCGCGGGGCATTGCTTTTTTCTAGATTTTCTAGGTTGGTGGCGCTCCTTCTCACAACGACGTGTTGGTACTTGGTGGGTACAGAATATTTGACGGAACTCCAAGTGCCTTAACAAGTGTGGAGATGAATAAATCTCGAAAGACCTCAAACAGCTACCGCCTCAAGAGCAACATGCAACAGTTATGACGGCTACAAGAACGTTTCAACCATCATCTGAATCTCCGGCTACTCTTCGGGGACCTCGCTCGATCGCTCCCAGCCCCGCAGGCACCCAAGTGGCAGATGAGTTTCACGCCCTACCGTTACATATCTATCTCAGTATACAACACCATCGGCTGCTATATCGTTCTAACGGATCTATTTCACAGTGGTTGAGGTGCTTTCGATGGTATGGCAAAGAACGTGAGACACGACTTTGACTCCAATTCTCGATTCCTGTGTGTGGGCCAGATCTACTTCGCCTCTTTATTGAACATCCGTGTATGGATTGAAATAATTTCAGGCAACGAGGTCCTCCAACGACGCCTCGAGCAATGACACAAAGCAGGCATACAATCTACCCCTAAGCCCGTCCTCACCGAAGCGCATGGCGCTCGATGAAAGACCATCGCCCTTTTAGAATGTGGAAGGAGTCGAGCGTTTCGTTCTCCTACATGAACAAAGTGAGAACCGCATTCTGGCGGACTACGCCCTTGGCGATATAGAACCCCCTGTAAAAACTACGTCAAACCCTCGGCCACATTACACCCACCGAAGGGACCCTATATCAACAAGCTATTGGTGGTGTGAGGAGTGCTTCGAACGCGCTGAGCTCCCGAAGATCTTTTACCGTCTGGACATGTTTGAAAGCAAAGCGAGCGCGCAAACGAGGAGTCTTAGACGGCAAAAGTCAAGAAGAGAATGAACCACATTAACTATACCTTTATCCTCATCTTAATCTCTTGACGCAGGGACTCACCACGCTCCTACCCTTAGCTAGACTTATGCACCCTAGAGACAACATTCTGTTAAGATCGTTCGTATCTTCAGATAGTAAACATAGACTCCCGGAGCCTTTTTACACGATTCCAAATCCCCCATCCCCCCCTCCCACCAGCGTTCCATCAAACAACCAACCCCGTCGGCCCACCCCTTGGTCTCCTCATCCCCCAATACCAAGTCTATCCCCAAGACTCGTCAATATCCGCAAGAAAGTCAAGAGTTTTCAGCTGGCGTACTGAAAACACTAGAAAATACACGTGAACATGAAAATTGATGGCATAATCTCCCCCATGGATCCAACCGAAACACCAAAAAAGTTGACGGGACCGAATCCAGGTAATCAAGAGGAAGGTGCAGTTCGAAACGTTCCGTAAGCGCGTAGAAAGAACCAAAAGAGCGCCCACAGCATTTCCGAATCCGACCCTCACTTTTGTCTCTCGGCTTCTATAAATTTGAAATGCGCACCATATCTTTTTCCCTTCACACTCACACACTCAACTTTGCGTGAAGTAAACCCCACTTCTCTCATGCCATACACATACTTACCAGATTGTCAAACATACAAAGTAAGTTTGCAAGTGAAGCATTCCACTCATTCCATCTTGCAATTAATTTTTTCGCAATTAATTTTTTTTATCAATACGGGTTTAATGACTTCAAAAGTTATAATTAGTACACTTGAGATTCGTTTATTGATTTTAAAACATTGTTCATATATTTTTAGATAGATGTATTTAAAGTCCGAGAGTTTATTTATATTACTCAACTTTATCTGTTCTCTGCATTAGGGATGTAAGTGTAACGAACGACGATGATAATGTTTCTCGTTGAGTCAGTTGCTGAAGCATGAATTTTGAGTAGCAACAGGGGTGCAAGCTATCACAGAATGATTGGTTTCAGAATAAGATCAGCTAAGTTTAGGAAATATAATGTTCGAAATTCTCCCCTTGGATGGTGAATATTTCTCTACTTTGTAGATGGAATGTTAGGATCTACTATAGTCTCCTATAAAAGAACAATTTTGAGTATAAATTTTACTACGTGATTTAACAACAACGCCAGATTGACTTGTATATACGTCGTAAGCATTGATATTGTCAGACGCATTATTTCGATCGCCTTGTCTCGCCCATCACATTCTGCTTCTCCTTCTTCTTAATTTTCAACCTTTTCTGCTCCGTATCAAAATTCCTTCCCTTATCTGCCAAGCTATCCCATTCTCTCTTCTCTTCATCCCGTAATTCGCCCGGGAAGAACGTCTGTCGCATACTCGCTCCGACGTGTGGGTAGCTCTCTTCCACCTGGAGCAAAGCACCCATAACTTTCTTATTTCCAATAACCTCAATGAAATCTAGATGAACCCCAAAGGCGCTCGGTTTCCTTTGCCAGCCTGCAACAGCAACATTATCTAGCATCCCTATGCCACCGACAGCTAATAAGAACCACGAGTTTTCTTTCTGACCGGCTGCGGAAATGAGCAGAAGTATCCACAAGACGGCTAGCACAGCAAGTGCAATCCTTGTAGACATTGTAGCAGATACATTCACGTTCACTGGCCCAGCCGCCAAATCTTCCAGGTCGAGGCCTCTTCCATGCTCTACAATAACGATAGCATGTTGGCTTCCGTTTCCCCTGGTGAGGATGACTGTCTTATTAGTGTTGCGCCGACATGCCCATTTCTCCTTCTTCCACTGCGGAAAGCTCCCCGATAAAAATGCAAGGACAATCCCGGACGCTGTGATCATCAAGATTCCCCAGTCTCCAAATAAGCCATAGGGGATTGCTGAAATGCCAAGCTGGATCAGTGCAACCACGAAGCCGCTGCAGTAAATCCAGTCTTGCACTGGAACACCCTGCTCCCGTTCAGTGCTTTGTTTGTAGATCGACACACAAAGCCCTACTTGCGTACTCTTTATCAGCTTCTCCTGCGAGCTTTCCTCCGCTTTCTTCTTGTCGTCAGCCCACTTTTCCTCTATCATACTCTCTACTTTAATTCGTGCATCTTTACTCATCCAGCTCTCAAAATCCCTGACAAGTCTTCCTAATATCCAGCTAGAATTATTCCTCACATATCCATTCTTTCCGTTGATGACGATGCTTGGGCTATCTGGTGCCGATGGCATGAGCTTGTTCTCACCCACGGCGAAGACAAGGGCTGATACTCCGTAAGCGACCCAGCCTAAAGTAGAGAAGTGGATTAGAATACTTCAATCCAGTGCAAGGGGCATGACGTTGAATGACTCTGAACTCGCCAAATGAGAACGCGACAGGTGTCAGGGCTCCCCCAGCGAGCTGTGCGAGAGCACGACTGATAACGTCGGGGCCGAGGATGAGAAGGACGGAGAAGACATCGCTCGGATGAGTCCATTGGGAGCGGAACTCTTGACGGGCCGTGGTGAAGTCAAAAGTTTGTGATCGCGGCATCAGGGAAACAAAAAACGGCGCCATTAGATATATCGGCAATAGTAAAACAAGGGGCTTCAGAGCTTTACAGTTATGATCTGAATAGTCGAATGATGCTATCGGGGACGTGGAATGATTCTCTGCACTAATCTATAATTATGGCATGACTTATCATCAACTGAATGAAGATGAGTCCTCGTAGCAACAAAGCGCTGCGGCTATTCATCTATTCTATGCAAAAATGTGGTTACGATTTTCGATTTAGGCGAAAATCGCGGGGCATAAAGCACAAGCACACGCATGCTCTCACATGCTCGTTGTCTACAATTCTACTGACTTGAGATTAGGTCGCGCAATGAGATGGAAATATCACGACAAGATGAAATGAGTTTAGATGAAGCAATTTTGAAAAAAAATGGAGAGAACTTTATCTCACTTTCATCTCACTTTCATTTCATTGAAATATATAACCCAAACCCTTTTGGGAACGTCAGGACTCTTTTCCCAGTGTTCAAAGCCCTAGCTGCCTAGAACCAAAAACCTTCCTCTCGTTCCTCGTTCCAAGGCAATGGAAAATTCAAAGGCACCACCTTGTCACTCATAATAGTTAATTCAGTAACCAATGCAACTTCGTCGCCTCTACCGATCCGCCGTTTAGAACTGCGCTTTCAGCAATCTCACCTATAGCATCAACACCCAATTCCGGTGTCTCTACACTGCTCAGAGTCGCAAGTAGTACAACGGGGCAGTGGATTCCCTGGACTAGATCATTGCTGCATAATATTCTTGTCTTCCCATATGGCAGAGTCTCATCGATCCATTTTTCGAGCTTTACCGTCTTCAGTCCTGGGAACATAGAGATCTGAACTTGCACCTCGCCCGCGTTCTTATCAATCACTATCAAATCGAAAAAGACCTTCTCTTCCGGCTCGTTATAACCACGATGCTTAACCGATTTGACTGCCACAGTATACCAATATCCGACTAGCATACCCATCGCGCAGTCATAACTGTCGTTGATCTCACCTTGTAGCTGCACGAGGTACTTCGGTGCCCATGAGTAAGGTGGGGGAAGTCCACGAGGACCATGCATTCCAGCAATCCTAGACACATGTCGTGGTTGCGAGCGAAATATCTCCATGATCCCATCTTCGTACGTCCAACCAGTCTTCCATTCAAGTCTGAGTAGTGCAAAAAATGCTCGAGCATAGTCGACATCATTGGTGGTTGATCGGTGATCACAGGACATTGCAATATCGGCCAAAGATATACCAACATCCGAATGAGGGAGAAGGCGGTCGAAAGTGAGCCGTAGTTGATGCCATCGAGGGTAATCTAAGACCTCTTGCTGCTTGAGAGCAGTGACCATGTCCTCAAAATCAATGACATGAGTAGCTGTGATGATCTTGGCCTTTCGTGCCAATTTCACCTCCTGATACGTCCAGACTCTCGTCAGCCACTGCCCGCAAGAGAGAAGTGCAGCTGCATCTAAGGGATCGCCTGAGCTGAGCTGCAGAGTGAGACCGTCTAGAATAATTATAGCCTCTGCATTTCTGTAGACGTTGTGAAGACTGTTGATGATGAGTACTTTCAAAGATTCATAGCTTCCAGACGCAGTCGGCAAATCGGATTTCCTCGGAATGGCTAGAAGATCAAACCAGATCCATTCCCAACCGGTCCTACCAATTATATCCATCATCCGCGTGAAATGAGACATGTTGAAGCCTCGTGGATCCTGCTCACTTTTCTCGTCATTGAATTCCAACCCAAGAGTTTCCCCCCAGACGTGCGATATTGCAGCATAACCTGAGTCTAGGATACGGAACTGACCCCATTTGTTAACACAGAGTACTCTGCCCGATGTGGCTGCCTGCTCCATCATCTCCAAAGGGGGCTTCACGAAAAAGGACGAAGAGATCGTGTGAATGTTCAAGACTTTAATCCCACGGACAGCTTTTTCTCGATCTGCCTTTGTAGCCATCAGCAGAAACGGTGATCCCACAACTGCAACAGTGTTAACAGCTCCAAGCATAGCAACTTTCATTCCAAGCTCTTTCCAACGCCGAGAACCGTTTGGTAGAGTACGGAATTCGGGCCCGAGAGGATAAAGTTTCCTACCCGAAATGGGTGGGAAAAATCGGAAAAGAGCCGCGACATGGTTAGGAGACCAGTTGCGGAGTTCGTTCAGGGATGCTAGTAAGGCTCGTTGAGGTCCGATCCAGTTTTCTTTCAGGATCTGCTGGATCTGTTCTTGTATGGCTTGCCCTGCTACATCGACTGAAGATGCATCAGCGCTGTCAGCGTTGGTGGCCGACTCCATGACGGACGCATTACACAACAACACTCAGATAGAACGATCAATGAACATGATTTGCTCAGGAACAAGATGTCAGAAGATGAGGTGTGGGGGCTTGTGAGGCTGAACGAAGCCGAACGTGATTGGCCCCTCACTGCCTAAAGATACTCGTGCCGCCGAGAAGTGTTTAGGCTGTGTACTTGATAGACGATGCAAAAACCAGACGGCAGCCAGAATATTCTCGTCACAAAGTGATCTCATACATATGAATCGATTTATTCGAGGTTCAATGACTGCGGCTTACACTCTCGATATTACAGCCAGAGACTTTCAGGCCATACAGGAAGCAGCTGCTTCAAGGGTTAAACGCGATGGTCAACCCGG
>JAABUR0100001968.1_pt1 | contig 33724 bp, 33 predicted proteins | sample 5560091 | NCBI WGS metagenome assembly JAABUR01 (sample SAMN10711879, study PRJNA513375) | rock metagenome | isolation source: Antarctica rocks | place: Antarctica: Victoria Land, University Valley sud | reverse complement strand
GAGACAACTCTTTTCTGACATCTATAGAGCTTCGGCCCCACAAGGACGTAACCACAAGATGTTCGTTTATATGAGAGAACAAATTCGATCTTCTTAGTAGCGTGTGCATCACCGAGATCATGTATGTGGCCTGATATCTTCCGCTGAATGCCCATTCTTTAGACCCAGGTCCCTCGATACCAAGCGTCGAAGAGACGAAGTATTGTAATCACAAACTTTCCCGGATGTTGAAGTTTGGAGGTAGGAAGTCTGGTCTGGGCAGGGAAAGTAAGAACTGCGTGTTAGGCTTGGATGAAGTGGGCTGAAGAGGTGAATGGTGGCGATTATGTTGCTGAAAGAGTTGGGTCATTCTTGGGGTATGGTAGTCGAATTTGGGAGGATAGTTCTGTTCTTTCCGCGGTATAGAAACACGGTGCAGGGTGACAAAGGCACGCAACAGATTGAACACAAAACATATGCATAGAATCTACAATTATCACACCCCCTACCACTATCCAAAATCAGCAATATACAGCGCCACTACTCCTCAAGCCCCAAGAAACCACCGCACCCCTACCTTAGATAATAATCAAATTACTAATCGGCACCCCCTGCGCCTGCACACTATACCTCCTCTTAACCCCTACCCCCCTCGCTCTCTCAAATCCACCATACACCTCCTCCCCACCCCCCACCATAACCATCGGAATCGGCCGATACCGCGGTAACCCACTACTCGTTTCTTGCTTCTTGTCCAGCAGCGGTCTGATCAGCCACCCCTGCGGCACGTCACCCTCGTCTTCCTCGTAGGAAACCACGATTACGAGTTGAAGACTGGTTTTTGACGGGGCGAAAGTTGGGATGTTTTCGAGTTTCTGGCTAAAACTGCAGCCGCCGCGTTTGAGTACCAGAACTTGATTTTCTCGCGGGATGTGCGCGGGGAGGCGTTTGTGGCAGTTTTCGCCGGCAACGTGGATCGAGTGCCAGAGCAGGGGGCCTTGAGGGCCGCCGTTGATGTCTGGACCAAGAGCTTCTTCAATGTCGGGGAGAGGAGCAGCACCCGCACCAGTGGGGGTGATGGCGGGGACGTAGTGGCGGTGGAGGGGCTGGGCGGTCGGGCTTGGGGGGTCGTGGAGGAGGGACGTTACATGCTGGATGAGGGAATTTAGGGCGAGGCGCATGGAGGATGCTGCATCAGCTTCCTGTTCTGCGATAGGCTCAAGTTTGGCAAGGGACTTTGAGTCCATGGTGAAGCTAAGGGTATCGGGCTTGGTGGTGTTGATCTGCTTGGTCAAAGCTGGGACAACGTCGATAACTAGATCTAGCATGGAAGCATCGCGAACTCTCGTGAAGTTTGGGTCCAAGGGGTTGACAACGCTCGAAGCAACGTCTTTCGCGAGAAAAATTCGCTCATCTTTACCCAAAAGGACGTTGTTGATCGCTTGCACTCGGAATAGATCACCCCTACTTGCGCCATCATCAGAAGCGATTGGCACATCTTGGATCATGCCTAGGCGTACACCGCCCATGGAGTTAATCAATATTCCATTTCCGATTCTTTGCAACACACCAGGTCCCAGATTGACCATATTTGGAAGAGGAGGAAATGTGATGTCAAAGGTGGGCCTGGCAACAATTTTTGACGAAACCCCATTGTAGGGAACTAACTCTAGAGGCAACGTCCACGGGAAGTATGTGTAATTTGAAGGGGATCGCACATCTGCCAGAGATATACTCGGATGGTCACTAGAGTACTCGACGATAGGAGACTCCAGGTTCTCAGGTGTCGGCATTAGGTGCAGCCGGGCTAGATTAGCAGCGTGGAAAATGTCATTCCGTGCAGCTGTCGCAGAAAGGCTGAACGGTATCGTTGCTGGTGGTACAGGACAGTCAGCTTCACTAATCATGTCTTGCATTTCCTCGGCTGTATAATAATTGCTCGGATCAGATTGCGGACGACTTCGCTGCGTTTTGTCTTTACGGGGAAGTATCAACGGGTGTCCCTCGGTGCTGAAGACGAAAGGTGCGTCGAGCTTGTTCAAAGGATGTTCAGTATCAAACAGCAGGAAGAGGTATTTCGTGGTCTCTCCAAGAAAGAAACTTTCCATCCGGTCGCTGCGTTCGCCACTCCGCACATCCTGGATTCCGGCCCACCCACATTTTGTCCAACATCGCCTTTTGATGTCTCGAAGTACCATTTCACCAACATGCAAGTACCATGGATCGCGAGTCGCCCGATACAGATGATACGTTGACTCAATGAACTCAGGTCTACCACCCCACCAACCGAGACCACCTTCAACACTGCCAGATGACGTTGACCATCTTTCTGGTAATGCAGAATAGCGAGTCCATATAGCTGTGAACAAAAGGTGTATTTCGGTCGCTTCCTCAAGATCGCCAGTCATAGCCAGAAGGCCTGGATAAAAGGCGCTCAAACTATCAAACCAAAATGCTCGAGCAGCACCGGTGTAAAGATCACCCTGGATGTAATGAGGGTGAATATACGAACTGCCACGACGTAGATGGTGGTTTATTGCACTGTGCGAGGTTTGCCAGACTTCAAGAAAACTCTCAGCCATCTGCTGTTCCTTTGAAAGGGCTGGCAGGAAGCTCAAAGTTGGAGAGCCCGGTGCATGGAATGTATCAGAATCACTAGGTGAAGGGGATCCAGACAAGAGAACATAAGATTTTGCAGCATATTCATAAAAGCTGTCAATTCCTGCACCAATACCTGTGAACGGACTAGTCCACAATCCTGTTTCAGCATCAATACCGGAGCCGATGAGTCCAAGAGTGCTTCTTCGTTCCCAGACAGACCAAAATGCTTTCTTGGCTAATTGCTCATAGCGCGAATCTCCTGTAAGCCGACTTAACGTAGTAAATTCTAATACAAGGCTACCAGCCCCAGCGCTACATGTTTCGGTTAGTTCGCCAATCGGCTGTTGTATAGGTTGGCACTGGCCATCTTCGGCATTGTTATTCAACGGCGAATTCAGATAGAAAGGAATGCCATGGCGAAGGTTTACTCTGGGATAGGGCAAACCAGTCGCGGTATGAAAAGCAGGGACTAGGCGGTTTGCAAGGTCTTGTGCAAGTCGTAATAATTGTCCGTCATATGTGAAGCTCCTAGACCATCGGATGCGCTCACTTCCACGACCACTGTTCACCGGTCGGTTGCCACTCTGGTGCCTTGGGTTGTATCCCCTTATTGGCAAATCCCCAACAGCGAATAGATGCGCACTTAAAAGCCCACCAACGCCTCGGATAACCGTCTCGAAAACCTGGACCTTACTATCCAGATCAAAACCTCTGCTGCGTAGTCCTTTCCCTTCAGGGCCTGCAGATCCATCTCCATATTGCTCTATTAAAGCCGCCACACTCGTTTTAAAGTACTTCAGAGCTTTGTTTTGACCACCTGCGGTAGTAGGAGAGGAAGCTAAAATAGCTAACGTTGAAAGACTGTCGATCAAAGTCAACGAATAGTTTCCGAGGGCATCATTTAGCTCAATGTGTGCTGGATTGGCGCGGTCTCTGGTCAATGGCTTGCACGAGATAGGCCGTAGTTCATCCTCAGGGAAAGCATGCTTCATATAGTTGTCGTACCCATGGTAGAACATATGCTCAGCTTCTAATCTATACGATCAATTAGTCGTTGTCGCAAGCCGCAAAGCAAGTGCAAACACTGACCTCAACTCTTTGGTTTGAGTATATGTCATGCCCTGGCCACAGGCCACCCAGAGTAAGAGTATCAGGAGGCATGACCACAAGTAGGAACCCTGGAAGTTCGTTTGGTGGAGAACCTCTAACGGGATGTGGCATCTTGGGGGCATTACAGGAAAAGCAAGGAGAAGTACGCGACATAGAACCTGTGTGTTCCGGGTAAGGATAGCATTTCATTGAGAGCTCAGACGTAGATCTACAGAAGAAGATTTTATGTTACACAATGGAGCTGGTGAATCAGCGTGTTAGGTCCGATGAAGCCACCATGGCATTCGCCGGCGGTTAGTACCTTAGCGCGTTGTCGACTCGCAACAAAGTTACGCCGAGGGTCGAGCTCTTTGACTCAACAACGACCATTTTATCCCAGATTCACGAGGATTTTACGCTCTTGAAAATGCACCACAGCACCGATTAGTCGTTGGGGAAGCTTGGTAGTTTAACAATATGGCTGCGGACCTCGCTTCTCAAGTGCTCGACGCATTGTCGCATAGCGATGGACCAATACTCAGCGCTGAAGCATTTGCTTCGACTCCTTCATCAACGGTCAAGAGCGCGCTCGATAGACTAGGGTCCCGGGAAATGATTACATACAAGACGATTGACCGAGAAGAAGCTATCTTGACGCTTGAAGCTGAAGGTATAGCGGCAGATGGAAGTCACGAAGCAAAGGTATTCGAGGCAGTCCGGCAGGCTGTTGAGGGGCTGAAAATCGGGGACCTGCCAGTACGTTGGCTCAGTCGTATGCCAGCACGGGAAGATTTGGCGAGACTACGATGAGTAACTAACAAGAAGGATAGGCAATTGTGGGCAAGGAAAGTGCAAAAGTTGGACAGGGCAAAGCTTTCAAAATGGGATGGATTAAGAAAGATAAGGACACGCTAAGGGCGAACGTACGCATCGTCTTCGTAGCCATACAGGCGTACGCTTTGACACATGAGTATAGACAGATTCGATTGTCGATACAAGTAGAGAGCAACTCCAAATCATACAAAAGACGCGCTCACATCCAGACGCAAAAGTGATCAACGACCTGAGAAAGAGAAAGTTGATCACTATGCAAAAGGTTATAAGTTACGAATTCAACAAAGGCCCGAAGTTTTCAACGGAATTCGTCAAAGAGGAAACTGATCTAACCGCGGATATGTTGGCAAGGTAAGACTTACTGCTCGAGAACTACCTACGTGGGAAATGTTACTGAAACGCTTAGCGGTGCATGGAAGAACGTGCATTTCAAACCTTACAACTTCAAAGCCAAAGGAGCTGTGACGCCCAGTGGAGCATTACACCCTTGTACGTACACCTAGCAAAGTCTGCTCTTGTAAATAATATAATATCGCTAACTCTTTGAGCAGTAAACAAAGTTCGACATGAGTTTAGGCAAATCTTCTTTGAGATGGGATTTGAGGAAATGCCAACAAACCGGTACTGCGTTTACTATCGATATCTGCATGACACTGACAATGTTGCAGCTTCGTAGAGACCGGCTTCTGGAACTTTGACGCTCTTTTCGTACCCCAGCAACATCCTGCACGAGATCTCCAAGACACTTTCTACATCTCCGACCCAGCACTTGCTGATAAACCCGGCGCAGATCCACAGAATCCTGAAGCCATACTTAATGGCTCAACATCTGGTCATAACAAGCAACCCGGTGCCGGTCTAGACTACAAGAAATATTGGAATAACGTAAAGGAGGTTCATGAGAAAGGTAAGTATGGATCAATAGGTTACCGATACCCTTTCAAAGACGAAGAGTCACTCCGACTTGTTTTACGAACACATACTACCGCCATCTCGACCTATATGCTCCACAAACTATCCGCAAACCCTCGGCCTGCCCGGTATTTCTCGATTGATAGGGTTTTCAGAAATGAATCTGTCGATGCCACACATCTTGCAGAGTTTCATCAGGTGGAAGGAGTCATAGCCGACTTTGGCCTGACTTTGGGAGGGCTCATTGGATTTATGGAGGTTTTCTTTGCCAAAATGGGAATCCATAAACTCCGCTTCAAGCCTGCGTACAACCCCTATACAGAGCCCAGCATGGAAATCTTCGGGTTTCATGAGGGGCTTGACAAGTGGGTCGAGATCGGAAATAGTGGTATGTTCAGGCCGGAAATGCTGGAACCTATGGGGTTGCCCAAGAGTATGAGAGTGTACGGCTGGGGGCTGAGTTTAGAGAGACCAACCATGATCAAGTAAGTCTTTTCCGAGTAACCGCAATGAAATGCTAACATGTTGTTTAGGTACGGCGTCAGAAATATTAGAGAGCTCTTAGGACATAAAGTTGATCTGAACTTCGTAGAGAACAACCCCGCCGTACGCTTAGAAAAGGATTAAAGCATATCAATGATGTTCATAACTTTGGAGCACTCTCCGAGCATTAATAGCAGTGTCTGTAGGAGTACCGTCTTCGGGATTCTACTCACTTTTTGCCGTGTCTGACCCTTTGGTGGCTTTCATCGGTAAGATGTTCGCGAGTGTTTTGCTCTCTTTGCCGTCTGGTGATCCACTCTCATTCATTGGCCAGATTGGATGCAGCTCAAAGTAAATGGAAATACAGCGGTGATAATGCTCATAACATTTCTACATGGCTCAGGATGCAGATTCTAACATCACTAACAGACTGCAGCGCCCGTCTGGCATCCAGAAATCTTGAATTGAAAATACGACTTATGTCCAGAGAGTCATTTGGATGGTCATGAAGACAACGAGTATTTTTAGGTACAAGAACAGAACCTATTATCTTCACCAGATCGAAACCTTGCAATCATCAACGAGCTTTTCTATCATGTGCATCATCGCATCCTCGATCTCATGAAGTCTGGAATAAGATAGAAGGTTGGGGGAGCGGGGATGGACGCCTTGGACGCCTTGGACGCCTGATGTTGTGTCTAGCCCACATGGCACCATACATATCGCATTCAAACTTCAATGACCGTGCAAGGTAGAAAGACGAGATATAATGCCGTGGTAAGAGGTGCTGTAACGAAGCTGCATAGCAGTCCCTTCTAACAAGCACACTCCATATTCCACATCCATCAACGACGATTCCACACAGACTCACTGTAATCGGATGCTTAAGATAAGGATGCTTACAGGTGGGTTTAATCATCGAGGTGCTGCGCCTACAGTTCTGAAACTCGCTTACTGTACTGTAACGTTAGGCGTTCAACCATCATGAACGCTAAAATAGAGCTCCGAGCTAGTGAGGGCTGAGTATGTACAGTAAGGTATGTACCTTACTGTTAGACGCCAGGGACGTCTTCAGGCGGTTCAGACACTCTGGGACTCTTTGGCTACGTCCATTGCTTGATTGTGGATTTGTGAGCTCCATTGACTTACCCATCCAATTAAATGGGTACGAACAGCGATATGAACCTGAATCTTGGGGCTTCTGGGGGTTTGGAGGTTAAGTCCGGGCTCAATCATTATCCGTGTTGGATGCCGCTGAACGACATTTTCAGCTGCCCGTTTCCGCTCGTACCCCTCAGCTCCCTAACTGCTAGAGCTGATTGTTAGCCAATAGGTCTACATAGCCTCAGGCTCCATCTAAATACCTTCCTCAGGTAAGGTACCTTTCGGTGAGGCCGAGCTTAGACTAAGCCCATCCAGCTAGCTGAATGCTTCGGTTTTTGGATGGCTACCTTTAATCTCTTATATGTTGGTTTTGTATCCCTATACTGTTTCTGTTTTCTACTTCCTTGCGACCTTCGCAGAAATCTCCAACGCGCTTTTCGCGTTCCTTTGTGCTCATTAAGCTTTCCAACGCCTTCTTCTGGCCGGAAAATTGCGATAGTCAAAACTTGGCTGTAACTGTTGGAAAGTCTTCTATGTCCATTCTACCGCCACTCTTTTTTTTCCATCATGTGGCATAGACCTGCACCGACGGAATCTGAATACACGCCGGTACAAGAAAAGGATAGGCCGATTGAAACGTCGATAGAATTCTTGTCCAAGTCGTCGCCTGAAGTAAAACGTTCCACAAGAAGCCGCAGACGCTGGTCGTGGCATTTCCTTTCCCATCTGTTTGCCTTGTTGTGGCTCGCTCCCATCATCGCTCTGCTGGTCCTCAACTACAAGAGACATGTCATTGGTGCTAGTGTCTGGTGTCCAAAGGGGAAATGTTCGGCCGATCCTTTCGGCGACAATGCCATTGCCAGGGCGGAGGAATTGGACCTACACGACCATGATATCTTGGGTGCGCTCCAATTCGTGGCGAAAGCCTTGGAGATATGGTTCATGATCGCAGCTACAAGCCTATTGTTCGATGTCGCAATGTTGTTCGCAAGGAAAGGCCGTGGTCTTCCTGTCGGCTTCTTGCTGACACACTTGGAATTTGGCGACATTCGCAATTTGTTGAATCCACTCCTATGGACATCACCTATTCCACACCCTAATGGCAGGTCAGAGTCCCGTGCACGGATGATCAAACTTTACCTTTTCGCCATTCTTGCCGCTTTCCTTACGATCTTGACCAACATGATGGGCCCAGCTACCGCTGTTTTGATTCTGCCAACCCTTCAATGGGTAGATACCACAAAAATGCCGGCGCAAAGATTCAATGGGACTGGTCTAGCTTTGGCTCCTGCAGACCACTCGCTCATAGACTGCGATAACACGACCCTGCGGGCGGAAAACTACTCATGTACTTCGGATTTCTACGGTCCGAGTTTAGATGCGTGGGCCGCGTCTGGTATCGAGTCTTCAAAGCAATCAAGGTACTTCGGGTATACTATCTCCAGTGGTTCTCAGGAACGGGCGGTGCAATTCACACTCAATGGTACAGCCAATGGCAGTCTTACGTGGATCCCGAATCGGCAGGTTTTGCGTAGCCTTTCGCAAGACTATCTTAAAACTAGTGGATATATGCTCCAATACGATCCACCAGTGGCGCCAGATCCGATTTTCAATAACTCCCTACAGACTATATTGCAACGGGAAGGACCAAGTATTGGCGTGGAAGGAGATTGCTACAACGGTGGAAACCAGTCCATTATTACGGTTGCTGCCAACAAGGAAGTCCGCTGCTACAGTAATTGGACAATAGACACAATAAGTTACTACACCAAGGTACGTACAACAATACTGTCGAGTCATGAACATGCTGACATGGTGGGTCGTTTAGTGTATCTACGTGGGTAGTGGTTGGGGTAAACCCGAAAACGCTCAAAATCGATTCTGGCTCGGCAATGCCGACCCAACAATCACAGCCAACATTACGGCTGTTGATATTTACTTCTCGGATAAGGCCACTTACTTCAACGAAACCGCAGACTTTGGTTCCGGTATCAAGCAATGTCTCGTAAACAACACAAATCCTTCCTGTGACTGGGAAAAGATATTTTCCACGGATCTACCTGGCGACCTGAAGAACACCTCCACTAACGTCGGCATGACCGTCTACGAAATCCCAAACTCACCAAACCCAAACGCTCGGGTCTGGTGTGACTCCGTCGCCTATCTTAGTTTCCCGTCATACTCATTAGACACCTCCCCAAGCTCCAACGACCAAAGCCTCGTCCAACTAGACCGTCTCACCTTAGATCATGCCGCTGAACCTCTCGTCGTAAACCCCGGCTGGATCCTCGCCGCGGTAAGCATATTTTCAGAATATATCTTTGCTATTCAAACCTAACCATGAGTCTTGAGACATGTCTCTGGAGTAACCTACCCCGCGAACCTATTTCATACCTCAAGGAGTCTTCCAAAAAAGAGAAATGCTAATTCCGAATCTTGCAGTGGTCCGTCGATTCAAACGGCACCGTCGACGGCAACCGCCAAATCGCACAGGAACTCTCCCGCGTCCTCCCCGAGTTCTACACCACCGCCGACGCCTCCGCAAACACCACCCTCACCCTTGACCAAACCGAATTCGTCTTCCTCCACTTCTACGCCCACTTCCAAGCCATGTCCCTTGTCAACTACCACTGGTACAACGACACCTCCCCCCCCCTCCCCACTAACGACCCTACCCACCCGCTTTTCCAAACCTGGGCCACGCTGCACGTCTGGGCGTTTGGCCTCAGCGATAAGACGTCGAAGATGGGCGTCGTGATTGCTATTATCGGCGGCATCGTCGTACTTTTCCGGACGCTACTGGGGGTCGTGACGGGGATTCGTGATCGTTCGACCGTGGACCTATTTATTGCGGCGCTGGAGCATCAGAATCAGGGCGAGTTTGAGGGATTGCAGGAGCAGAGTCATCGGGCGAAGGTGAGGTATGAGATGTTGGAGGATGCGAGTGGGAAGCCGATGTTTGTGCCGGAGAAGCCGTATCTGGATTCCCCTGGAGGAGGCGCTGATGTTGCATGAAAACGACAGTGATGATGTGATTGGCCCGATTATCGTGGGTTGGTGTTCAGTGGCGTACTTGAGGGTCTTTTCAACGGTAGCAGTTTCTTACGTGCCAGGGATGTGGAGCCTTCGGTTTTATTGACCCCCATAAAACCACAGTCAGTATTCGATAGCGGTATCATTTTACATCCGCTTCCAGACTTCAACAACACCAAGTTTTCTTCATTCCCCGAGTCCCAAAACCATTAATAATCAACAACTGGAATCCCTTGTCACATACGGGGACGGGCTGGCTATCGAGGCACTAAACTCCGGCTCCTCTACAGAATGTAGTACTACGGCCTAATGATGCATATCCTTATACTGTATACACCTACATATACTGAACCCGCTAATGATTCCTCCCCTGAATTCTCCGCAAACCCCCCCTCCCCGCCATCCAAGGCCCTTTTCTCCTTTCCAAAAACAACCAAATGGCTACTCGCCCCCAAAAACCCCTTTTCTGAACCTAGGTAGAGATATCTTCTTTCCAGATGCGTACACAAACGTTAACGTTTTTCCAACGTTTAGGCTGTTGTGGGGATGGAGATGTGATTTAGAGTTTTTTGGGGATGTTTTTAATTTGGGGGAGGAACGGGGGTGTGGTGGGGGTTGTGGTGGGCAAGGAAGGAGAGGTGGGGGGGGAGGGGGGGGGGGGGGGTAGGATGCGAGGGAGTTGTTGGTGGGAAAGAAAGGGGGAAAAGGGGTATATGAGATGAGGTGGGGGAAGTGGATGGGAGTGTGTGTGAGATTGGAATATAAAGCTTCTATCTTCAGTCAGGATTGCCGGAGATGGGTATGATACGCGTTTTATGCGGCGTCGGGTGTGCATTCAAGACTGGTGCGTTCGATTGCTATTTTTTTGGTGGCGTCTAGACACCCGTGAAGGTGGGGAAGTTCATATTATGGTTCGACTGTGTGAAAAGGTGTTTTGGTCGCTCGAGAATTTGACGAGGATAGATACCTATAAGCGTTGTTCTGAGCTTGGCGTCCGTGAGAGGGGCCGGAGATGAATTGGGAGGCGTGGAAGGGGTCTGGGCTTTATTGGAAGAGCCTTTCTAAGGTGGAGGGATTTTCGGGGGGGGAAGGTGAGCTTCTTGTTTCTTCTTTTCGTGCCATGGTTGGGGGTTGGTAGTGGAATAAGTGTTGAGTTCCTGTCTGTGGGTCCGCTTAGTAGTGGTTGGAACAAGGCTCTTCTCGTCTAGAGGGAACGATATCGATGGGATGGCCACTTCCGTGGCATATGTGACAGCCGTGAGCGAGCATGATGAATAGAAATTGAGTATTCTGCATTGTGTGTGGTCCCGGAGCTCCCAGGTAGACTCCATATCTGCGTGTTATGGATTATTAAGTCATATTTGTTGTAAAAGCGTCTGAGTCCATTGAAGCAACTCCACGCTTTCACTCATGGAAATATCCTGGAAATGAAGCCGAGTTTGGTCTTGTCCTTGCAGCCATCAAGCACCAGGAGCAGGCCAACACTTCAGCAAATCCTCCACCGGCTCGACCACCCCAGCAAACACAGCAGCCCTGAAATTTTTATCCGCAAAATCTGGCTTCGGACCAAACGAGCAGTCGATGCAACGCCGAATAGCATCTGACAAACCTTCTCCACACTCGCCCTGCACTTTCTTCTGCCAAGCTAGAGCGGTACAATGATCGGTTAGGTCGTTTGGTTCGTTATTGGGGCCATAATAAGTTTTTCGGAATTTTTGGTCTTCTAGGACTTCGCCGAAGCAGAGCTCTAGGAGCAGGACGCCGAGGGAAAAGAGGTATTTCCTACAGTCGTACTCCGTCGGGTTGGATCGATTTCTATCCGAAGATCTAGGTGTTGCGTTACTTTTCAACAACGGAAAGCTCTGGGAAATATAAGGATATTCGATGAGGGGACGTCGGGATTCATCGCTGGCTCTGAGGAAGAGAATATCTCGTTTGTTCCATGAGTCTGTGAGCCATGGGGTTGAATGAAGCTGTAGAACAGATGAGGCCAAAACAGCTGCGATCGTGAGTCGTTCTTGCCTTGTAAGTGTGTCATGTCCATCGGTAGAGGTAGGTTTGCCATCTTCAGACTTGTGTCTAAGTAGACTCTCAAGTGTCGCGGTCTCGAAAGGTTCACCAGGCAGTCTTTGGTCGCTCATTGGATGTAGCACGTGCTTGCGCTTCTGTTCGTCGATTAGATAGTGAAGTTCGTCTTGCCGAGTTCCCCAGTTCTGCAGATATGTGCAAATGTCATAAATTTCCTGTACGTTAGGTTCGTGGGATATGCTGGTGATGGTCGAAGAGACAGAAAGGAATGGTAGGTTAGGGTGTATGGCGACCTCGAATCGGGTTTGCTTTTTTGCTTTCGCGGATCGGAACGGAAATCCACTAAGAATGTTCAAGTTCTGTCAGTCACGATCACTTAGCCAGAGTAGAGCAAAGAAATCATGATTAATTATGCGACGAGTATGTAGATGTAATGAGTTTGTAATAATACCTTTTGAGTATGCTCTCGGGACCGTGTTGACTTGCTTCGGTTGCACTTGTTATACTCGAGGTTACCACCCTATTCGTTAGATCAATCCTATTTGTCGCAGGAGCTACATTATGCTGAAGCTCGAACTGTTGCCGGGCTTTGGAAAGATAGTCGCCAGGGTGGCTCGTCAACTCTGCAAACTTCTCAGGCAAGTCGAAATCATCACAGACACGGATTTCAACATCTTGAGCAGGTTTTGTATGCGTTCCACGTGAAGCTTCTCCTAAATCAAAGCGAGCTTGAAGATGTGGTGTAGGAAAACAACCACTTTCCAACCGTTTGTTAAGCTGCAGCTTCACATCATGGGCCCCTTGACAGTTACAGCACCATTTTGTTTTCAATGCAAAATGAAGACTGAGTGCATAGTCCTGTACTCTTTGAAACAGTGTCATCGGAGGAGATGAGCTCTTCCGACGTTCTCTCAGTACGGAAATCTCATCAGTAGAGCCCAGTAGCTTTGCAAGGTCATCATTATACCCTGCCAGAACCTTGACTCGTTTGAACTTTTTTTTTGAGAAACTTATTCTGATGCGCTTCATTTGGTAGTCCCAACCACCGGTATCGTTACCAAGCCAAGTAACCTATGTAGGCCCATTAGAATTTCTCTTTGAATATAACGAATTGAATTCTCGGTTTTATACCTACTTTCTGGCCTTCAATTCCTAGTAGCCTTTTCAATTCTTCAGTAATCTTTAGCACTTTCTGAATGATTCGCATGTAGTTATCGTAAGAATTTGAAAGCCTTGCTTGAAGTCTCTCCTCAAGCCTCGGCCCTTGCCACAAAGCTCCGGTCGGGTCATTGAGCAGATCATTCATCTCATTATCTGATTCGATGAACGGGATCAAAAGCTTCTCAAGGTTGTTGTAGAAGAGATTTTTTTGAGTATCAAGGTCGTCAATGAAAGTTATGAACTCCGTTCGAAACATCCACCATTCTTTCAAAGGTTCAAAGCCTTCTCTGTAATTCTCTAGGGCTGAAACCAGAATGGGAAAAGCGGCGAGGCATAAGCCTGCCGTTTCGACACCTGTGAGCATCCTTTGGAGATCTCAGAGGCGATTGGATTTCTAGACTCTCCAGCCTACGGGTTCACCAGGCCATCTCAAGAAGCTCTATAAGCACCTATGGCCTTAAACCTTGTATCGTCGTCTATTCCGTACTCTGAACATGAACACAAGGGTCAGAAGAGATGCGAGAAAGAACTTCGAGGTTCAGCCTCGTGGAGCACGCTAAGCCCAACGTGGCAAACTATCCGCAAATCTTGAAAGCATCAGCGGACATGCTCTTTGCCCTTAGCTTCTGCCAATACGGATGTACACTCCTTGTGGCAATGTCCTACCCCCAGCTAGCGCATACTCGTCCTTATCTGTCGTGCTGCCATCTCTAATCATCCTTTGACATATTTTCCTGGATAGATGAGCATGTCTGTGAATGAAGCTCTTAGCCTTGCGGCTCGCAGTCGCCGCTGCAAGCAAGCGTTTAACAAGCTCTCGGTGCAGCTCCGGGATTCTCAGTATATGGATCAAGTATCACCCAATGCAATTGATGACCAATTTGGTCGATTTCGGTCTGATCATTCCGTTCTCAAGGAGCCTAGGGAAAGTACTTACGACTGTATTAGTGTATGGGCGGGCAACATTGGTGCTTTCCAGAGTGAAGAGTTCCGGAGTTCCCTAGATTACCGCTTACGGGAAGCCTCACATATACGGTCGCAGATCGGACGGACGTTACAGTTCTTGGACTCATCGCTTGCAGAAGGTCTGCTCCCACTTTCGACACGGAGAAGTCTGTGCTAATGCCAGACAGCGTCACTCATAGCTTCTGGAGTCAAGGCTAACCAGGTTAGAGATGAGTGTAGCCTAGACACAGAGTCTGAATCCGAATCAGTGTCCGACACTGGCCGCTCGGCTTTATTAGGTCATAATTCTGATAGTAGCTCATCTGGTGATGAAGCTCGTTCGACTTCCGAGATCCAAGAGCTCTATCTAGCCATTGTTGCAGCTGTCACTAGCCTGCTCAAAGCTTCAGCGCTCATTCGTCGACCTGTTCCAAGAGATCGGTACGCTAAATCCAACAACCTTAGTCCATTTGACCATTCATATGACATACAACATGCCGGTCATAAATTTCCAAAGACAAACAAACAAACCCCTTGGCTAATAGAGCGTCTTGGGAAGGCGAATACTAAACGCCGTCAATATTTTCGCTACCAAGAACTTCATCATGAAAAGCTATCAAAGGAGCTAAAATCTAATCAGACAGCCGAGTATGAAGAAAATCCGGCTCCTAATACGAAAACTGTACAATTTGGCAAGACTAAGCCGGCAACAGTTGATCTCAGTCAGACATCTACGCCTACAACTACAATGAACACTGAAGCTACAGAGTACACAGGTAAAGACGAATTGAATCTCAACGAAGAGTTCGATGCCGATCAGTCTGTGACATCATTCGCTACATCTGTCGTAGACGATAATGACAACGACTTGACTATTCCGAAGCCTCCCGATGACGCTTCTGATGGTGCACCATTTGAATGTCCGTATTGCTTTACCATTCAGACAATGAAGAAATCAAGCGCATGGCGGTAAGAAATATACAGAACATATAGCGATCAGAATTAATGATGTCTCGATAGGAAACACATTCTCGAAGATCTTCAGCCGTATATATGCACATTCTCCTCGTGTGCCTTTGAAGCGTTTCCAGATCAGCGCTCATGGTTTGATCACGAGCTACAAGCTCACAGGAAAGAATGGCATTGTGATCGTTGCAATAGCCCCCCATTTTTAACCAAGGATTCCTTTGCACGACACGTTCAAGGTTTTCATCCTCTGACTTTTTCTGCAACTCAGTTACCTGCACTTATTGAGCAGTGTGAGAGGCCCCTTGATAGAATCGCAGCTTTGGCGTGCCCTTTTTGTGACGAATGGGACTCTACCCTCCAAGCAAACGAGGCCGGTCCCTTGGTCCCAATAAAGAGCTTAGTGGTAACACCTGACCAGTTCAGACGCCATGTGGGACGCCACATGGAACAATTAGCCCTTTTTGCACTGCCGAGGAAGCTTGGAGATCCATATGACAGTACAGCCTCCAACGTGGCAGTGGTAGAACCTGCTAAGCATTCCTCCACCGAATCATCGTCACATCTGTCTGTTCAAAGTCTATCAGGGCAGTCTGAAGAAGCTGCAATAGAAAAGCATACTCCAACTCAATCAGTCGGGGTTGGTGGAGAATCTGGAACATTACAAGCTATGCATGATACAGACGACGGCTCTTGGAGCTTTCTTCGCAAGGACGAGCCTGTCGCGGGTCCGCATGTTGCATCAATGCAAGAATCGAAAGACGATCACCGGAACGTAATCCTGCTTCGAGCTCCAGGTTCGACACACAGGTTCGCGCAGTTGGCAAAAGATAATGGTATACCAATGTGGAGGAAGGATATTCATCACGACCTGCTCCGTGCTATTTTCGAAAACGAAATAAGGGCTTTTACCAGGTCCCGCGATAGAAGTAAAGACCACACATTTGCTGACATCTACATTGATATTCTCGCGCAGAGTAGCAAGATAGGCAATGGACTTCAGGTATTACTCTTGACTGATCGGAAACTAGCAGTCGATGTTGGAATGATCGCCCTATTGATAAACATTGGCAGAGTAGGTGAAAATGTATCTTGTAAGTTCCGAATCGCCACTCAAGCTACTTGATTGATCACTTGGCTTACTCACCCTTCCTAAGCAGTCTTTCCACCAGGAGCTGGGCTTAAGAAATATAACCCCGTTCCTTCTCTTCGGGCTCTTCGAAACACTAATCTTACTCGGACTCTAGACAAGGAGAATATTTTAAGTATACTTACGGCCGTTCGTGAGCTCGAATCGGACCATGAGATTGACCCTAGAAATATCATAGATGTTCTTGCGCCGGGGCCTAACCTTGTTCAGTTTATGTTCATGGTCTTTCAGGGCGCCCCAGAAACAGCGAGTATTCCTGTTCATGTTGAGCAGAGCTTTTACGATCTGTTCTGCAATGAGAGTGTCAATAGCAAAGTGCGAGCTAATTCATTTCTGTCATTAATCTGGCGATACTTTGAAATCGATGCCAAGTCGAATCCCTCAATTGACCCTTTCAAACTGCCACTGTCACAGTCACCTACGGAGCCTGAGAATGGTATTAGAGAAAACCAGGACAGTCAAGAGGAGATCGATTATGGGGCAAGTCTTATGTGTAGGTAGAAGCTCCATCATACTATGTACGAGGACTAACTATGCCCCAACAACAGCGCAGGTTATTTCGAAGGCTTCTAGCGGCAATGGTGATGTGGAATTTGGGCTCACAGAGGAGCCAGTTATCGACGAGATCACTTCTCGAATCTGTTATGCAACAGAAACAGCGAAATTTGATCTCGAGTCAAAAGTAAGGCTTCTGGAACTTGGGGAAAACCTTGACTTGCTCGAAGAAGCCTGTCGTTATTACCGAGATCCTACCAAAGCAAAACCCAAGGACGGGTTGAAACAAGTGAATCGTCTCATCAATCTGGGAAAGATCTCTTATTTCAAGTGTGAAAGATATGGGTCGATGGAAAAGCTAAATGATGCTATCGAAAATTTCCAGCAAGCTCTTCTGATGGTAGGCTCTGACAATTCAAGCAGACAGGACTGGCTTCATAGCCTGGCTGGTATGTACAAAGATAGATACGATAGGACGGAACAACTTCAACATCTTCAGGAAGCTATCAGTGCCTACCAAGAACTCGTCGACAAAGCCGATCGCTGTAGCATCGATATTTTGGTGTCTCTTTGTTACATCAAGTGCCAAAAGACGGAGGCTCTTCAAGATATCAACCAAGCCATTTCCAGTGGCCAGACATATGTGAAACAAATCGGCTCGAAAATTCCCCCCCATTTTCCTCATGAGGTAGCAGCGCGTGTCATCGACCTAAGCAAAGCGCTGCAATTGAGATATCGATTGACCCGAAACGTCGTAGACCTAGAGGAGGCTTTGTCTCTTTGCCAGCAAGCTATCGAGCTCACAGATCTGCCGCATCTTTTCAACATGATGAGACCAACGTATATCGACATGATGAGTAAGATGCTAATTTTTAGAGGTGATGAGACCGGGGAAGCTCGTGATATTGAAAGAGCCGTGTCGTACTGCGAGGAACTCAGTAATCAGGTATCACAAATAGATACACCTGTCCATCGAGATATTAGGGCAATCTACTTCAGAAATCATAGCCGGGCACTGATGCTTAAGTATGAGAACGTCTCTGAAAACATCTTTGACCTCGAACAAGCTGTTACTATCTGCCAGCAAGCCCTCGACAATACCTACGACTCAGTTCTCAAAGCTGAACAGCATTACTACCTTAGCAGAATGCTACTTCATAAGCACAAGGCCACGGAGTCAGACATCGAGATCGAAGCAGCCAAATTTCACGCCCAGCAGGCTGTCGATCTCATACCAGCTGGCCATCCTGATAAGCAGACTTATGTCGAAAATCTGGTGCACATACAATGTTCGAAAGTCCGGAGCATGGCAAAGCTTAAAAGCCATCCCTCCGTCGATTCGACGCTACCTGTCTCTTCGGACCCAATTTCAAAAGATGAGGGAGAAGCTACAAAAGACGAACAATGTACCGCAGAAACGCCTAGTACCGTTAAAGATTTTGAAACATCGCAACCTGTGCCCAAAATGGACGATAATTCTCTTGGCACTTCTCCGCCTCGTGCTTCTCTTTCCGCAACCGCTAGATCCCAGACCCAAGACACTAAAGTGTTCAAAGATTAAGAGGGTTCTAGAACCACAAAACCAAAGATGTTTGAGCCTTTCAGAAGGCAATTTTTCCGGTGGTACCACCTAGACTTTTTCACATTACGAAATGTGAAGGAGAATTTCGATGTTCTTTTCCAATACCTGAAGACACACGACGGCATTGACCGTCATGCCACGTAAGCAACCATTGCTCGAAAGTGAGGCACTACGTTGCTGACAATTCCCAAGGTTACAGTTACGACCAATGGGTTGAACGACGTCGTGAGTGGAACAAAAGGTGGAATATTACCAATGTCAAAAGGGGTTCATCTCTACCCACACCACCTGATTTGCTCGGCTTACAACTCTGGTTCGAGGGTAAAGCATTTCCCCGTGGGTACAAACCATTTTCTGAGGAAGCCGGTGGCGAAGCGTACGCACGCCGAGAACGTGTTCGATGATGTCAGCTAACGGTCACAGGCCAAACTCCTTTGTAGAACATGAGAAGAGTCTCTCTGACTCACCTTTTGGTATAACAGACAATGCTGCAAATGCAACAAAGCCCGAAGAATAACTGTCTGTTGGCTTGTAGAGAGATTTGTTTAGAAGTAAACAACGGATACCTAAACCCAACCCACAATTCATAGAATGCTAAACTCTCCCAGACCATCAAATTATATTCGGAGATGCACCAGTGGGCGCACAAAGCCATGGGACTACTGTACAAGCGGCAACATTCCGAACCTACTAATTATAGCTAAATCTCAAATTCCGCAAGAGAAAATACGGCGCTAGAACCGGCGTCTTGTTCTGGCCATGCGAAAAGCTTACTTGGACTTTCTGATAAGCTCATCAAGTCGGTTTTTATGGTGATATTTCGATATATATATGGCCAAACTTAATGTTTTTGGTGAGGTGGGAAGCCTCGGCCACTTATACAGTACCCCGCACTAAGTCTTCGCGTAAATCGCGAAAACATGTTAAATCGCGTACCTTCAAAACAACTCATCTTCTTCAACTACATCCACCATGTTCAGAAGACCTCCATTAACTTCAATTTCTGGTAACAAGACTTCTAGAAAGGAGCTTTCTTTGCTCGCCAAAGGTGAAATATCAGGACAAGCTAAATTAGGCCTTACACCCACCCAAATAGCACGAAGTTTGGACGTTCCCCCAAGCACCGTTCGGAGCGTTTTGGGAAGGCTTCAAACAACACCCTCCGGAGTTAATAAATCCAGATCAGGAAGGCCCTTATCAATCACCCCTCGAGCAGCTAGGATACTGTTACGTCAGTTACGATCGAAGCCTAAAATCACCTGGAGACAGCTGAAAACGAACACCGGGATCGATTTGAACGCGAGAACTCTCAACGCAACACTACGGGCCCACGGAATTTCTCACTGGCTAGCTCTTAAGCGACCGAAATTAACACCTGAAGCTGCTCTGCTTCGGTTAAAATGGGCTAAAAATCATAAAGATTGGACCGTGGATCAATGGAGGAAAGTCATTTGGTCGGACGAGGCATCCGTGGCTCGGGGATCAGGTAAAACACCAGAATGGGTGTTTGGAACTCGCAAACAGAAATGGGATAGGGATAAAGTGATGGAAATTCCCAATGGAAAGGCCTTTTCCATTATGGTTTGGGGAGCTTTTTGGGGTTCTGGAAGATCGGATTTATACCTGCTCGATCGGGACTTCGAATCCAAAAAACACGGCTATTCAGCCGCCTCCTACATTCAGATTTTGGAATACAATTTGGCTGGCATATGGGAACCAGGACTAGTGTTCATGCAGGATAACGCTCCGATACATAGAGCCAGAAAATCGAAGCTTTGGTTTCAGGAAAATGGTATAGAAGTCATGGAGTGGCCTCCGTACAGCCCCGATTTGAACCCAACCGAAAATCTCTGGGCTCTACTGAAGAAGGAAGCCTATAAAGTCTATCCGAATTTGGATTCGCTGAAGGGTAAAGGCGACGAAGCTGAAACTCAACTGTTCCAGATTTTACAGAAGGCCTGGGGGAACATACGGGAGAAGGTAATAGAGGGGCTAATTTCCAGTATGCCACGCAGATGTGAAGCTGTAATTATAGCGGAGGGCTGGCATACTAAATATTGATTGGGGAATCATAGATCATATACTATCAAATAGTTAGTTCAAATATTGAAGTTCCCCAGCTGAATTTGATGGTTCAATGGTTGATGCAGGTGGGGTGGTGATTTGGTTGGGGAGCGCACGCGAAGACTTAGTGCGGGGTACTGTAGTCCATAAAATTGGTGCACTCACTGGTGATGGTGATGGGTGGATGGGTGGAGCGTTGCTTGTATAGGCCAGAACTTAGGTCGTGGGAGTGTATGCTCTAGCGAGTCAGCAACTCATGCTCGTTGAGATATGTGTGGAAGATCAGGTGTATGTTCGTCGCGGTGCTCCGTGTCATTTTGCATTGAAGTGAGGGCCACAGGGAGGGTGTGTGGTTGAACGAGTATTAGTATAGCTAGTCAATTCTTCATGATTTCTAAAGTAGTATCCTGGCTGAGCAATGCGGACCTTGGATTTCGCTAGAGACCTAGGATTCGTCTTGCATCTCGAATCTTACCTCATTAAACCTCTCCTCTTCCCCCTATCCATACCCCCTCAAACAACACCCAGCTCCCCAAAACCCCTTAGAACGTCCTTATCTACATTTTCCACCCACACCTCGAACGCCTCTCTTCCCCCAGCATTCTGCACTGCTCCCTCCAACCTCTCCCTCACAAACTCCTTAACATCAACTCTCCTTACTGGATCCGCGAAATCCAATTTTCGTCGCCGCTCATCCTCCGCCGACTCCGATTCCGACTTAAGCGCGTTTTCATCCCAGAAGATAAGACTATCGCCGCCGGTGGTAGTGTCAATGAGTTCGGTGATGACGTCGGTCCAGATGCTCATGAGTTCCTGGAGGCGGGAAAGGATCCAAGGGGCGTTGGTTTCAAGGAGGGCGGTTAGGGCAAGGCAGTGTAATTTCTTTATGTCAGGGTTGCCGATGTTGTCGAAGTGGCTGAACCACTCAGTTAGTAGCCAGGATATGGTGATGTCATATGTTTCGCCTAAGTTGCGGGCGGTAGCGGTTATGGCGGAGACGAAAAGCCCAGGGGAGATCAGGGCTAGGCGCGCGAGGACGGAGAGGTAGTCTGTTTCTACGATTCCGTCGATGGAGGCTGTAACCCGATTTGGTCCGGTGGTTTGGTGGGCGGTGTGGGCTTCTTGGAGGGCGGTGAGGATGGTTGTCAGTAAGTGCGTATCGAGAATGGAGGCAGTGAGTTGAGTGACAGCTGCGATACCGCCAATGATGGAGGCTTCGCGGATGAGTAGTTCGATTAGGTGAGTGATGATACCATTGGCCTCGCGTTTTAGGTTCCCTAGCAGAGCAGCGAGGGGCGTGATGAGGCGGGTAGCGCTGGAGAGGATCTCGGTTGGTATGAGCAAGATGTAAGATTCAGTAATTTCGAGAGCTTTGCGAAGGGTGTCAGATGCGACGTCGAACATTGGAAAGAGATTATCCGCTAAAGATGCGATTTGAGGGGAAGCGTCGGAGGACGTCTGGGTAAGGATAGTGGACCAGAGGTCTAGAGCGTCCTCGAGGAGGTAGATGCGGGTTTCGGAGAAGATGTCGGTTGAGGACTGGATAAGGGGTAGTATAATTGAATGGTAGCGGCGGGAGTCCTCTTTCATGGCTATTACGAAGGCGGTCAAGATGGAGAGAATTGTTTGTTTCATAAGATATTCTTCTCCAGCCTGATCCCAGAGAGGAGGGAGGAGTGACATGATTTGGTCCGCAAACGGAGAGATCTAGTAGGAAGTTAGCCAACCTCATGAAAGCCGTAAATAGAAGAATATACGTGTCGTTCCATCTTTAGCACAATCACGCTAACAGTGTTCAGCAGCGCCATCTTAGTCTCAGGAAGCTCAACCTCCTTGATCAACTCCATTATCCGGCCCAGAGTGACGGGTGCGTAGGGCATGAATGGCTCTGCAGCAAATTCAAAAGGGTCAACGACGTTCTTAAGTTGCCTTCCAGCGGTAATTCGAACCACTTGATCGTTGAGCGGATCCTCCCTGTCTAGGAGGTGCCCGAACATCTGGTAAATTAGAGGTCGATCAAGTCCTTCCTTGACTGGAAGCCATTGACCGAGGATGATGGCAATGCGTCGGCGAAGTATATTGTAGCCGGGTTGCTGTGATTGCACCTCATATAATATTGTTGAAGTCAAAAATGCCTGGAAATCTAATTTCTGCTCCAAGACAGGGGCTGCCAGACCAACTGCAGCGTAAATCGAGTCTTTGTGTAGAATTTCCGTGTTATTAGGGGCTGCACCAGTCAGTAGGAGTGATTGTACGGATTCATTTGAACTTACTAGCAACGCTTTGAAAGACCTGCAAGAGTGGCTGTACAAGTAAGTCCTTGTAATTGATCACTAAGTCTAAGAAGAGCTTCTCCGAGCATGATCTAATGGAAAATTCCCAAAAGTCACCTTCACCCTCCTCTCTTCTTTCCCACTCTTCAGGCTCTTCTTCCCAGTCTCGTAGATCTCGTGGCCGAAATACGAAGAAGCGAGTCACTAGCGTTTCCATCATCCCACGCACAAAGTTCTCGGTAAGCAGATCATTTCTTATAAGCTCCGTTGAAAGCTTCTTTTCCTCTTTGTCCTCGGCGTATTGATACTTGAAAGTCTGCTGTGGGCTGAAGACCATTTTGGTACACGCTCGTAGTAATAAAAGTCCCTTCAGGGCGATTTTCTCCATCACTGGCATGTCTTCTTCGTCCGCATTTCCACCACTGCTAATTGTGGCAGATGGAAGAGGGGTCTGGGAGCCAAAAGTTTGGCCAAATTGGACGATGAGTCCCCAATACGCACGAGCAAGATCGGTCGAGCTTGGAAGTAGAGCATAGCCAGCCGGATGATTTCGGACCATCTCCAAATGAAATTTCGCAATTTGTACAAGATGTTGCTCGATCAAATGTTTTACATTAGCCAGTAATGATGCTTCGTGCATGATAAGCCAAAGCATATCTCCGAGCTGCGTCGTCAAAATCTTCCAAAACTCTTGCATCTCGGTGTGACGATTGGGAAAATCATAGCCCGCTATCAGCAACCTTCTCAGTACACGCAAAGCAAGTAGGCTCTGCTCGATACTTTCAAGAGCACCACCTTCATCATTGCCACCTTCCCGTAGAAATGTTCTCCATTTGTGATATCGGTCAACGTAGATTCCCCCAAGGACCTGAAGGATTTCCGGTGTCGCAGACTGCAGGTATGCCTTAGTACGCTGCAACCGTCCAGTTGCAAGCTCTTTGACGGTATATAGCAGAATCATGAGCGTTCTGGATATATGTGAAGGATTTCTAGGAGCTTTAGCAGCCGCACGGAGATCGTTGACAATAGAAGTTATTGCGTCTGGCCTAAGGCACAAGATGGGTCATTGGAATGGAAATCACGGAAACAGCAAACAAACCTACCAGTCATGAGGATACTCAAATCTTATGATTTTGGCCACCACTATGGCATTTTGTAATGCAAGACGATGGTCTGGCTCATTGACGCCACTTTCGAGAGAGCGTGATCGAATGAGAGCTTTCTCTTCCTTACTAATTGCATTTTGAGCTGTCTTTCGCCAATATCTGTCTATGCCGTTTTTGATCTGAATAGCGGACAAGTATCTGACCTCGACGGGAAGCGAAGTATCAATAAATATGGACTGTTAAACGCGTTAGCTGCCAAATCGATCAAGGATCTCTCGTTTCAATGATAGTCCCGACCTGCAAGGAACTATAGAACCCTGGTTGTTTCTCCCAGTTCTGTAGCTGTTGTGCCCCGGTCTTCACCTGCTGCTGATTGTTTGAGGATGCTGATGTTAGCACTTGATATAGTGTTTGGATTGTTAGCGGATTTGCTTCTCCAGAAAGCTCAAAGGCTCCATTCATGATGGAAGTTATGAAGTAAAGTTGTCTTGAGGCTATGACATGCTATTCTTAAAGAATTGACTCCTTGATACGAAGTTCCACATATTCCTACAATGGCGGGTGTTGAAGGTCTGTCTCTTCCGAATCTGGTAAGAGCTGATGTGCTGCTAGGATTTCACTAGCTCCCGTCCCAATATACCCTATACCTCGGCATTACGATATTTCAACATCTCGAGCATACTGCACTTCTGATTGCTATCTCAGTCCGAAGCACTTCCTCCTTGCAAAGTACCGATGACACGACTGCGATGACATCTATAGACTTTGCTGCTGCGCAGCAACGCGTAGAAGCTCGCCGTCGGCTTATTGCAAGCCAAGCACAGACACGTCTACAATCGCAACGAAGCTTGCAAGCTTCGAATGCTGTCAATCGGCTACCCTTCCCTCTTAATAGCTTTGGAAAGAAGGGCATAGAGACCTGGGATATCCTCAAAGACAGAGAGGGAACAAAACCTGCTTTCCGCGTGGGCCAGGTTGATGCAGAGCTACTTGATGAAGAACTTCTAGAGCTCTTCAAGGGTCAAGTTGGGGAGGCCTTGAAGTACTTTGGAGTATGGCCACCGCTAAACCATAACGCGCACGAAGCTAACAGTTGATAGTCGCACATAAGGGATGATTGGTCGTCTGAGATACTATTGTGCCTTCGAGGTATCCTCTTCAAGTTGACGATCTGGGACCATAATGCCTCTTATGGTGCCGCTCTCCAAAACCTGCGGTATACAGATGCTCGCCTTCGGGGACCAATCTCCACTACACCATCTAAATGGCAAAAGGCACTTTATGGTCTCTTTACTGTCGGTGGGCGTTATGGCTGGGAAAAATGGGAGAACTGGCTTGCTGATCAGGAAGGAGGCTACGAAGAGGTATCAGGGCATCAAGATATATTTTTAGAGTGGAGACTGACTTTGCAAAGCCGAGCGCTAATTTCCGCCTACTTTCGCGGATGTCATCATTTGCTTCGACTACACATTCAATCGCCGCTTTTGCTTCCTTCCTTGTCTTCCTTCTCAACGGCCGCTACAGGACACTAACAGACCGCATATTACGTCTGCGACTGGCTCCTCCCGCCAGTCAAGTCAGCCGAGAAGTCAGCTTCGAGTATCTGAACCGGCAGCTAGTCTGGCACGCATTCACCGAGTTTCTGCTTTTCCTCCTTCCACTCGTAGGAATTAGTCGATGGCGTAGATGGCTATCAAGGGGATGGCGGAAAGCTAAAGCCCTAGTCAGAAAGACTGGCGCTGAAGACGACGATGATTCGATAGTAAAAGGAGAGTTAGCTTTCCTGCCCGAGCGAACGTGTGCGATCTGCTACCAGGACCAGAATCCTACTTCGACGTCCGAGAACGAGATATTGGTAGTCTCCGGGGCGTCTGGAGGTGTCATTGGCTCAGCACAAACAGATGTCACCAATCCCTATGAAACTGTCCCTTGCCGTTGCGTCTATTGCTTTGTGTGTATTGCCACAAGGCTGGAAGGGGAAGATGGGGAAGGGTGGATCTGCCTCAGGTGCGGAGAGTTGGTCAAAGAGTGTAGGCCTTGGGCTGGGGATGTGTTGGAAGAAACTTCCCCACCCGGGACCAAGAAAAAGGTTAGCTTTTCGGACGACGAGGATAAGCTAGATAAACAGAGAAAGCAGCAAAAATCAGCAATCGAAACGGAAGCTCGAGAGGAAAACATGAATCGTGATTTTGCCAACCCAAGTGATGGAAAAAGGGAAAGATTGCTCTCAGACGGCCTGGTCGAATCTCAGGAATGGGCTCGAGCAAAATTTGAAGGCTCAGGCAGCGAAAACGAAGCGCCTCGCTAGGGGCTAACAATAAGATCACAGTCACGTTCATACCCATCAACAGAGGTTAGGTGTGAATTTTGCAATGATAGAATGCAGCCAAGCATTGTTCACCAATTTCGACGGTATCTTAATTTGGGACTTTAAGCGAGTACTTGAGGGAACGGACTGACGCTAGATCGCTGTCAAGTCCAGCCTGGAAGCACTCCTAACAAAAAGACGCCTGAGCAATTTTGCACTAGCAAAACCACACCTAAATCCATGATTTTGGACTTGGGGTGAATCAACTGTTTCGCCCAAGCCGAGAGATGGAGGTGTACAATGGGCGCACACGTCCTTGATGCATATGAGATTATCGAAACCGTCAATCTATAAACATATATACATTATACACCCCGAACTTAGGACTGGAAGGGGGCATGGCCGCTTTAGAGGGATCATCAAGGGAGCATGAAGGGGGCAACGTGGGAGCACGAAGGGAGCATGGGGGAGCATGCAGGGAGGAGCCCAAACCGGCTGGCTTGAGCTCCCCCCGTTATCTTTATCCCGCGTGCTGCCTAAAATCAAGTCGAAAGCCAGAAATTCAATATTCTCCCCAATTCTACCAGTAAGTGAAATGGTAGAATGAAAACGATACTCAATACTGAAGCGCAAGATGAGTGTTGAAGCGAAGAATTATGAAGGGCGGACGGCAATGCACCATTCAGCTGAAGCGGAGATTGGAGTCAAGGACGATCAAGGACAGATCGTTTCACATGTAGCAACTTTCTCGGATTCTTCTGAAGCGGTATTATTGAAGCCCGCGGCAGATATTCAGAAGAAATGTGTCACCCGAAATTGAAGACTTATCTTCCGATGTCAGAGATGATGGGTGATGAGAACCAGCGATGTTGAACCTGATAATTTGCTTTGAAATCGGACGGCGCTGAATCAAATATAAAAAGACAATACGGTTTTCCTTAAACTACATTGACGAAAAAGAACAAGCTAAGAAAGTAAATGAGGAAGACGACGAAGGCGATGAATTCAAGATAGACAGGAAACCTTTCAGAAAAGTAGTTGCGGCAGTGATTAGTAGAAATAGGAGTAGTAATAATAGTGGCAGTAATTGCAGAATAGTAATGAATAACGGTGCCTCTTTAATTTTTGCTTTATATACGTATTGTAGCACGAATTTATTGTGGTCTCTTAGATCAGTTGGTTAGATCGTGGTGCTAATAACATTTGTTAACGCCAAGGTATGAAACATTCATCAATTAGATGAGTAAAAATCTAATTGTGATCAGGTCGCGAGTTCGATCCTCGTAGGGACCAAATGACTGTTCAAATTTTTCCTTTTGCCTGATGCACGGAGTTTCCACGCACTCCAACTTAGAGTGGTTAGTTATAGGTAGTATCAGGCTTAGCATGCTGGAAAGGGCACTAAAAGTACTAGAGTAGTTAGCGTGCGCGGAAACCCAGTGGGAGGTTTCCGCCTAACCTCGATTCAGAGATTCCGTAAACAAGGCTACGCAACGTCTCGAGACATTGCCGCGTCTTCACTATCACACGATGTCTTCTATCGTATCGTTACTGTTCCCATCGAATGATTTCGAAGAAGCAGCAGCATAAGTCAATTTGCTACGCCAGAGAAGAATCAGTAGCAAGAAAGCTTCTTCATCATGCCGCTCCCTGCGCAATTCCAGCTGGGTCTAGAACTTACGAACATTGTTAATCCCTTGAGTCAGGCAATTGGAGCTCTCGGATCTTTGGCTCTGGTCAGCGCCATTCAAAAAGCTGGATCAGACGTTATAACGGAGATCAAATTAGCTTCTCTGATTGGAAGACACCGTATCGACGAAGTCATCAAGTTCCACTTTCGAGCAATGGTTGCGAAAGCAGACCAGACGGTCATATCAAAGTACATTGATATTTTGCTGGAGTCTGGGTCAGGACCTACGGTGCAAGAAGCCATGAAGAATCCAGCTCTCTTCTCGATGGTGATACAGCTCTCCGCTCTGGCCTTTGCCCACGAGGACGAGTCGCTGGCCAACGCAATGGTAGAGGCAATTGAGAGAATAGTCAAAGAATCGGGAGCGAAGGTAGAAATGGTCCCGGATTACGTCTCGCTGCTGGGTACCTTACGGGCTTGTCAACAGCAAACGGCTGCCTTTCGATGGGCGGATCTCTACGAATCGGTCGAACGAATAATAGAGGACACGCTTAAGACACCTGAGCAGGGGAAACGAACAAGATGTACAGCAAAGAGGCAAAAAGTGAATAAATTGTTGATAGCGAACCTCGAAAGTGTCACACTCCGCGCTCTGCCTTTCCCTGTACTACAGTCATTGATAATGTGGCTGCAATCATTGCAAAGCCTTCCTGAACACAGATTACTTTACCTTAGATGTAATACTGGGATTAGTACTGTAGTCGTCTGGTGTCACCACGTCCTAGGTTTGACCGTGAGCGTCTCTTTACAGGGATCAGAGATCACTTTTGGCAAAGGCACAACCAATGTTCTCGTTGAAGAAAGTAAAATCGCCCATGCAGGTGCTTCCCTGATGGACCCAGCAGATCAATATGAGCCTCTGTTCACCTTGGCCAGCGACGAAAGCAATCCAACCGTTCATTCCGAGAATCGAGCGGAGGCTTACGGCTTCGGTATGACCGCACTAAAATATACGAAGGTGCCCGACGGTGAAAGACAATACTGCTCGCACTGGGTCATTGCCCGTGCTCTGTCTAGTATCTCAGAGGACCCTCCTGGCAGCAGCCACATATCTACGAAAGCGCACCCAAATGGGGACACCTCGCGCAGTCTCGCCCTTGAGTCTGGGAATCCTTCCCGAGAGCGAATCATCCAAGCTGGACAGTTCCTATTCGCTCTGGACAATTTAGACTTCAAGCTCATAGATTCGTGCATCAATTTACCTCCAAAAAGGGCACGCTCTATGAACCAGGTCAATTGGACTGGCTTGGTCGCTATCCTGGTGACATTTGCCAGAATACGAAACGAGGATCTCCAAAAATGTACTGCCCTGCCGCTGTCTTTGTACGCGCATCAAGGGTTGCAAAAGGTCGATCATGGAATGGACAAGACTATCACCAACAGTACTCGCACTCGACCTTTGGACCTTGTAGGCTCATTCAAAGTACTATCGCGATTGCTTTTGGGTCACATGTACTCGGAGGACTACGTCCAGGATGCAATTCTCGTCAGCGCCTGGGGCTGGAGCATCTTCTTTGAATTCATTGACGCAATAGATCCAGCAGAAGTCTCAACTGATGCCATGCGCGTTGTGTACGGCGTGCCAACCCGCCGTGGTCTTCGGAGAACTCGAATCATCGACGGCCCCACACAAATAAGGATGTCGTTCACTACTGGCGAAATTTTGAGAAAGGATCCGGGTATCGTATATTATCCTGGCGTTGGAAGCGCTACAAGAGGACAAATCCTTGTTGGTCATCAAGCAGATGCATTTCAAGTCACGCTGACATTCAATTGGAAGTCTATGAACAAGACAGATAAGCATCATAAGCTTGGCTTTCGAGAGATGCAGGAGCTTTGTGGAAGGGTAGAGCGGCTTGCTCCTTGCCAACATCCCAGCAACGACGAGAACGATCCAGTTGGTGTGGACACCTGGATAGATAGTTTGAGCGGGTCGCGCAATGGAGACAAAGCACTAATGAAGAAATCTATCGATGTACTGGCAAATTCTAGTTATGAGATTAAATGGCCTAAAGATGAAAAAGGCCGCAATAATTCGATCGAGAGAGTTGTAGTCAGACATTACACTACCCCTCCAGAAGAATCGCCCAAGCTTTCAATCCCTCACTCACCAGACTCGCTCCTGTCGACGGAAGTATGGTACTTTTACGTTTCCGACAATCCCGACGCCCGGTGGCTGCAATTAGACGATCTCTGCAATTCTACCGACGAAGGCGCGTTCTCCCTTGTCATGCGAGGTCGGGAGACTTGCGTAGCGTGCGCGGTTAAGAACCAAATGAAGAGAGGGACAAAACCTATATTGGTATTGTTATAACACCACAATCAGTAAGATGACTTGATTGCTATTTCAGGCGTCAGGAAAGCGCGAACCTTGTAATCGAATGAACCCCCAGTTTTGCGACTGCTGTGGGCTCGTAACAGATCGAGAGAAACGCTGGATCCAACTCCGAAGTCTTGGGGTGAGATGTTGTCGCTTCTTAGTAGGCTGGCAGTGCATCCTTGTCAGCGGAGGAGGGGAACTGATTGGATGAGGTTAGAGCGTAGGGTGTTTGGATGTAAAAATGATGGGAGGAGTGGGAGCAGTAAGGAGCAGAAAGGGAGCATGGGGGAAGCAAGGGTGGAGCAAGAGGGGAGTATGGGGGAGCAGAAGGGGAGCAGAAGGGGAGCATAAAAGAGCGGTACGACGAAACGGTCTTTAGCGCGGGAAAGCAACGGCGTTATTTTGTTCAGGAAGAAATCACGTGAAGCCATAAGTTCAAGGGTTCTAGATATATATTATATACACCCTACGAATTACCATTTCGGGTTGGGAAAAGGACCAGGGCCGCTTTAGAGGGAGCACCGACGGAAGCAGGGGAAAGCAGGGGGAGCAACGAGGGAGCAGGAGGGAGCATAAGGGGCGCAGTGCAGGGGCGCTGCAGTAGGAGCCTGAAATGGCTATCGACATCGACTTGAGCTACCCTCGTAGTTGCTTGACACAATCAGCTTTCGCCTGCTGCCTAATCGCGTGACGGATAAATCCTATCGCCGTTGTCAAGACACCAAGCAAGAATCCTGATATCACATTTCCATTTTAGGCAATGTCTCCAGAGGGTTGTTTTGAGGCAGAGTAAAAGGACTCGAGCACCACCTCTGAACCTTATATAGGTGCCACACGGCCTTGTGATCGATACGTCAGACGTGGAGCGTCGTGCGTACGAGACAGTCAACTATGTCCTTCAAGAATTTCGGGTCAAGGCTCTGTGCAGCAGGCCTGGTGGATGGGCATGCGCTGACCAGGGCGTTGACCGGTGGCTGCTAATCACATCGAAGCGACCCTCTTCACTGGGGAAGCGGGCCGAACAAACTCATTGTTTGAATCATTGGTGCCAAAATTGGGTGATCTGGTCCTAGTGAACAACATTTTCACGTCCATCTACTTTATAGGCACCTTGACAGTGCCCAACTATAAGGAATCGTACATCCCAATTGGCCCTCGGCTAGTACAGCAGCCGTTCAAGGCTGCGATTGGGGAAGACGCTTTCAAAGAGAAGCTACTATTGCAGAAAGAGAAATGCTTAGGAGACACCAAAAGTGATAAAACCTCCAAATCCCCTGCCATCGCAACATATCGATGACAAGCCGGTCATTAACCTAAGTTTCCTCTCGCCCCCTCGTCTGCGAGCATCGATACCGAATCACATTTCGAGGTTGTCCCCTCCACCACACTCTGCAGCGACGGCCTCGGCGACTACAAACAAGGGCAGCCCTAGCCTTTCGTAGCAAGAGAAATGCACGACGTTCCATCCGCCGCACAGCACGAATCGCACCGAAGGAATCAATCGCAGCCGAAGCCCCTTGCGGCTTCGAGACCGAAGCAGACTGCAATGAAGTCGTCGACAGTGATAACGATCATAGATTGATTCAAGAAATTGATGATTCCCGCAAATTAGGCATCACAATTAACATCCCCCAATTCCATGGCAAGGTCGGCACGATGGCGATCATATCAGCATATCCCTCGCTTGAACATTTTTCTTGAAATAGGGCCAACCCAGTGTGTGATCGAAAGAATTCAGAACCAAGGATCCTTTATCGATGCACCGACAAGAATTGCAGACCGAGTTCGTCATGCGCAAATACCCCCCGCCTCGAGTTCACCTCAGACGTCTACCAGTCGGTTTTATTGGATACCCGTGTCATCGAAAAATTCAGGCTTGGTGCCACAAGTATTGTGGAGGATCTCTGAAGAAAGAAGGAGATGCCAATCTTCATTCAAAGCTCTTGCTTGACGAACTTTGGCTCGTTATACACCCGCGATTCTCTCCCACGGTTCGACAGCGTAGACTCTGCAAACCAATCCGGCAAGTGGGTATTTGCGGAACCCGCAGACGAAACCTTGGTAGATGGAGCTATAGCATTCCCGACCTCTGGTTGTGGATCCTTGATGCGCGAACAGTGATCACATTTCGTCCCCCGAAAGGAGCAAGACGATACTGAAAAGGGTAGCAACATACATACTATAGCTCTACTTTCGAAGACATCAACAAAGACTCCGGCATTCAATGCGCGAATCCCTTTCGATTTCGCTGCCTTGGCCATCCTCCTCCATACTATAAAATTCCCCTTTAAAATCGCGTCTTTCCCACCCAAAATCTTAAGCTCTTCTCGAGTTCGAGGGCTTGATCGACATCTTAACGAGATGCCAGGTCTCTCTAGCTTCAACGACTTTCGCGACAATTACCGTCCCAGAACAAAGGGGGATGGATGTTCAGACCCGTAGCCAATTGATTAGCCACCAAGACATTGAGAGCCTCCTTGACATTAAAGAAGAGCTCAACATCGTCAATGACATTATTGGTGGTCACCAAGTGGTTGTCGAAGACGATGATCGTTCAGTACGGGAAACTCAACGCTCACTGTGTAAAAGGCCTAAAGGGCATGAGAAGTATCTTCACGGCCCACACAAGATTTCCTCTCGCTTTACCTGATATGCAAGATTGTAACCTAGTATGATAGTTTACATTTACCGTAAGCTTTACAGTCTATACTGAATAGAATCATAGCAACATAGCACATCTCTGGAATATAACGAGATTAGTCGATATTAAATAGGGGATATTGCGCCGTTTGAGTGATACCAGTTTGTATCACTATATAGAAGCATAAGCCATCTTCGTATCTCTTGATGCTTAGCTACCTCATGAACGAATCAGTTGCCAAAGCGTAGAGAATCGACGTCGTGACTGTAAAGCTGCTTTTGCTCTTCGCGAACCTTTACTATTATATTCAGTAAGATACGTCAGCCACTTCATCGAGCTCAAAGTGTCAGGATGCTCGTCGCCCAGCTTGATCTTGCGCAGTTGCACCACTCGCTCCGTCAGCTGTAAGGCCTCCGATCGTCGCCCTGCCTCGCTATAATCAATCGCCAGATTATGCATCGAGTACAAAGTGTCAGGATGCTCTTCGCCCAGCTTGATCTTGCGCAGTTGCACCACTCGCTCCGTCAGCTGTAAGGCCTCCGATCGTCGCCCTGCCTCGCGATAACGATTCGCCAGATTGAGCATCGAGCCCAAAGTGTCAGGATGCTCGTCGCCTAGCTTGGTCTTGCGCAGTTGCATCACTCGCTCCGTCAGCTGTAAGGCCTCCGATCGTCGTCCTGCCTCGCTATAATCAATCGCCAGATTCTGCATCGAGTCCAAAGTGTCAGGATGCTCTTCGCCCAGCTTGATCTTGCGCAGTTGCACCACTCGCTCCGTCAGCTGTAAGGCCTCCGATCGTCGCCCTGCCTCGCGATAACGATTCGCCAGATTGAGCATCGAGCCCAAAGTGTCAGGATGCTCGTCGCCCAGCTTGGTCTTGCGCAGTTGCATCACTCGCTCCGTCAGCTGTAAGGCCTCCGATCGTCGCCCTGCCTCGCTATAATGATTCGCCAGATTGTG
>JAABUR0100001963.1_pt1 | contig 33804 bp, 30 predicted proteins | sample 5560091 | NCBI WGS metagenome assembly JAABUR01 (sample SAMN10711879, study PRJNA513375) | rock metagenome | isolation source: Antarctica rocks | place: Antarctica: Victoria Land, University Valley sud | reverse complement strand
CTGCATATCAAGCTGCTTTCACGTCTGTCAACATCAAAAGTGAATGAGAAAAGACAGAATTGCTGTCTTTCAATTCGTCACAGATCATAAAGCAGATTAAATCGAACGCTAGATCTGTTTCAAGTCATTCTTCTTCTTCAGCATTGTCAGAAGCTGATTGAAGAAAGATTCAACGATTGATGAAGTCAGTTGTAGAAGAAGCAATTGATTCGCAAGCTCGTAAGTTGAACAATACGGTTGAAAAGCTTACTACAGATGTTGCTCTTCTGAAAGCAGAAAATAAAGATCTTCGATGAACAGTACGTATTGAGAGAAGTTGCAGACGACGTGAAAAGTCTTTATTTGACGATTTAGAAGTTAATGATGAGGCAAAGAGAGTGTTTTTTAGTTCTAATAAGATTCAGGCGACTCGTGATCATCAAATTCAAAGAATCGAAGAGAAACAGCAAGCTGCTATTCAAAAGGCGAAAGAAAAGAAACAAAGAAAGCTTAGAAAGCTAGAGAAACAGCGTTTAATAGCTGAAAGAAAGATGAAACGAGAAAAAAAGAAGACGAAGCGAAAGAAGAAAGCGAAGCGAAAAAAGAAGCTACGAACGAAGAAATTGAAGCAACGACGTCTAATTCAGAAGCAAAAGCTGAAGGCTAAAGAGCTTCAGAAAGAGCAAAAGAAGAAGTCTAAAGAGGTGAAAGTACAGCAATTCACTGATTTTGTTGCTATTGAGAAGGTAAAAAGAGAGTCAAGTCAAATCAGATCTACGCGAGCTGAAAGACAATTCAAAGCTTCTAAGCGATTTGATGATTGATTCTTATAGCTTGAAAGCTTCATATAGATATCGACAACTCTCTATATTAATTGCAATTTGATTCTATGAATGATGATTGAATAATAATAAAAAAAGTATGAGTTGCTAATCGAGTTTAGAATGTGCACGGGATCGAAACGTGCATCGGGCCGAGAATACTTCTACAGCGTGCCGTTGACATTGCATAATTTCAAGAGAATTCTCTGACGATCTTTGAGAGCATCTGTGACGATGTTAAGATATTGAATGATCGTTTCCGTGAGCTGTAATACAGCGACAATACTCGCTGAAATGCTCAGTGAATTCATACAGCTTTAAGTTTCTGCTTCAGAAGACTCAAGTGTAAGAAAATAAAGCTTGTCTTGAACAGCTTAGAGGTAAGACTGTCACACTTTGAAGTAGTGAATATGAGATGTGATTAAGAGTAGAGCTTGACCCCTCACTAGTCAACTAAAGAAAAGAGTGAGCCTACGCTAAGTCGTTTCGGACATTAGTAAAGACATCACTGCGGCTGCTTGCTGTTGTTGAATCCTTAGCTAGTTGATCATGATACCCGATCTTTTATGCAAAGCATGCACTTCATGATCATATTGTGAATTGAATGCGAGATTTATTGTTCAAAGACTTTTTCGCTGCGATGAACATCTACGAGAAAACTTTCGAGGCACGGACTGAACCAGAAGATGCTAGCGTACCTCTGAGATTCGATTACTCTTTTGTCGATGAGACGCAGACTATTAGCTCTGAGACGCAACTCAATGCTGCTCTCAATTCTCAAGAGATTCTCGAAACCGACAATAAATCTGTTCATGAATTCATTGAATCAGCACACGTTGATAGCTTGACAACAACTCAGAAGTCGAGCCTCTTCAATGTCAACAACGAGAAGAGGGAAATCATGATTGACAGTCTGACGTCAAGCGGAAGTAGTCGAACTTCGGAAGAAGCTAGTCGTAGTCTACATACGTTGACAGCAGCATAAACACTATATTGAAATCTTTCTCTAGGCGATTATAGACACAATGAATGAACTTGTAAAGAACGTGCTTGATGATTTTGCAATCTCGAAGTCATTATACATTAGATCTATTGTTTCTGAGTTGTCAGCTATAATAATATCCCGTCCCATTCTGCTCACTAGATTGATTCTTTCGGAATCTTCAATAGAGATTTCTCAGATCGCGACCCAGGTCGAGGCTTCTTGCACATTTGTGACCTCTGCTGACCATCAGAGGTTGATCTCTTCAGACTCACGTTCGAGACACAAGCTTTGCAAGATCGGTTCTGCAAGTCTCTATGAAAAGTCGTTTCAAAAGAAGCATCGAGCTTTTGCTGATTTTCAAGCCACTGCATTGCCTGAGGGAAAGCACTGATCTTTCTTCGCCCTTGCGTAATGCTCTCGACGTGAATAGTCACAAGTTCCGTCGAATGACGAATCGAAAGATCAACCTTCTTCTGATATCGATGACACACTGCACATAAATTTATATGACCTTCATAATATTTCAAGGTCTCGACGTCAGTGGCAAAAACCAAATTGAATACATTAAATCTCGCCTTGCGACCTTCTGCCTTGCTCGAAACGCTGCTCGAAGATTCTGAGCTGTGATCATCGATGTTCGTCTGTCTGTGAGAAGGTTTGTTCAGATGTTCAGCACTGCCAGAAGTGCGCAAATACGTCGATCAAGAAGATGATGATTGATTACATCATGGGATTCAGCTATGCTGAGATTGATCTCGACGAAAGCCCTTGCATTATATCATCATGTGATCACATTCTCACTCTGGAAAGCATGAACGATCACATGAGTATCTCGAATTATTATACTTTCTCTGACGAACCAGATGATGCAGGCTCGATTGTGAGGCTAAAGTCTAGTTCGAAATCGTTCTCTATCGCAGAATTAAAGAACTACTCGATGTGTCGCTGCCCTCTTCGAAATATCAATAGATATGATCGCATAGTTCGACGAGCGTGAATTGACGAGGCAACAAAAAGTTTATTGTATGAGCAAACATGCAATTTGTTTCTTTGATTGTCAGAATGAAACGGGAAGAGACAGAGCTTCAAGAAGGCGGAGCGAAGAGTCAAGATTCTACGCAGAAATTATCTTCCCCGTTAGAACTTCTCTCTCTGAAGCCTGTTCAGCTGAAAGAATTCAGTGATAAGCAGATTAAGAATATCGCCAATTTCGCTAGATCACATGCCAGATTTAAGAGCATCTTGAAGCTTCGGAAAGAGGTAAAGCAGTTTCTCAAAAAAGTCAACAAAGCGAAGCAATCTCTCAGTCGCATTCACGACCTTGTGCAGAATGCGCGCAGACATCGTGAAGTGAATACTGAGATTTTCTGCGAATCAAATGTTCTTCAAGTACGAAATCGCCTCTTGACAACAGTCTTGCTACTCCGATGCGATTACGCCCTTCTTCTCGAATTTCTAACCACGGGTCGAGGAAATCTTCAAGTCAACTTAATTAGTAACAGAAAAGATTGCGAGGCTTCAGTTGAAAAATCCCAGGCAAGACAGCAGTCAGCGAACGCGATTGAAGAGCTACTGTATTGAGCTCGTTTCGTTGCTCTCGAACGTGGTCGCTCGTGACGATCGAGATTCGCTACTGGTTGATCAAGGAAATCAAGGCCGAGCTGTCAATCTTCAACATTATGAGCAATGACAGCTTGACGACGCTGAGTCACTTGACCGTCGATAAGAGTCAATACTTGCAGAATTTGCATGATAGAATGAAGAATATCGCGTTGTAAGAGCATCAGTGTTCTCGTCAGCTCTGATCAGAAGTCAAATCGATCTCGACTGAACTTTAGACCTAGCTTTGACGCAGAGCTTAGCGCCTCTTGAATCCTTTGCAAATAATTGAGGCGACATAAACAATTACATGATCAATTTCTCCTAGACATTATAGTTGTCATTGCTTAATCATATGAACTTCTGAAGAATAGCGAGGAATGTGTCTTTCCTGACGTGATCACTTTCTTCGACTATCAACCTGCTTCATGATCTTCGAATCTGAAGTCTATTCTGAAGGTCGAATAGCTGAATTGAGATAGCAGCAGTCACTATGAGAACATCATAATGCATTCGTCTATAATAAATTTGACATTTGATTGACTGCTTGATGTTAATTGAGATCAAGATAGCTCTCATTCTCTTTCACCCTTTTGATAAATATATTGTCTATTGATATATTGAATCAGTTTCAGAACTCGATCAACCTTAATTAGATCTTTTGACAGGGTTTGCTCTAACAAGATTTGCAGCAGCTCAAAATGATCGAACACACGAATGAGTCATTGGCCTTGATATTTCCTGCTGACGAATCTTCTGCTCAGCTTGTTCGCTTCGATGTTAGCAAAGAACGCATGATGAAGAGCGTGATGAGTTCTTTGACGACATATCGAATCTACTGCTATGACATGAGAATGTCTTTCTTGAACGACGCTTCTCGAATCTTTTATATTGACTATGTCAAGAATTCTAAATTGTCAGGTTTTATAGAATCTAACAAGATTGCATCTCACGAGTTCTACTGTTTGTACTACAGCCTCTCTCTTCTGTCTATCAAGAAAACGTGCGTCAAGTACGTCAACTTCAATTCTCTTCTCAATTTCGATGCTGCAATGTCTGACGCAACAGATATTCAGCTTCGATTCACACAAATGACATCATCATTGAGCATCAAGCGACGCTGATGACAGTCTGAAGTATAGCGGAACGCAACTACTTCACGACTAAATCTTCTGAATACTGATGGCTAAGAGAACTAGTAGATCTAGCGCAAGCACGTCGATAGAAACGATGAACGAGTGTCGACAAGAGATCGTGTAGATCATTGAATAGCAGTTAGATATCAATTTCTTGTTAAACGTGAACAATTGACTTGTCTCATTAGTCAAGTCGTCTCGATCACAATTCACTGCAATGATCATTCTTGCATTTCTCACATAAATTACTCAGATGAGAGTCTTCACTTTGACCTGAGTAAAAAGATCTGTTCATCTTCATTTCACATCACTTTTTGAGACGATATGTCACTCTTTCTGCATATGAATCGTCTAAATGAGGTTTACTGAGACTATTGCATCTCAGACAGCGTTGATGATATACTCTTGCATTATATTGTGCTTCAGAATACATTCGTATGATGATAGCGATTCTCTTGCTCGATCATTCGTTAGAATCACATGCGCGATTATGACATCTGAATCGACTCATGATATTGGTATCGTACTCTTTTGTGCAACTTTCGATGTCGTCATTTTCATGAAAGTCGAAATGTAGATCATTTTCTTCTAGAAGGCGTGATACATCGTCATGCAACGTCGAGTACATTGATCATCTTCGATTCAACTTTGATTTTCTAGACGGCATGACAAGTATGATGAAACGATAGCTTGAAAAGTGCTTAGAATGCTTGTGATGAAGTAAGAGAGGTCAGAAGAGTATCAGGCAGAGATGAACTTCGATAGAGAAACTTAATTGCGAGTCAGGCAGTGCGAGATTACATCAATGTATTGACTTCGTGATATCACACTTTAGTTGTATATCTATGCTAGATCATGCAAGCGATACTCGCACTTACTTCTTTGATTTTAAATTTACGTATTTTTTGCTGTATTTTTTGTATTTTTCGCATTTCGCAATTCGCAAATTGCACGCGCTCGTATACGCATTTTATCCGTGTGACTGCACAACGAAAAGATATTAAGCATCGATTTTAGCTAAAAGTCATGTAATTTACATTCTTTAGCATACAGACAGCGCTACAGTGCCACTATTTAGGTAGATAGCATCGTGTTTCATAGTCTTAGACTGCATAAAATATAAAATTAAAAAACGTCGACAACAAGTAGAGTAGAAAGAGAGAGTTTTAGAAGGCGAAAGTAATTTTCTATCAAGCCTCTTTCTTCCCTTTTTGATGACAGAACGATCGCTGCGAAGATTTTACTCAGACGATTCTCGGCTGAAAGACTCAACAACATTTCGTAGTGAAAGAAAAACATCGAGAAACTAAGCACGAAGATTAATCTGATGCATCTTGACGATATGACGCTTGAAAGTCATCACACTTGGCAGAGTTAGACTGTTTGCCTTACATGTCGAATGTTCGCAATTGATCTCATCATTAGATGCATACTTTCGTAGATGCGTCTTCTGAACATGTTTCATCATCTTATTGAGTCTGCAGTACTCGAATGTTCGATTCTCATAGAATTTGCGTTTCTCGCCAAGGCAGAACGAGCATTGAGTTGGCCTGCAGATCAAGGGAAAGTAATCTGTCGTGTTCTCTTCAGAATTCTCTGCAAGACCTTCTGAAGAATTCATCAGTTTCTTTGATTTGAAAGTAGATCTTGATCTATCTCGACGCTGACTTTCTTGTTGACGACACAATGCTGCTCTGACTTTGATGACCTCGATGCTTCGAACGTGCTTCTCACGATCTGTCAGATCGATCACAGGTTCGCAGATCAATCGAATCACGACATCTTGCTTCGAAATATTGTATTTGAGAGATCTCGTCAGTTCGACGTCTTTGACAGACGCTGAGATAGCGATGTCAGCAAACTGAGCTTCGAGCGTATCTGTATCGACGTTTCTAAAATGTCGCTTTCGAGCTTTGTCGACCATTCTACTTCGGCGATTCGTTTTTTCACGATGCAAGGCAGCATCGACATCTTTCTTCTTCTTTACTCATGAATTCTCTCGTGAAGCATGTTTCACGAGTTCATACTTGGCTCTGATTTTGGCGATGAGTCTCTTGCTCTTGCTGCTAAGGCGAACCACTCGCTTGCTATTAGCAAGCTTTTTCGAAAGCTCGTCGAACAATTCGATCGAGACGCTAGAGTCAACAGTTAATGTCATCAGCCTGGCTAGCTTTTGTACTATCTCGTCGAAAGAGCGATCTAAGAAGGCAGTCTGCGTGTTGAATCGAATCTTTCGATCGAGATAGTAACGAACTGCGTTCGATTGATGATCGAAGATCTGATCTCTTACGGAAGAAGACGCCTTATCTGTGTCAATCATTTGACATCAGCATTGACGTCTGCATATGAGAATAAAAGGGAAGGGCAGATGAGAAGAAGACGACTTACTATTGACGGCATTGACTAAGTCACGTCGAGCAACATACTGAGTAAAGGAATGCTTCAGACTCGATTTTAAGCCAAGTCGTTTTAAGTAACGAAGTCATGTACTAGAACGCAAAGACTTCTTCTTCGATGTGCGATACTCATTCGTGACGCGCTCAGGCTCACGAAAGATTGATTGATTCAGAGCATTGACTTTAATTTTCAGCGTGAGAGACTTCTTGACAGACGATGACTTGACTCGAAATATGTAGTTGACATCTCTTGTCGACTCGATCACAAAGACGTCGTCATGAAGTGTCATGAAAAGTAAATGATCGACAAGACAGAGAAGCGAATTTTCCTCTCTTTCGACGACAAATGTTTTTCTAATAAATAAGAGATTATTATAATATATTGAACGTAAATAACTGCACTGCTTACTCTCGAGAGCGATTGTCTTCTTTCTTGATATGAATGAGCGTGACCTTGGCGAAAAGAATGTTGAGCTTCTCTGAGATTGAATTCGAAACAATAATAAAAGTGATATGTCTTCAAAGCAAAGATCTAGTTTCCTCAAGGCTCGCATCGAAATCATCGTTGATGTCATCATCGCTTTCGCTATCATAGTCTGTGCTGTCATCGTCATCGTCATTGCTATCAGCGTTCGAATTCGAATTGACGAGCGTTGCTTGCTCTTCGTCTCAGTCACTGTTCATCGTAACATCTTTGTTCGAATCGCTAGTTCCTTGATTATCGTTGCTATCACTGAGATCGCTATGAACCTTGACGCGTTCATCGAGCTTGATCGCGTTCTCATCGTCTTCGAGTTTCAGTCTTGTGTCGAACATTGAGATCGATCTGCAGTCAAAATACGCAGTCATGAGCAGATTCGTGAAAACTTGATTTCGTTGCTGCTCGTCTGAAAAGATCGAATCGTCATGAACTCAATGATAAAAGAGTACATAATATAAGTCATCAACGCTCATGATCGTCTTTCTCTTCGAGAGTCTGCGAAGCTTGTATTCATTCACGAGCGTTTTCTTATACTGTTAACGACTCAAGATCAGCCTAGATCTGCTTTATATCTTGAGCTGAAATGTTATCACTTACGTTGATCACGTTTCTTCTGATGCTGTCATTCAGCGAACGATCGATTTGATAGAAGATGTGCATGTTCAACACTCGTCAGTAGTTATTGAGACTCTCGCTGATTCTCACTCTCGAGTAGCGATCTAATATTCATCGCAAGAATGTCTTCAGATTCTCGACTTGTGCGTTTAAGAAAAAGCTTTCGAAGTTCTGTTTCATCTTCTGACAAAATCTGATCACAAATCAATTAGTTTTAGAACTTTACTCTGATCAAGAGTACAATACAACTGACGTATTTCATTTCTTTAAGAGTGATTTCTTGCTCTTCTTTGTATTATCAGCATGCTTCGATTCTGTTCAACTCTTTGCTGTCAGCTCTTGACAAAGATTCTGATAGTAACTCGACGACTGCTTGTCAGTGTTTCGACGCGCACACGTAGCTTTGTCAACGAGCATGATTCTTAGCTGCTGTTATAAAGAGCGAGCACAGCGTTACAATCGAGAGTAGAGAATAAAAGAGACTCTGAGCTGTGAAAGCTTGACAATATAAGAAACGATGACAGTACTCAAGACATATGACGAAAATATAGTTCTGATTTACCTGTGAAGCGAGGTAAAGAGCAAGAAGAGCATCATTGAGGAGTGTCATGTTGATATTTATGTTGACTGCTCACACTGAAATTCTTTGAATGAATTGAGTCAGAAATGAAGCACAATTCTGAACAGTGAATCTTGAACTTTTAGATTCTTGTTTCGTCGCTGCAATCGCTTGATCTTTGTCTCTTCAGCTCTTGATGTTCTGACAGCATAAAGCGACTTCAAAATCTATCAAATCTGAACGTCAGAACATCAAAAGATAAATACTTTCTGTTATTTTTATTAAGATTTTGACTATTGTTATTACTTTTCTTCATTGATTCTGCTTTTTTCTTTTCATTGAAATTTTGCTCATTCTTTTTTCTAATTATCTTTTTTGCAACTTTGAATAATTGTTTTCACATGTTTTTAAGCATTTTATTGAATTTGTATTTAAAATTAACTTAATCATGCACTTTCTTGATTTGAATCATGAATATCAATATTTATTTTCATGATCAACTGTAATTCATCAATTTCTTAACATTCATGTATGATTACAATAATTAATATTGAGTTTGATGCTTCTTGATATAAATGATTTTCATGTAAATAAATATATTAATTTAAAACATCATTAATTGCTGATAATGTTGAATCAAACTGTTTATGATATTTCAAATAATAATGATGATGAGTTCAATCTTAAAATTCAACTTTTTCATTGATGCAATTAATTTTTCTTGATTCAAATTCATCAAGTATGTATATCATTCAATTTTCTTCAATTATGAATTGATTTCATTGATTTCATTTTTTTGAATTATTCATTATTTTTTTCTTTAATCATATTGATGATTTGATTCATTTTTTTTCTGATTAAGTTTCATTCTGATGTTTGATCATTTTCATTCTTGCTGTGTACAACATTGATTTTTTTCTTCATTTTAATATATTGTGACTTATGTCTTTGAATAAAAAATCGTTAACATATGATGATTTTTCATGACTTCAATGCATTGTTTCTTTGCTGTTTGATTTAATCATTTTTACTTAAATACTTTTGTTACATCTGTTGCTTTTTATCATGCTTTTGTTTGCAATGAGTTTGCATGAACTTAATATTGCAACATATGTATTAACAATTGTTTGACTTCAACTGATATATCAAATTATTCATGCAAATTTTCAACTTCAAAACTGCATTATTAACATAATTAAACACTTTGAACTTCATAAAATACTGAATTAAATTCAATAATGTTTTATTAATAATTATGATTAAATTTTGCATATATTGAATAATTCATTAATGATTTAAACTTTGAAAATGCATCTTGACTTAAAATAATTATATTGCATGCATACATTGCTTACATGTAACAATGTAATACTTTTTTAAATAAATAATTGATTTCATGATTGCAATGCTTAATGATGTTAAAGAAAAAATATAATTAAATATTCTTTTGAAATTTTAATATTCATAAACATTAAACTTAAAAGTGATTAACATTATCATAATTTTTTAAAACTTTAAGTTGCACATTTGACTAAAAATGCATATTATCATGATGTCAAATCATCACTTAAGTCTAAAATATAAATTAATGCTAATCATATTTATTTAATTTATATTTATAAATCAAGTCATTAATTCAATCATCATTATTTTAATTTAATTACATCATAATTTATTTTATGTTTTTGCAATTTTAAATTATAAAATTGCTGCTCAGTTTAAACATTACTTAATTCATGTATATAAAAGTTGTATTTTCACTCATTTTTTTTATTTTTTATCTTTCATTTTATATATTATTTAATATATTGTTTTGTATCAAGATTTTATCAAAATCATTTAAGTTATTCATAATCATTTTAAATAATAATCATAATATCAGTTTTTATTGAAAGAATAGAATGAACAGTATCACATATGATGAAATCTCTCTTGATTGTGAAGAGAAGTCACAGACTGCTCTATCTATATACTGTCACGCATGACAAAGTCGCGACGCGCGACTTTATCTCTGACGCTAGTCTAGAGAGAGCTGCTAGAAACAAGTCTGACTGAATTCAGACTGAATTCAGAGCTATCGCAATAAGCTGCTAGAAACAAGTCTGTCATCGCACTTCTCAACAGTTTTCTTTATTGATAATATTTTTAATTTAATACATTTTCTGATATATCTTAATGTTATAAAACTCAATATTGAAATTGAAAATTAAATTAATTATAGTGAATAAAATGTAAAATTTTGAAAACAATCAACAAAGTATGTAAATTCACTGTTTAAAGTTTAATATTTTTATTATTTTATTAATAATTTAACTTTTAATTTTCAGATTTTGATTGTTTTAAACTTTGCAACACATCATATTACTAACTAAATTTTTCTGCATTTAACAAGTTTATTTTTTCAAATTTTAAATGATTGCATTAAAAAATATAACTCAAAATGCAATTTAATTCTTGTTGATTTTATCTTTATCTTTGACTTAAATATTCAAATCAATAAAAAGAAAGAATTTTTTTCATTATAAGAAATTTAAAGTTTAAAAGTCATAATTATTAATTTAATTAAATAATGACAACTAAATTATAAATAGTGATATTATATGAAGTTATCATGTAATCAGATCATTTCTCAAGACGTGTTTTTTATAAAAAGATGATATATGCTGAAATATAAGTTTCAATTTCTTAAATATTAAATGTTTTTTCACTCAAGATTTTCATTGAATTTATTATGTATATTATATTTTAAACAACACAAAATAAAAATGTTTTAAATAATTGTACAAATAACTTTTTATTCATTTCTTACTTTATATTTTAATCAAGTAAATGACATATTCATATTTTTTGATGTTTCAAAAATCATAAAAACGTTTAATTAATTTATTAATTTTTAATGATTGAAAAACAATCTTTTGAATTTATTTACTTCTAGATCAAAGAAATATATTTCTGAATAAAGTGAAATTAATAAGAATGATTAATTATTAACATAGTTATTTTTTAATTATTAAACTTTAAACTTTTCTATGATTTCATCTTGATCTCACTTATTGAGTTAACTTCAATAATTACAACACAATTTTTTACATTCTTTCAACAGCAGTTTCTTCATGTTGAAACTTAATCTTTATTTTATGAATGTTTTGAATGCAAATATTTTTAAATATAATCATATAAAAGTTTCTTTAATAATGCAATTTCTTTATTTATTGAAAAAATTTATCAATTTTATTAAATTTCATTTAATAAATATCAAGTGAACTTTAGAATAAAAATTTACATTAAGCATGCTCATTCATTGATACTTAAATACTTGAAAAGATAAAATAATTTTATTCAATGTATACTTTATTAATACACAGCTGTTTGCAAACTTAAGTTAACTATTTTCAAAAAAAGTTATTAAAACTATGTGACATGATTTGAGTTGTAAGAAAAATATAAATGACATGTTAAAAATGATTTAACAAAACATTACATTTTTTAAAGCATTAAACATTTGAATTGAAATCTCAGTATTACTTTGAAAAAGAACTATCATCTTTCATCTCAAAACAACTTTTTCAAGAATGAAAACATGATTTTTTCTTTAGTTTCAAAACATTGACTTGACAATATTATTCAAACATTTATCAAGATTAACATCAAACAAAATAAAATTTCATTATTTCAACTTTATATTTTCATGATGCTATTTACACAGTTATTATTAATTGAAAGTTCAATGCTTTCAGAAGTGAAAAATGAAAGCAAAGTAATGAGTTCATGAAAAATGTGCATAAGAAATTTGAAAAAGAAACATCATCAGTTTCTGAAGATATTAAAATCAAGTGAGAAGATCAGAAATTTCACTTTTAGAAAAAAGTCATAAACATGATGTTAAAAATTTAAAGCATTAATAATTAAGCATTTTAAAAACAGTTAAAGAAGATACTTGATATATAAAGTTTCAACAAGAATTTTCTTACACAAAATGCACTTTTCAATATTGTTAATAGAATAAAATCAATTTATTGATTATTTAAAAAAGCAGAAGTAACTTGAAATCAAAAAACTTAATGTTTTTTATATTTTAAAACATGACATTTGATGAAAGTAAAAAATTGATATCATAAAAGTAAAAAATTTGATTCAACTATTTTTAATAAACTATAATGAATATTATAATGAATAAAACATGTGATTTAATAAAATATGCAGCACAACAAATGAATTATTTTCTTTTAAAAACTGAAAATAATAAATTGATCATTTAATATGATGAACTTTGATACTGTGCATTGAAACTAATCTAAGAATGAATGATGATGACATTATTCAAGAACAACTTTATTTTATTGTGTTCAATTTCAAGAACTCTTTATACTTTAATAATAATTTTTTTCAATGCTGAAATCTGATTACATTGTTCAGTTTAAAAATTTCATTTACTTCTTATGATCTTAATCATTAAGAACTTTATAATGCATCGAGTCATTAATTGAACTCATGCACTTTCAATGAGTTTGTTGATTTCAGTTTTCAATGATTGTATCAAAAGATATGATTCAACATGTTGTTTAATCATTGCATGTTAAAAACTGAGTTAAATTAAAAATACTATCAATATAAAAAATTGATATTATTATTATTACTATGATAGAATTTAAATACAAAATAATACATTAAATAATGTATAAAATGAAAGACAAAAAGTAAAAGAAAAGAATGAAAACTCAACTTTTATATACATGAATTAAGCAGAATCAAGACTAAACAATAGTTTTATTAATTTAAGATTGCAAAAGTTTGCATATATGATTAAAATGATTAAAACAAAATTGTTGAAACTAAATTAAAATAATAATAATTAAATTGATGACTTGATTCATTGAATTGTAAAACAGATTCAATGAATTAAAATTATTTAAAATATCAATGATTTATGTTTTAAATTGAGTTGATGATTTGACATCATGACATTGCAGCTTTATTTTTCTCACTGCATTTTAACAAAAGTAAAATCATCTTTTGTTGCTTCATTCATTTAAAAGAAAGAATAGTATGATTATTTAAATAAAGTTAATTCACTTTAAGAAAAATAAATAGTATGATCATTTAAATAAAATTAATTTACTTCAAGAAAAAATAATAGTATGATCATTTGAATAGAATTTATTCACTTTAAAAAGAAACAATAGTATAATCATTTGAATAAAATTTATTCACTTCATGTTGAACTTATAAAGTGCTCATTTACTCTTTGCTTTGCTTTAAATTCTTTTCTCACATCAAACTTTTAAGTCTGAATAACTTTCATATTTATTGACTTTAAACATTAATTTTTCTCTGTCATAGTTTGCTTCTTTGCAATAACTTAATCAATCTTCTTGATGTTTTTTATTTATTTTCATCATAATTCAACAAATTTTACTTCATTTACTCTTTTCTTTTGATCTTGATTCATTATCATCATGAGTGCTTTAATATTTGAAAGCTTTAACATTAATACAATCATGCAAAGCATGAAAATATATTTTACTTATTTTTAAACTTAAATTACAAATAACATTCAAATTCATCAACATCTTGTTTCTTTTCAAGAAGCAATATAAAAGATCAACTATCTTAAGTTTCTTAAATCAGCTGATGAATGAGTGAATCAGCAACAATGCATCATTATCTTCATTATCATTAAGAACTTATTGATTTTGAAAGAATTTATGCTCATAACAAATGATATAAAAGAAGTGACGTGATCAATGCATGAAGCTTCTTCATGATACTGCATTTGCATGCTGCATCATCAATTCACTTTATGAATCTTTGATTCAATCTTCAATTTTAAAACAATGTTGTTTAAACATTGTATTAATTAAATTATAGAATTAATGATGTTGAAAACTTTGTGAATTTATTGTGATAAAAACAAGATAATCATTCACAATGTGCACATTCTTGAAATCATTAATGAGCAAAATCAAAATGATTGAATTTGAAAAATTGTGCAAATAACAATTGATGAAAGATAATTAAATAATGATTGATTATTTCATTTACTTTTGTTGAATTCAATTATGTCTTCATGTATTATAGATTTTAACTATTTATTTCATTGAAAAAATCAAGAACAATGTATCATTTGATGCAATTTATCAAAACTAAAATCAATGAACTTGTTGAAATTGCAGAAGTTCTGATAATGACATAATGTGTTGCAAAGATTGCAATCATCAAGATTAAAAAAGTTTAATTCTAAAATAATTCAAAAGATTGAAATTATCAAGTAGAAAAATAAATCAAGTTTCTTTGATGCAAGCATGAGTGAAAGAAATTAGTTGAAAAGATGTTTATTATCATCAATAACATTGACTTGAAAAATCATTTATGATAAAGCATTATTCATATTCAAGTAAAAGATTGTAAGTTCAAGTTTGAATTAAACTTATTAATTTAATCAGATTGACTTAACTTAAATTGAGCTTTTTATTCATTTTAAAAACATGAGCTTTGCAATGTAAATAATAATAAGTAAATACATGTTGAACAATGAGTTTTTAATCATTCTTTATTTAATCTTTCAGTTCTAAATCAAATTCTTCTTCAAGCTGTTAACAAAGTTTATAACTTGAGCATATTTTTATTTGAATGAGCTTCATGCAAAGAATGCAAAGCTTCATTAATGCTTTTATTCAAGTGATTTGTTACATCATTCTCATTCAAAGTTTTTCTGTTTTCTTCATTTTCTTCTTCTTCATCATCATTTTCATTATTATGATTCTCACTGTTATTAATCTTTCTTTGTGTCTCTTTTAATCTTTGCAAGCTATCTTTCATTGATTCTCAATGAAGCTGCAAAAACGTTTGAAAATTCGTTATCACTTTACTTTGTTAATTTGATACTTTATCAATTTTCAATTGTTTTTTATCTTTTGATGTTGTGAGTCTGTCAGTAGCAATATCATCAGAGTGATTTTCTTTTTCATCATTCTTAAAACTGTTCTTCATAAATTCTTTGAATAAAAACTTTATTAATAATCATCATGCTTTTTTGAAAGCAAAAGACTTGAACTCATTCAAGTTTAATATTTAAGTTTTTTTACTCTTTTTCATCTTTCTCATCTTTTGATCATTCTTCAACATTCTTACAAGAGCATGAATGTTCAAGATCAATAAACATGTCACTTTGCTATGTTGATTTCGATTTTAACACTGAAAATTCTTCATTACTTGCAAACTTAGTCATGAAGAACTAAGTATAATATGCATGACAACTTGTTTTTTAAATGAATCAAAAATGATGTTCTTGTTGAATTAAAACTTATTAAAAGAAGTGAAAGCATAAAGTAAATTATCATTGAATCTGAAGAGCTTTAAAGTGTTAAACAGCAACTGATCAGACAGATAGTTTCATTATTGAAGAATGATTCAAGATGAATGTTGCTGTTCAATTTAAAGTCAGTCAAAAGCTCAGATGAAATGAAACTTAATGCAAGAATGTTCATCTGTCTCTTATGTAAAATGTTATGCGCTGTAAACATTTTCTTCAAAATATCATTATAGTGCATCTTCTTCTTGAAGATTTTCAGACTTTCATACTCTTCACATCATGTCTTCTTTTGAATCACATACTGTCATGTTATTCATGTATAGTTCAGCAATATTTCTTGCATATTTTCTTTCAACATCAACATTTCTTTAATTGTATCAAGACATTGCAAGCTTTGATTAAACAAAGTTTACATTTCATTCTTAATTTGTTGCAAAAACTCTTTAATGCTTTTCATCATTGTTAATAAACTTTTCAAACTGCAATCTGAGTTTTGTGAAAGTATAATAACTATGTTACTTAACATCAACATTGTAAATGAATTGAATCAAAGATTGAATTGAAGTCATAACATTGTTTAAAAGTGAATTGCATGAAGTGCAATGAGTTTAAAAAAAATTTAAAATTTGAATTATTAATGTTCATGACTTGACATCGACTCTGATTATGATCAATGTCAAGCTTATGTTTCTATAATGTTCAACTTATTTCTCATCATGATTTTATCAGCTAAATAACATAAAATGAGATTCTTTGAATTCTTTATTATTTAGTCAATGCTTCTTCATCATGTTTCTCAATAAACGCATTGAGAAAACGTTTATTATTTAGTAAATGCTTTCTCATCATATTTCTTGATGAGCACATTGATAAAAGATTACTCAAATTAATAAACTCTTCAATTACATTGTTGATAAAGCTGTTTACTGCTGTATATGAATAAAAGAGAATTCAAAGCTAAAGAGTGAAAATTATATGTACAGAAGAAAGAAAAGTGCTCTTTCTACATTAATCTAAAGTTTTAATCTTGCTCAACAGATACATGTTTTTTGAGCGAGATTAAGCACACTCGTAACAAGTATTAATGTAAAATAATTTACAAAATGATCGTGATCATCTTGAAAAGTATTACAATTATTACATAATATCATGTTATGAAAATTGACTTCATAATATTTGTTTCATTTTAACTATTTACTGTGCAACTTCAAAAGTATCATGCTTGAAATTTCATCACTTTCTTGATGATTATTAAATTATTGAATTTATTATTTCTTTTACACTTTCTAAATTAATGCTTGAAACTGTTTAAGCTTGCATGATTTAAATCTGCTGTATTTGAATCAATTGTTGAAAACTGTCATGAAAACATCAATTTCGTTCATCAGACTTAAAAAACTTACATTGTTGAAGAATAAAAAGATCAAAATTATTCTTCTCATAGTAAATGCTTAACTTTAAGCAATTCTTATGAAAAGTTTCTGCAAAGAACATCAGTCAAAAATTGTCATTGAATTTTCAATGAATGACTGTTCGATGTATCTGAATTCTTCACATCAAAAGATGAAATCATTGAGAAGATTTGCTTCTTTAATAACTCAGTATCAACAGCAGTTTCATGAACAGCTTTTGCAAAAAACATCAGTCAAGCTTTGTTACAGAATTCTTAAAAAACATGATTATATTTTAATCATTGAAATTAAATGATGAAATCATCTGAAAGATTTGCTTCTTCTATAACTTAATATCAACAATAGTTTCATGAACAACTTTTGCAAAGAACATCAGTCAAGCTTTGTTACAGAATTTTCAAGAAACATGATTATATCTTGATTATTAAGATTGAATGTGTCAGAATCGTGTCTAGATGAGTCAATCAGCGAAAGTCAGAATTGAATAATGCTTGATCTTTAAAGATAGCTATAACTGAATATTAAGAATACAGAAGAAAATGAGTACAAAAGCTTTTATTTAAGTAATATTCAGAGACTGCGCTAAGCTTGAAGAAAATGTGTTTGTGACACGAGTAGAATGTGATGTAGAAAGAAAGATGATGTTGAACAAAGAGATGTTAAGAAAAGAAAATAGAGACTGAGTCAGATCTGAGTCAGATCTGAGCTAGAGACACTGACTAGTTCTATTCAGTCTTGATACGCTTGTAACAGAATGATGAAATCATTTAAGAAATTTGCTTCTTCTGTAGCTCAGTATTAACTGCAGTTTCATAAACAACTTCTGCAGAAAATGTCAGTCAAAGATTGTTACATAATGCTTTATGAAAATTAATGTATCATGTTTATTTTTAATAGTAGATGAAATCGTTTAAGAATTAAATCTAGCTGAAATCGTAATTTCAAGTTGATCATGATCAACTTTGAAACTTTCATCTGCAGCATGCACAAAGAAATATGTTAGTGAAATGAGTTCATTAAATGATGTATTACTTTCATCTTTAATCAATGAAGTCTGCTGCATTTTCAGTAATTGATCTGCAGAGATATTAGTGATAATTATGTTTATATGCTTCATTTTAAATCACTCACTGAATGCTTTGATGAGTGATTTTAAGCAAAGTCAGCTCAGATCATTCTTTATCTTAAGATTTTGCATATTTTCTCATTTCTTTTGATGACAAGATGATGATAAGTCAAAAATTCATATGTATAAATTAATCACATTATCAATGATGATGCTGTTTCTAAGAACATGATTAAGCATGAATTCATCATCATCATTCAAATGCATTTCTTGAAAAGTCTGAATGATTTTGTCATTTACATGTACATCTTTAACGCTTGAAATTTGACTCATCATTTTCAATGCAACATGAAACTGCATTATTTGATCATATGACTCATCAAGAATGAAAATTCAAACATGCTGTAATTGAGTTTGATCAATATGATAAACTTTTTTAATTGCTTGAAAGACAATATTGATATCAATGAAAACATTAATGAATATGATGTTTGCACAGTTCTTCTGTAGATTCATCAATGTAACTGTTGTTCAAAAAGAAGTTAAAAGAACATTCATGAACTCATTTTTATCATTGAACATGTTACATGCTTCTTGATGCTTGATGATGATATGAACAGATTGTATATCAATCACTTAAAACTCAATGTTCATTAAAAATACACTTGCATTTTACAACATCATTGATCATTTGACAAAAATTAAGATTTTCTTCTTTTTCATCTTGCAAATTTGATGACAGAGAGTAATGAGTCAGAACAGTTTAAAAAACAGCATTAATATATAAAGATTAATAAAGAGTTGATCTTTATACAACAACAATCACATGTTCAATCTAATTTTTCAATGATATCAGCTGATTTCATAGTCACTATTCTTGTTGTATCATTTATTGATGTTCTTCACACTCATTACATTGAAGCAAATGATCAACTTGTTCAGTTTCAAGTTAAGAGTTGTATGAATTAATCAATGATTCATAATCATGTTTAAATGATTCTCTTCACTCAATAAGTTTTGATCATTTTTCAATCTTTTGATTAATTTATCATGAATCTTGTTGTACATCTTTTGCTGAGTATCATTCATGATTAATTTGACAGTCGTGACTTTGTACAAGAAAATATTGATGTCAATTCAAAGATTTAAGTCATTAACTTTTATTGAGTTCAACATGATTTGTTGCAGTTGAATCAGTCTCATTATTGAAAAAATCACAATCTGAGCAATTTTCAACTTCATCTGCTTATCACTTTCTGATTGAGCAAATTTTTAAAACACTTTAAGATTCAAAATGTGAACAAGTTCAAGTATGTTGATTGCAATTAATATAAACAAATGTTTTAACTGATTATTCACTTTGACGTAATCATCAATGATAAACTTGAAAATAATGTGATTGAATTCTTCTCTTCAAAGAAGAGAAAACAACTCAATCAGATTGCTTGACTTGTTCATCATCAACATTGTAGTAAGAAGAAGCAGATGAGAAACATTAAAAAGCATAATTACTTGACTGCTTTTGCTTCTGATGATCTTTAATTTATGCATCTCATTGCATATTATTTGATTAAACAAATCAGCGCATTGACTCTTCTGATTCATGTATTCTTTCTCATTTATCTCATCATCACTACTATCATTGTCATTTTCATCTTCATTTAATCTTTAAATTTTCTTTTTAAAAGTCAAGTCAGTTGTTTTTTCTTTCACATATAAAGTTTTAGTTAATCAAGTATTGTATAATGTTAGAATGATTATGATCGTTGTGATTAAGTTATCTGCATCAAGAGAGTCAATGAAATCTTTCAGATCATTGCAAGAAACATTAAGCATATGATTCTTTTTCTCAATGAAGTTTTTTTCAAAAGAGTTCATAAAGTATTGAATCATGAGTTTTAAGAAATACTGCTGAATTTCGACTTTTCAGACTTTTATTGTGATCAAGAAAATCATAATGAGAATGAGTTTATGAAAGTCATTCAGATCATTTCTGACTCTTAACTTGATCATCAAAACAACAGATGTCAAGACAGTAATCATTTTTTCTAATTTCATGTCATTGACAATTAAATCATCTTTAAGAACACTGAATTTCATGATAATGATTCATGTCACATCAATGATCTGTCAAAGATAGAATATAAGTATTTGCTGACTTAATTTTGCATTCTTGTCATTGTTCACTTCATTTTCAAATGATTCTTTCTCAAGAAATTAAAAGCACATCAAATGATTAAAGTTGAGATTTAGTTTCAAATATGCAACATCATAAAATGACATTTTTATCAATATGCAATTCATGTGTTGTTGAAGAGTGAAAAATTGCGTAGCAAGTTCTCATTGCAGCTTAAACACTATAAGTTATATCTTTTTCTTCTTCATGTTTATAAGTTCTTTGACAAAATGTTCTTGTTGCTTGATGTTGCAATTTTTAAGTATCATCATCATTTTGAAGAAAAATGATCATTTTATCTTCATTCTTTTTATCATTGTTGCAATCAGTTTCATTTAAATACTTTCACTCATTGAAGATTGCACATTGTTTGCATCAATTTTTCGCAAATCACTGCATACTTTGCAAAAAGACTTTTCAAAGACATCATTAATGATTACAATGCACTTTATCTTTTCATTCTTCAACAAGACTTTGAAATTTGAAAGTTCATTCAAAGATTTAATGTCATTCATTGATATTTATGACTTCTCTTGATTAAATAAATTTATGTTGATCACAATTAACTTAAGAACTTCAACTTTCATAACATCATAAAAATTAACATCTGTCAGATAAAGTGATAAATGCATTGATTTATTTTGAAGTTTTGAAATGCTTTTAATTACTTTCATTCTTCTTGAGTCATTACAAAATTTTCATAAACATCATATGATATAATACACTTTGTGTCAATCTTCTTCACTGATATTTTTCAAGTATTTAGTGATTGTCACGTTGTTGAGATCTGAAAATGCTTTCAATGCTGTCTGAATAATCTGAAACATGATCACAAGTTAAGATATAATCAATCACTTTTCTGAGTTTGAATATCACAACATTGAGAGCAATAAACTTCTGTTCAGTTCATGAAGAATTAATGAGACTTTATTCATGATGAAGTTTCATAGAATTGATCACAAAACATTTTTCACATCTTTTATTAAGTTAAATTGTTGCTCTCAACTTTAAGTGAATCTTCTTATTATTTTCATGATTTTTGAGTTAATCTTTAAGAAATTTCGCAAATCAATGATTGTTTTTAATCTCAAATAATTAATGAGATTGAGTTCAAAAATCTTTAAGTTGTTTCATATGATTCTGACATCTGCAAGTGATTTTTTTATGACTTTTCAAATGTAATTCTTCATTTTAACTGATGTGTAAAGTTTACACTTTTGCAAAGACTTTGATAGTTTAAGTGACTTAAATGACTTAAATCTTTTAATACTTTTAAACTCTTCAAATTCTTTTAATTCTTTCAAGAATTAAGAAACTGTGCTTAATTTATCTTTTTTGAACTTTTTGATCAAAGAGTTTAAGCTGCTTTCTGAAATTAATGCTGCTGAATTAAACTTAACTATGTTGTCATGCTTCTTTCTTGAAGAAAGATTTATCTTGACTAATTCATTATCTTTTGATTGATCAAGTGAAAAACTATTCATGATAGCATTTTCTTCGTCTTCTAAATTCTTTAAATTGTTCTCATGCTCATCTGTTGAATTTTCATTGTTTTTATTGAAAGAGTAAAGTGAACAGTGATGAATTCAGTTGAACGAGTAAAAGAATGATTGTAAAATCTATCTACTAGACAGTGACTATACACTGAATGTCTTCTGACACTAAACTTAATTAGATCGTCTCGTCGACGTCTGTTTATACCTTTATTCTATCGAGTTCTAATGACTGCGCGTCTGTCATCGCTATTTTCAACACTTTCACTCGATGCAGATGATCGTAGTCTGTTAGCTTTCACTGCTTCATAGCTTCAGACGCAGATGAGTTGCTAGATGATCTGTCATGATCATAAGAGAACATGCATGTGATTCTGAAAGTTCAATTGCAGATCGTTTGACGAGCTCTGTCTGTAGGCGCAAATGAGGTCTGATTGTAGATGATAAGAAAGTTCATTTACAGACAGTTAGACAGAGCTTGCTTGCAAGTACAAGAAAGCTTTATTCAACGACTCTCATTGTCTTCTAGTCTTGACATGAGACTTTCATTAGTTGCTTCGTTGTAGCTGTCGAAGACGTCTGATCACATGACTTTCACTGTTCTCTAGTCTTAATATGAGATCTTTGCTAGATGTTCTGTCGCGATCGTCAAAGAAATTCTTCTGCAAGTGACTCTGCAAGATTGATTGCGAGAATAAACGATGTGATTGTAGACAACTCGATAGAGATCTGTCTGCAGGCATAAAGAACGTCTGCACGTAAGTCATTTGACGAAGTCTGCTGCAAGCGTTTAAAAAGACTGTCTTAGTCTTGATTGCAGATGCTTTCTTATGTAGCTTGCTATAGACGTAAAAAAGATTCAGTGTGAAACATTTTGACAAGATCTGTCGTGAATGTAGAAAAGCTTGATTGCGAGCAATCTGATGATGTTCAATGTCAGAATCTATTCTGATTGCAGAAGATCTGTTTGTGAGCAAGTCAATGAGATTTGTCAAGAACGTAGAAAATCTGATGACTCTCACTTTTTCTTAACCTTGTGAAAACAGAGCATTAAGAGCAGGTCTTTTGACGTGTCATAACAACGTGATTGCGAGCTTGCGTTGTATTGCTTTAACTTTCACTCAACGCATGCGAGCAAGATCTATTGACTTTCACTGATTTGCGATCTCAACAGCATGTGTTATTGACTAGATCTGTTGTAAATGCGAAAAGATCTAAGTCTGTATGACTTTCACTGCTTCATGACTCTAGACATAGATGCAATAATATGAGCTGTTTGATGAAGTCTGCTGTGAGCATTTGACTCTGCAAGATTTGCTGCAAGCGTTTGACAAGAGTGTCTTCTAAGATGCGCGAATATGTTCATCGATTCTCAATGCACTTCAGTCTTAACGATAGACGCCTTTTAGAAAGATTGCTGTAGACACAAGAAATCGAACGATGCTTTGTCAGATAGCTTGCTATAAGCATAAAGAGCTCGACTTGAGACAGTTCAACAAGATCTGCTGTGAGCGAAGAAAGTCTGCTGCAAGCGTAGAAGATCTGATGCTTTTGTGACAACAATCTTGTCTGCTTCGCTTCGCAATGTTGCTTGTCTGCTTCGCTTCGCAATGTTGTCTTGTCTGACTCGATTGCTTTGCCTGACTCGATTTCGCAATGTCGCCTTGTCTGATTCATTTCGCGATGTTGCTCTTGTCTGACTCGCTTCGCAATGTTGTCTCACGAGCATTATTGAGTTGTTCTTCGCTTCGATCTAACGCTTTCACTAATCTTCGCTTCTGCATTGAGTGACGATTCTTCGCTTCTTCGTTGAATGACGATTCTTCGCTTCTTCATGAGTGATGATTCTTCGCTTCTTCATGAGTGACGATTCTTCGTTTCTTCATGAGATTATTTCTTCTCATGAGTGACAGTCTAGCTGCTTTCACATCGAGTTATTCTTTCTTTCTGTTGATGACAGCTTAGCTGCTTCCTCATCGAGTTATTCTCTTTTACCTATGAATGACAGTCTAGCTGCTTTCTCATTGAAATATTCTCTTTCTTCTCGATTCTTTATGAAGTCTCATTGACTTTCTATTTCCTCTCTCCCCCCGTTTTCTGCCGTGCGAGAAACGAAGATATATTGATTATAGAATCATAGAGATAATGAGCGAGATATCGAGTTTGTCGTGATAGACGGAAAAGAAACCCTCTAAAAGAAAGATGATTAATAACATCTCTACTGAGAATTTCCTCATATTGTGCTTTCTCGATTTCGTAGAGCAAATGAGTGAGATGTGAAGACTCTCTTGATTTCGTAAGATGAATGAGTGAGACGTGATTGCTCTCTCGAGTTCGTAAGATGAACGAAGTGATTCAATGTCTAGATCGTGTAGTGATCGTATTGAAGTCATGTAGATAGAATGAAAAATAAAGTAATGCAATTCAACAGGCAGTTCTAAAGAAAGTGTGAACTGATTGATGTTGATGATCATAGAGCAGTTGCAGATGTCAACTGATCGATGATATTGTCATTTAGCGATGAAAAGACGTTGATACTGACTCTCACTCAGTATTCTGACTCTCACTCAGACTCTTTCATCAGGTATGCTTTCTCATTGCCGTACATGATGAAGGTTCGATTCATGCTGTCGACGCAGTGACATAATTGAGTTGAACAATAGTTTATAGATCTAGACTAGTTCAGCTGTTGTCGATCGAATGATAGTTCGTTGAGACAGAAGACTGATTCGAATGTTGACAGATAATTTGAGCGTCTTCTCATCGAGACGTAGATGCTTGTTGAACGTAGCAAGCTGCCGTGTCTGTTATGCTCTTTGTCTAAGAGCTTCTTCTTCGTGAAGATCTCATTCGTCATTTCATGACTCGTAGTGAGTTGTCGATAAATGCAAGAACTGTGTCATTCAACGATACTACGTACACTTCTTACACTCTTCGATAATTGTTTATAGTGATATCTGTTAATCACTCTTCTTCTTAATTTATAATGCTCAGGCCAAAGATTCTGCGACATCGTGTAAGATCTGTGTTATTCGACGATACTGCGTACGCTTCTTACACTCTTATTTGCCTTTCAATAAGACGCGTAGTAATGATCGCGTTTTACATCAGTGTCGTAGCATCATCGTAGATGAATGAAAGCATTCTTGCTGTTCAAGCTCATAATCTATTGAAAGAATAGAGTGAACAGTGATGAATTCAGTTGAACGAGTAAAAGAATGATTGTAAAATCTATCTACTAGACAGTGATTATACATTGAATGTCTTTTGACACTAAACTCAATTAGATCGTCTCGTCGACGTCTGTCTATATCTCTATTCTACCGAGTTCTAATGACTGCGCGTCTGTTATCGCTATTTTCAACAGTTATCAAAGTTATTCATCAAGTCAACATCATCATCAAAATCATCATAATCATCATTTACATATTCATCTTCATTAATCATTATGAAAATAGATAGAATTTAAATTGACTCAAGTCAACTTAATGCTCTTTTTAAAAAATGATTTGTTTAACTTTTTAACAACGTCAAGCTTGAAGAAATTACATTTATGCTATCTTGTTAAAATCTGATTTAAGTTGATTGAAATCAGCTTAATGCTTTTTTGAAAAAGTAATTTGTTTAATCTTAAAATCAAGCTAAGATAATCAAATCAAAGTTAATTCATTCAAATAAAATCTAAGTTAATTGAGATCAGTTTGATAGTTTGAACTTATTTCATTCAGTTGATCATCATCATTCTTACTCACTTGAATTTCAGACTCAAGCAGCGTAATAGTAGCAAGATGAAGCATTTACAGATGTTTTAGCTAATCTCAACTCTTATAACTTGAAGCAACAGCTTGCAATCAGAATGAAGATGCAAAAGTCATGCAAAGAAGAAGTTGTAAAAATTGAAAGAAATTGAAAGATGAAAAGTGAGCAAATTTAATGTTGCAAAAAAAAGTGAATGATGATGATTTTTAAGTCAGTCATGATCAACTTGTATTTAAATGCATGCATAATTTATTGTAAAACTAGTTTAACTCTTTCAATTTGATATATATAAAATTGATGATGTAAACTTTATTGAAAAATGTAAAATATGATTCAGACTGAAATAAATTGAATCATCATCATCATCAATTAATATAACTTGTTAAAGCTTAAAGAAAGCAATGAAATGATGATTTTTTATTATTTTTAAATCAGAAATTCTTTGAGATTGTATCAATAACTTCAAATTTCACGACTTAAAATTTGTTTATCTTAAATTTGCTGTGCATGATATTCATGTCATTCTTTTCATATTTGTACAACTTCATTTTTTACTTCTTGATCAACTGACTATTATAACATATAAGCAAGACAAATGTCATTTGCAATCAAATTAAGATGTTTTGCATATAATAATAATTGAATCAATCTTTTAACATAAAATCAACGTATATTGAAATGTTGCTAGTTAATTTCTTCATTGTATTTAACAAGATTTAAACATAAATGACTGCTTAATTAATCAAATCTTCAATGTGCAGCTTTTAGTTGATTATGATCAACTAATAATCATTAAAATCAAACTTTTAATGTAAAGTTTTAAGTTGATCTCAATCAACTTGAGACTGTTAGATGCAGAATGTCATCAATGTCATGATGTATAAAATGTTATCAATGACATGATGTATAGAATGTCATTCAGAGAGCTAAGTGAAAGAAGAAAGAAAGATATCACTTCAGAAAATATTTGCAATGTAAGTTTATTTTCAGCATCACTATTTATATAAAAAGCTTTGCAACTCATTTTGCACATAATTTAAAATGTTTACTTTAACTACTTGATTAAAAAACAAACATCTGAATCTGAAGCAGAAAAATCTAATTTTTTGTATTCAACAAAGCATTGACAAACTTTAATAACGTGATTTTTATGACTTTTAAACATTCAACAAGCTATTCTTCAAATTCAACAATAAGTGATAGATTAAAATCTGCTTTAAATTGTTTTAAATTTTAAGAAAGTTTATGATTTGAAACAAAAGCAATCATTGCAATCTGAAGAAGTTTTCATTTAAATGTCTTTTCAATCTTGACAAAAAATTGAGTTGCAACATTCTTTCAAAAATTTGATATATTATCAAAAAGCTTTATTGTTTTTTGATTGAACAGATTGCTCATGTCAATTTCAAACTCAACTTGATGTAAATTAATTTAAAGTTCTTCTTTCAGTTGAGATAGAAATCAATCAATTTATTGCATATGAAATTCATTCTGAATCTTGATGCAATTAGTTGCATCATGAAAGTGAAATGATGTTTGCATCATAACAAGCTGCTTGCAACTGTAGTGAGAAATAATTCATAACTTGCTTGCAGCAAGATTCACTAGACTCTTGATTTACAGTGAGTAGTGATTGATAAACATTATGCTCAGTTCGTAATCAATCATCAATCACAAACATTGATTAAGCTGTCAAAACAAAGCATTGTGTCATTTATGAAACTTTAATGTTATAATAAATGAAACTGAATTATTCTCGTCAGTAAAAACAGATGAAATCATGATATAATCATCATTAATAAAGAGAGTGTGTAGTTTTTTCAATCATAGACTCATCTTTGTATCATTGAATCAAGACTGCTCTTTATCTTTTCTTGTTGATGATCTGAAGATTGTGATTTGTGATTAATCTTTCAGAAGTTGAGTGATCATATCATAGCTTAAATTCTTCAGATTGAAGATTTTCTTCATATTGAGCAATGCAAGAAATTAAGTGAAATGAGCTTAATGATTGATTCTGAATTCAGAAAGATCATCATTTGTTGTCATTTGTGAAATCAACAGACTGAATATATCTTGAATGTAAGTTTGAATCACAAGATTGATGTTGATGATGAAAGTTTCTGTAATGACTTGTTTATATTCTTTCGATTGAATGAGATGATCATATTGTTTCTACAGAAATTTTCAAAACAGTTCTGCAAATCAATTCTCATAAGTCAGATGAGCTTGTATGTTGATGACTTTGATGAACGAAATCTGAAATGAATTGCAACATGCAAGAGAAAGACATTGCAAGACTTGAGAAGTGAATCTCAATAAACAGTTTCATTCAATCAAGTCATGAGAAAATTAGATCAGATCATATTAATCAAGAAAAGTTTAAAAATTGAGATTTAACATCATTGATTGATTGAATTGAGAATTACAGCTCAAAGATCAATTTTTTCTTCATCTTTCTTTCAATTTTCAAAACTTTCATCACATTGTTGATTGGGTGAATGAATTGTTAACATCAAGACTCAAGCGAAGAGTTTAAATAAATGCATTGATCATGACTTTATTGATCAGTTGTAACTTTTCAGATGTTGATTGAAGCTCATTTGAATCTCAATGTAAGCATGACATGAAAATCTTCACACAGAACAGTCATTGATTCAACTTTTTAACAATGAAGAGATTAACTTTCTTTGTGAAAAGAACTCAGTACAATCTATAACTCAATGCAGTTGCAACTGAGTTTTCATGATTTGCAACAAAAAAGATGCAAATCTTTCTGTTGTTTTTCTTTTATTGACTCAACTTAACAGTTTATATACTTGAGTTGATTGCAATCAATCTTGATCATTTAAGAGTTCAAATGAGTGATGATGATTCAATATTAAATGCTTTGTTTTTGAAACTATTAAGAATTGATTCAACTGAGAACATTGATTCAACATCAATGAAATCAATGTGATCAAGATTCAGAGTCTGAAACAAATTTCATTAAATGCAATATTTTTGTTGCACATCAAAGTTGATGTTCATGAAAGTGAAAAGTGCAACACTGATGCAATTCTTGATCTGCTGAAGAATTTTGATTAATCATTCTCATTTTCGCGAATTGAATTGCTTGCTGATCACATATCATTGATTCAACAGAGTCTGTGAGTATTCTAATACTTCAAGTTGAGTGTTTTTAAAAAGTTGAAGTTTCTTCATTAAAGTAGCTCACAGATCTTTGTGAAGACTGTACACTTTGTGAAAGATCATTTGCTTGCAATGACGTAAATCATTTAATTCTCTCAGTTTCATTGATGCAGTACTGACATCACACGTCAGTACTCAGAGAAAGATTTGTGTGATGATAAGCATTAAAACATGAGTGAGACAATGAAATTGATGACTTTAGTTGCAAAGACAGATGATCTTTCATAATAAGATAATGATGAAATCATGATGAATTGTCAGAGATGTATTTTTATTCTTGAAGTTAAGTTAGCAGTTCTGAGAAGAAAAGTTATCAAAATGTCAGTGAAAATACTGCTGCAAATGCTGTACAAAGTTGATTCATGTTTTAAGTGCTGTATCACATTTGATCTGCAGTTTTAAATCATGTGCAATGATAATCAGAAATGAGTCATGAAACTCAATCTGCACTGAAATCTGATCTTCTTATTTTTAATTGCAACATTGAAGAATTTCAGTTCAAAAAGCACGCAAGAAACGATTTAAAACAATGTATTGCAAATCAATGAAAGCGCTACTGTCTTGCAAATAAATTTTCTTTTTAATCATGATCTTCATCATGACATTGACAAATGAACAAGAATGATGCTATAGAATGTTAAAAAAACAGCTGATTCTCAAGATAAAAAGTACAATCTCATTGATTCAGACAGCTTAAGTAACAGATCAAAGATGAATACTTTCATCATGATTTAATGACATGTGTGACAGAATCAGATGACAGTTGTAGTTACTTTTCTTTAACATGACGTTGTGCTCAATTTGTAGCTATTTCAATTTGTGAATTGCATAATTGTTAAAGAATACTCACTGATTTTGCATGATACATCACAAATAAAAAGATTGATTCATCAGCTGAAAATTATCTTTATGAACTGTTAAAGTAATGACATAAGCGAGAAAACTATCAACATTTCATGTTCATGTAATTTGAGACTTTGCAGACTTATAAAATGCAAGAAAGCATTTCTTTGAACTTCAAAAACTGAAACTCAATGAGAAATCATCATCTTTGATCAGTAAAGTCTTTCATTGAATGAATGTGAAATCATTATGTTGATTATTGCGTTGCAACAATTTCAAATTATATAATAAAGCTGAGATTGAATTTCTGAAGAAGAACAACTATCAATGTCAGAACGCAGTCATTTTCGCAAGAAAGTATTGTGACAAGATAGAATTCAAATGATTTTCAAAATCTGAAAATATCAATCAATCATGTTTAACATTTGAAATAATGAATTGATCACAGAAGCAATTCAATGCTCATGCATGATGCAAACAACAATCAACTCACTTGAGTCACTTCTTTCTATCTTCATCTGCTTCGTTCACAATTATGAGACATTGATTGTTCAAGATCATCGATGCAACGCTTGAAGTCTGAAAGCTATTAATGAAGAAGAAACTCAATATGAAGAGTGTTGAATGATTGCTGATGACAGAAGCATTTTGAGCTGATGATGATGTTGAATGATGATTGAATGTAAGACTATTACTCTTGAAGATGAAACTATTACTCATCAAGAAAGAGAATAAAGAAAATAAATCATCAAATGAAGATGTGAAGATGTGCAAAGTGATCATGAAGAGTAATATTGAAGAAGTGCAAGATCAAAATGAGAAAAAAGTGATGAAATCATATGAGATGTGCAAGAATGAAGTTAAAAGATGAGTAAAAGAGTGATTGATGATTTCTTTATTGAAAATGAATGAAGAGATTAATGTTTAAGTATTTGCAAATGATAATTAAAGTAAAGATGAGATTGAAATCAAGTTGATGTTAATCACTGATAAATAAACTTGAAAAGAAGAAGAAGATTAAATGATGAGCATGTATTGAGCAAGAATTTGATAATCAATTTAATCAGATTGATCATGATAGACTTAAATATACACAATATTAATTGAAGATGACTTAATCATGAAGATAAAGTTTGAAACTGATGTTGATGAAACTAATGAAAAGAATGAAGATGATTGATTCTTAATGAAAACATCATTTGCTAAGAAAGCATCATTTGTTAAAAAGACATTGTTTGCTAAAAGAGCATTATCTGTTAAGAAAGCATCATTTGCTAAGAAAGCATCATCTGCTAAGAAAGCATTGTCTGTTAAGAGAGCAGATGATTCAAAAGAAACAGCATTGACATTAATGATGTTAATAATATTTATTTGTTTATATCTGATCTTGTATTTGTCTTGTCTCAATGATTGATCAATACACTTGTCGATGATTGATTTGACACAACGACTCATGATTGAAGTTAATGAATGAGAAAGAAAACATCTGACTGCTTTGTTTATTGATGAAGAAAGAACGCATGAAAGAACAATAAATTTTCTGTCAATTGATTTAAATATAAAGCATCAAGCGAAAAATTAATGTTTTAGCTTAATGCTTAATGCTTTATATTTATGTTTATTGATGAAGCTTGAAATTGATAATCTTTTAGCATTTTCGCAATAAAACTTCAAAAACTTGAACATTTAACTGTACATGATGATGACAGTGCACTTGAATAAAGTTGAATGAAATAAAGTGTAACAACGTTGAAATCATATAATCAAGCACATCAATTATATCATGAATCATGTCTCTTTCAATTGCATGATTGCTTAATGATACTGCAACGAGAAAGTGCGTAAAGATTGATGAGTTTTTTTTTTTCCATCAAGTTTTCGTTTTTGATTTGCGCTTGAATTCAATCAACCTTCATATACAATTATATCTTTTAAAGTATGTGAGATAATTAATGCGCAAAAATTAATTCAAACGAAGAAAGATGCTGATATAAATTGATCATTAAGTTAAGTTTCAAGTTAACATTTTGAATTTGAATCAAGATCAAGTCAAATTACTTACATTTTCAACTTGATTCAAATTAAGTTGCTCATATTTTCAACTTGACATGACTCAACTTAACTAGAAATTGAGTTAACTCAACTTGACTCATCAAGAACTCAAACTTGATGTTAAGAATGTTAAAAATAGAAATATAAAATAATATGTTTACTTATTCTTTGCATTATTTTTCTGCATTACTCATTTCATCATTTATATATTGCATTATCTTTTCACATTACTCATTACATCATTTATATACTATCTTCAAGCTATTAATAACTATTGTTGTTAATACAAACTATTTTATAAAATGTTTAGTTCATTGATAACTTTCAATCTGTTTGATGAAAGCATTTCACATAGTTCATCTTTAAATAATTTTCATTTTGAAGACTTTGCAAATTAAGTTTAATGATTTATAAATTCTTTACATCATTTTGAAAAAAAGAAAATTAAACAAGAAACAATGAACAAAATTCATCAGAATTTCTCACAGCTCAAAATAAGAAAGAATAGCAAGTATATTTAATGAACTTTGAATATAAATGATTCTTTTCTACAATGATGATCTTAAATCTCTGTTGTCAAAAGTATTTAAAACAAGATTCAAAAAAAGATAGTTAATTTGCTTTGATTCAAAAAAGTCAAAGATAATAAGCAATTTAATATATGAAATCACTATATATAGTTGACTTTGATTGTTGAAGAATTGTTTAAAATCTCATGCACAATCTGTCATAAAATTATGAATCATTCAACAACTTTTGATAACTTTAACACATTTATTATAAAAAAGCATCTTGAATCAGACTTTTGCACAGCAACAGAGTGAAAATGCAAACATTTACAATCATAGATTGAACTGACTTTTGAATGAGTAAATCATATTTGATAATGCAAATTAATAATGCAAAATTGACAAACTATTAGAAGAAAAATCATATTAAGTTAGTTTCTGTCTTCAATTAAGAAGATTAAAAAAATCAATTATGCAAGATTTTTATTGACTTGAATTTACTCTTTTGAATCGTTGATAATGAGCAATTTTGAAAGCTGCTACATATGCTTCGTTCAGATTTGCAGATTGTGCATTACATAAAAATGATAATTATGATTCTCTTTTATTATAAGAATATTTATGATCAAATCAGAATAAATTTTAAAGAGTCACAATGTGTCTTTATTGCTTTAAATGCATGATTTAATTCTCAAAGAATAATGTACTTGAAAGTGTTAATATACTAAATCAATGTTAAATTTCAGTTTCGTGAACATTTTATTAAATTTACGTCTTTTAATATTGAGCATATTGATCATTAATTGATGATGAAGTTAATGAAAATTTTGAAGAACTACATTATTAAGAATAAGCTTTTCAAAATTGTTATTAATAATGCAAGTAATAATAGTATTTTGAAAGAGAAACTTGAAAAAATCATGAGTCATTGCAAGTTTCTGTTGAGATCGTGCCTAGAATCTAATCACACTGCAGCGAGATAGTGCGTAGCTGAATAGAATGTTTGATTAATAGAGATAGCTATAACTAGAAAGGCAGGCATCAAGATTCTACGTCAGTGCTATGAACTACATTACAAGTCATAGAGACATGACTTTTAAAGAGAAGAAGATAATGTTACGAGTGTGTCAAGATTGAATAGAGTTTTCTAGTCAACAAGCTCTAGAGATTTTGACTCATGTTGAATCTCTAGCCTCAACACTCTATTCTAGCGCTTTCGATACTCAAGCAAATCTGCTTCGCTCTCTTTGTTTTGCTCTACTATAGATACAGCTCGAAACTCTCTTTGATTTCTTCTGTATTCTTAATATACTGTTGAGATCATGTCTAGAATCTAATCACACTGCAGCGAGATAGTGCGTAGCTGAATAGAATGTTTGATCAATAGAGATAGCTATAACTAGAATATTAAGAATACAG
>JAABUR0100001962.1_pt1 | contig 33813 bp, 30 predicted proteins | sample 5560091 | NCBI WGS metagenome assembly JAABUR01 (sample SAMN10711879, study PRJNA513375) | rock metagenome | isolation source: Antarctica rocks | place: Antarctica: Victoria Land, University Valley sud | reverse complement strand
CTGGACTGAGAAAGAGGATAGAGGCGAGCAGCGCGATGGCCCCAGCGACGCCAGCGACGACGAACGACGCATGGAGTCCGAAGCGATCCCCGATGATGCCGCCGATGGCCGGGCCGCCAAAGACGCCGATCCGGTTGATGCCGCCAAAGACCGAGATCGTGCGGCCGCGCTCGGCCAACGGGACCGACTCCGCGATGTACGCATGCCGGGACAGCCCCCAGAGTGCCGTGCCGACACCGGCCAGGAGCCGGAGCACGACGATCTGGTCGAACGATCTGGCGAAGGCGAGGACGAGCGTGCTCGCGGCGACGAGAGCGGTGCCGCCGATCATCGCCCGGCGCAAGCCGATATGGCCGAGCAATGCTCCCGCCGGAACATCGGTGGCGAGCGTGCCAATAGCAGCGGCCGCCACGGCAAAGCTGACGAGCCGGTAGGAAACGCCGAGCCCGTCGGTGTACAACGGGAGCGTCGCGAGGAGCAGTCCTTGACCGAGGGCAAGGAGCGTTGTTGGAAGGTAGACGGCAAGGAGCACGGTACGACGCGGCATGACCGTGGAGTGTCGCATAACGCGGGCGGGTCGTCGCCGGAGGAGCCGTGGGCCGATGGTATCATTGGTCGGTGCCGCCTTCGCGGCGCCTTTCATGTTTCGACGCAGATGCACACAGGATGGCGCCTCAATAGGAGACCCCGTGGTTCTACGATTTTTCCGACGCCGGGCCGAGCCAGATGTGCAACTGGAGAAGGGTCTAGAGAAAACGCGTCGCGGCGTTTTTCTTGAGATTACCCGCCTGTTCGACCGCTCCTCCCTTGATTCCGAGCTCTACGAAGATTTGGAGATGCTCCTCATCCAGGCCGATGTGGGATGGGACGTGAGTCAGAAGCTCGTGTCCGAGCTGCAGGATCGGGTGGCCAGCGAGCGTGTCAGTGACCCGTCGCTCGCCCGGGAGATTCTGCGCGAAGAAATGATCCGCTTGTTGGAGCTGGCGACGCGAAATCGTCGGGTGAAGATCCTGCAGCGCGGTGTCCCGTTCGTGATCATGGTCGTCGGCGTGAACGGCGTCGGAAAGACGACATCGATCGCCAAGCTCGCGGCCTATCACCAGGGATTCGGCCGGAGCGTCATGGTTGCGGCGGGAGATACCTTTCGCGCGGCTGCCATCGACCAGATTCGTGTCTGGGGCGAGCGGCTCGGTACCCCGGTCATCGCGCACCAGCAGGGAGCCGATCCGGGCGCGGTAGTCTTCGACGCGATGCAGGCCGCCCAGAATCGCAACGTCGATGTCCTGATCGTCGACACGGCCGGACGGCTGCACACTGAGCACAACTTGATGGCGGAGCTCAGCAAGATTCGCAAGATCATGCAGCGCCACGTTGAGGATGCACCCCAGGAGGTGCTGCTCGTGATCGACGCGACGACCGGCCAGAACGGTCTGGTGCAGGCGACGGAGTTTTCAAACTCGGTTGAGATTAGCGACATCATGATCGCGAAGCTCGATGGCACCGCGAAGGGCGGCATCGCATTCTCGGTGGCGAAAGAGCTTGGTACACCAATCTCTTATATCGGCACCGGCGAGCGGGCCGAAGACCTCGCCGAGTTTCGCCCTGAGACGTACGTCGACTCGCTCTTCTTCGGTGTCGGTGACGCCCTGTAAGGACGCCGGTTCGCCGGGCACGGAACTCCGACGCCGTGCCATCGTTTACCGCGGCAGCGCACCGCGCTCTCATGAGCTTCCTAATCCGATCGTGACGCAGGTGAGGCACAGCGATGTTTGAGTCTTTATCCGACCGGCTCAATGAGACATTTGGCCGGTTGGGGCGCAAAGGGCGCCTGACTGAGCAGGATGTCGACGAGGCGATGCGCGAGGTTCGGCGCGCCCTGCTTGAGGCTGATGTCAACTTTAAGGTGGTCAAGGAGTTCGTCGCCGCGGTCCGAGAGCGGTCGGTTGGTCAGGATGTCCTGCGGTCTCTGACACCCGCCCAGACCGCGATCGGCATCGTGAACGAGGAGCTGATTAAGGTCCTCGGAACGGATCGGGAAGGATTGCTCGCTCCCGACCGTCCGCCCCAGATCCTGATGATGGCCGGGCTGCAGGGCTCGGGTAAGACGACGCACACAGCGAAGCTGGCGCTGCACCTACGCAAAGAAGGACGCAATCCGCTGATGGTGGCGGCCGATGTCTATCGACCTGCCGCCGTAAATCAGCTTCAGGCGCTCGGTCGCCAGGTGAATATGCCGGTCTACGATGAGGGCACCGATCAGAACCCGGTGACCATCGCCACGAATGCCGTTCGTTACGCGGTCGAGCGCGGATATAACCCGGTCATTATCGACACCGCCGGTCGGCTGCAGATTGACGAGCGACTAATGCAAGAGCTCGTCGACATTCGCGATCGCGTCAGCCCGACCGAGATTCTGCTGGTCGCTGACGCGATGACCGGGCAAGAAGCGGTGGGGGTGGCCCAGACCTTCGACGATCGACTTGGCGTGACCGGGCTCATCCTCACCAAGATGGACGGCGATGCCCGGGGTGGAGCCGCCCTGTCGATCCGTGCTGTCACCGGCGTGCCGATCAAGTTCATTGGAACGGGCGAAAAACTTGACGCCCTGGAGCCTTTCTACCCTGAGCGGTTGGCGGGGCGTATCCTTGGCATGGGCGACGTGCTCTCGCTGGTGGAGCGCGCACAGGAGCAGACGACCGAGGATGAGGCTCAGCGCCTCCAGGATCGCTTACTCAAGGGCCACTTCAACCTGGAGGACTTTCTCGATCAGTTGCAGAAGATCAAGAAAATGGGACCGCTCAACCAACTCCTTGACATGATCCCGGGGCTTGGCGCGCAGATGCGCCAGGCCAAGGCGCAGATCTCGGACGACGACTATAAGCAGGTCGAGGCGATCATCCGGTCGATGACTCCCCACGAGCGTCGTCACCCGGACGTCATCGGCAAGCGCCGTACGATGCGGATTGCGCGTGGTAGCGGCACGAATCAAACGGACGTCAAGCAGCTGCTGAAGCAGTTCGGCGAGATGCAGCGCATGATGGGCCAATTCGGCAGGATGGCGAAGAAGGGCAAAATGCCCGCTAACCTGCCGTTCGACCTGTAATCGCCCGTTGCCAAACGACAGCGTCCCTCGGGGCGCGATCGCCACGAGCGATGCTGACCTCCCGGCGCGGAGCGTCGCTGCTACACTACGGAACCGTGGCCACCAGCCCTTGATCTGGGTCGCCACCGTGCATTCGCCATCGCTCACGTATCTGAAAAAGGACGCTCTGGGATTATGACGGCACCTGTCACGGTCTATACGACCAGCACCTGACCATGGTGCGATCGAGCTAAGGAGTTCCTTAGCAGTCACAACGTACCATTCGATACCAAGGATGTCGCTCAGGACATGGTCGCCGCGACGGAGATGATCCGCCGCAGCGGGCAGCAGGGCGTGCCGGTGATTGCAACCGATGACGAGGTCATCGTCGGTTTCGATCAGGTCCGCCTCGGTCGGCTCGCCGAGAAGTTCGGAGGACCGCGACGCCCCCCGCTGGGCGTCCTCGGCGCCGACGCCAGGGACTATCTCTCGCGGCACGCCGATCTAAGCGACCGATTCCCGCTGGAAACGACCGGGGTGTTCGTGGGACAGCTTCGACCGAACAGTGTGGCCGAGCGGGCTGGTCTGCGGGCCGGCGACGTGATCGTCGGGCTTGCTGGCAAACGTGTCCGAACCATGGTGGAGCTGGACAGGCTGATCGGAACGGTCTCCGCGGGGAAAAGCGTCCCTGTTCGCTTCCTGCGTGACGGAGAAGAACAAACCGGCACACTGCAATTTTAGGTCGGTCACGTTTCTGCGCGAGACATCGGCAACGAGTAGGCGGGTCTGTCGGCGTCCTCGGAGCGGTCGACCCGCGGCTGGCTCGATAACTGGCCGAGTGACGTCAGTTTCCGGCTCACCACTGTGATGGATCAACGCCTGAGCCAATCTGCGATGAGTGCCTCCCGTTCGCCCGAGGCGAGCTTCGGTACGTCGTACTGCCCATCGAGACGGCGCTGTCGCAGCGCCTCATAAAGGATGACGGCCGAGGCAACCGAGATGTTGAGGCTCTCAATCATGCCCATCATCGGAATGCTGATCTGGCCATCAGCGAGGTGCTGCGCCTCGCCTGACACCCCGCGCGTCTCGTTTCCGAGCACGATCGCGGTTGGGCGGCGGAGATCGGTTGCATAGAGATCGACGCTCGTCTCCGTCAGCGCGGTCGCCAGAATGGTGAACCCCTCGGTGCGGAGCCGGTCAAAGCAGGTAGCGACCGAGTCGTGGTGAATCACCTCGATCCATTTCGCTGCGCTTGCCGATGTGGTCCGGGCGAACGACCGGCGTGGCGGCTCCTCATCGGTATAGATGGCATGAACGCGAAGCATCCCGACGCCCTCGCATGAACGTAGGACCGCGCTCACATTGTGCGGATCGTGGACGTTCTCGATCACCACGGTCAGATCGGGCTGGCGCCGGGCAATCGTGGCGGTGAGCCGGACGACGCGGCGATCGGTGCGGGGCCATCTGGCTGTTTTCGGCTCCTGGAGCTTGGCCAGCTGTCGTCGATCAGTGGCCCGCGGGGCATCCGTCATCCGGTCCATCCTCCATAGCAGTCGGCACGGCGATCGCGTCACCGAACGATCGAACCGGCTCCCTCATCGCGGTCGTGTCCTCATTTCCTAATGCAGCGTTGAGGGGCACCGCGCCCGCGCGTCGCACCGGGCATTGCGGGAGCTCGACCGATGTGTATATTGGCATTGCGCTTGCGACGAGTCGGAAGGACGCGAATGCCTGGCTCCTGATTCGAGTGAGCCACCGGCAGTCCAATGTTACCGGTGTCCGGTGCTTACAGTGTTGTAGGCGAGCAATGCCGGCGGTGACGGTGATCAGAAGGAGGACCAGGAATGGCTATTGATCGATTGGCCGGCCGTGTCAGCCGTCGAACTCTGATGAAGGGCGCCGCGGTAGGCGGTGCCGGTCTCGCCCTCGGTGCCAGCGTCGCGACCCAGCCCGTAGCGCGGGCTGCGCTCCTCCAGGACAAACAAACGGTCCGCTTCTCCGGTCCGACGGCATCTCCTGAAGAGGCTGAGCTTCTACAACAGGTGTTGGGAAACTTCGCCACCAAGTTTCCGAACATTGAGGTGAAGTACGAGCCGGTCCCCGCCAACTACGAGATCAAGCTCCAGACCGATCTTGCCTCCGGTAACGCGGCGGACGTTTTCTACGTCAAAAGCGAGTTTGCTCAGGACTACATGTCCCGCGATGTGCTGCTCAGCCTCGACGACCGCATGGCGAAGTCCGGGGTCAAACCAGAAGATTTTTACCCTGGGTTGATCAAAGCCTTCCAGTGGCAGGGCAAGACGTACGGTCTGCCAAAGGACTACTCGCCACTGGCGATGGTCTACGACACGGAAGCCCTCGCCAAGGCGGGGGTCGAAAAGCCACCGGCCACCTGGGACGAGTTGCGTGCGGCAGGCGAAAAGCTCAAGGAAAGTACGGGTCAGCCGTCCATCGTCTATCCGGCGGCCTTCGACCGGTTCATCCCGTTCATGTACCAGGCTGGCGGCAATGTGACCGACGAGGGAGCAACCAAGATCACCCTCGACGACCCCGTCGTGCTCCAGGCACTCGACTTTTACTACGGTCTCTATAAAGACGGGCTGGCCGCAACCCCGCCGGACGTTGGCGCGGAGTGGCCTGGCGACGCAATCGCGAAGGGTCTCGCGGCGATCGTCTTTGAAGGTAACTGGTTCTTCCCCTTCGCGACGACCAATGCACCGGATCTAAAGTTCGCGGTCGCCGAGTTGCCCGCTGGCCCCAAGGGCAAAGGTTCTCCGGGTTTCACCGTCTCGTACGCGATCGGAAAGGCCTCGAAAGCTCCCGACGCCGCGTGGGAACTGGTGAACTACCTGACCGGTTCCGAGGGGATGGCCGATTGGACCTCAAAGGGTCTGGCGATGCCGTCGCGGCCCGGTCTCTCGGCGGAGTGGCTGAAGAAGTTCCCCGAGCGCGAGGCCTATGTGAAGGCCGGGGAATACTCCAAGGGCGTCCAGTACGGACCGGGCGGTCAGAAGTTCAACGACGATGCCAACGCGGTCCTACAGGATCTCTTCGCTGGCGGGATCGATACCAAAGAAGCCCAGTCGCAGCTGGTCGAGAAGGCGAAGGCAGACATCACCCTGGCGCAGTAAGCTCCGGTGATCCAGTAGCGAGGCGCCCGCTTGGGGGCGCCTCGCGTCGCCTTATCCAGTGCTGTCGGAGGACGCCATGGCAACCATCGCGCGACCGGCATTGACCAAGTCGAAGAATCCCTTGGCCGCTGAGGACGCGATTGCGGGATGGGTGTTCGTGCTTCCCGCCATGATCATCTTTTTAACGTTCATCTTCGGCCCGATCCTCTACGTCTTCTGGATCAGTCTCCATCAGTGGAGCGTGATCGTTCCCGAGAAACCATTCGTCGGTCTCGACAACTACAAAACCATCTTTCAAGGGAACCAGGATTTTAACGTCGCGCTCCGCAATACCGTCTGGTATGCGCTTGGCGTCGTCCCGGCCCAAACCATTCTCGGTCTCGTCCTGGCAGTGCTTGCGAACCGAAAGATCCGTGGCAAGTCGTTCTTTCGAACGGCCTTTTATTTTCCGTCGATCAGCTCGTCTGTGGTGATCTCGATTATTTTTCTGGTGATGTACGCGCAGAACGGCTTTATTAACTTTTTCTTGCGTAAGTTCGGACTGCCGACCCCGAGGCCGCCCTGGCTTTCCAACCCCAGGGGTGTCATTGAGATGGCTGCCAACGGGATCGGCATCGACCATGTCTGGGCCTGGTTAGAAGGACCCAGTGTGGCGCTGCTGTCGATCATGATGCTCAATGTCTGGACGACGATGGGCACGATGATGGTGATCTTTCTGGCGGGCCTCCAGGACGTGCCAGGGGATGTCTACGAGGCTGCCTCGCTGGACGGCGCCTCCCGGGGGCGGATGTTTCGCGACATCACCGTGCCACTTCTCAAACCGGTGATCCTCTTCGTCCTGACCGTCGGCCTGATCGGCACCTTCCAGGTCTTCGATCAGGTTTGGGTCATGACGTCAGGCGGTCCGGCGAAGACGACCACCACCCTGGCGTACCTGGTCTATCTGGAGGGCTTCCAGAACTTCAGCATGGGCTATGCGTCGGCGATTGCCGTCGTTCTCTTCTTCATCATCTTTGCGATCTTTCTGATCCAGCGCCGGCTCCTTGAGAAGCCCGATGAGCGGTAGTGGTCGCGCGGTTTAGCGGAAGGGGAGTCCTCGATGGCTATCGCACGACCACTCGCTCAGGGACGGGAAGGCAGCGGCTCGGCCGCACGGACATCCAACCTCGACGTCGTTCTGACGACCATTGCATATGTCGTACTGACCGCGGCGGCGCTCGCCATGTTCGTTCCGTTCATCTTCTCGTTGGCCACATCTCTCAAGACCAACGCGGAAGCGAACCGACTGACATTTAGCAACATGTTCTGGCCGCACGACGCGACGCTCCACGCATTTCGGGTGGCCAAGGATGCTTCGATTGGCCGGTGGTTCCTCAACAGCGCACTGGTCGCCGCCATCTGGGTGATTGGACGCGCCTTTACATCGTCCCTTGCGGGGTATGCCTTCGCACGGATGCGCTTCCCGGGAAGGAACCTGCTCTTCCTGATGGTGCTCAGCACGTTGATGATTCCCGGGATCGTCACGATTATCCCGAAATTCATTCTTCTCCAAAAACTCCATCTGCTGAACTCCTACGGCGCGCTGACGATTCCCTTCCTATCGGAGGCGTTCGGAATCTTCCTGATGAAGCAGTTCTTTGAGTCGATTCCGCCGGAGCTTGAGGAAGCGGCTCGGGTCGATGGGGCGAGCCGATACCGGATGTTCGCCCAGATCATTCTGCCCAATGCTACGCCCGCGCTGACCGCCCTGGCGATTTTTAGTTTTCAGGGGAGTTGGAATGCGTTCCTGGAGCCGGTGATCTTCATCAGCGGCAGCAACCCGAACCTGTTCACACTGCCACTCGGCCTGGCGAACTTCCGCCAGACGTTTTACACCGATTGGCCAGTGTTGATGGCGATCTCGGTGATCACCACCGTGCCAATGGCCATCTTCTTCATTATTTTCCAGCGATGGTTCGTCGAAGGTCAGACGACGAGCGGCATCAAGGGATAGCGGGCGTCCTATCTACGGACCAAAGCGGGAGGTGGAGGAGCGGCGCCGCTCCTCCACCTCCCGTTCCGGCGTGGGCGCGAGGGGATCGACGATAGGAAGCCCCAGCCCGGTCAGAACGGTCCGGTTGATAACGGCGGCCGCGAGCGCTGGAACGAACATCACCAGGGGCACGACCAGCAGACCGCCGGCGGCGACAATGAACAACAGGACGAACGTCACGGCAGCGGATCGGATGGGGAACGCCACGACGAGCAGGGCCGCGCGTTGGATGGAGCGGCCGAAGGGGAGATCGGTGACGGCCGACAACGAGAAGGCGTAGAGGCTGAGGGTTACGCCAAACAGGAGCAGGTAGGCCCAGAGCGGCGTCAGGAGACTCCACCGGCTTCCTGACCCGGCATAGGTGCGGAGGTTCAGGAGGACGACGGCGACGAGTGGGAGCGTCACCAACGTCACCAACCAGCCCCGGCCGGACCGGCTTGCGGCTAACGAGAGGCCTTCCCGCCAATCGGGTCGATCGACGGCTCTCCGGGGATCGGTTATTGCGAAGAGCGCGATCGTCGCGCCAGGACCCGGGATGACCAGAACCATCGCGGCCCACCAGGCGAGTGTGGCGAGACTGAATGGCAGGAGGTGCTCAAGGGTGTCGGAGAACCCGCGCAGGATCAGGCGTACTGTCTTCACAACCCCCTCTGTCGTCTGGTATCGCCGGGGCGCGGAATCGTCCCGCGCCCTGCGCCACCATACGCGTCCGATGCGACCGCATGCCACCGGTTCTTCCGTCTGCGTAACCTGGATGACACGATCTCGTTTCTGACCCGTGTTCTTTTCTAGGGTACTTCGCTGGTCGTGTTACGTGAAACCACGCTGCCCCTGACACATGGAGCGTCATATTGCTTGACCACGACTTGGTTCTCAAGAGCGATGAGTTGTACCTCGTGGGCGAAAGTCATTCGGACGGGAGCGGCGAGCGGGCGACCGGCCTGTACGTCCGCGATACCCGTCACCTCAGCCGGTTCGATATCCGACTCAACGATTCGCCGCTCGATTCGATGGGGGCCCGGGTCGTCGGGCCCTCGGCTGCCTCAGTGACAGAGGCCAACGGACCGCTGCTTATCCAGGATGGAATCACCGTTCGGCCGCACAGTATCGCCGTCGAGCAGCGAATCGAGTTGACCGACCGTTTGACGGTATCGTTCCGGGTTCGCAATTTTACCGCCCCGTTGGTCACGCTGATCCTGGAGCTGACTCTCGCGAGCGACTTTCGCGACCTGTTTGACATCCGCGGATTTCCGCGACGGCAGCATTCCGGCACGACGGTATTGCCGGTGGTTCGCGGCGGTGACATCGAGCTCGGCTACGTAGCGCCGGATGGGCTTGAGACCCGGACAGCGATTTCTTTTGACCGCGTTCCGACAGACGCGATGATTCACCCGTCGAATCCGGGACAGGTCATGGCACCCACGGTGTTACTTCCCGGCTTCGATCGGGTTGGCCCGGATGCCACGACGCCAATGCCGCCGGCTATCACCGTTCGCTTTGCCTTCGAGTTACCGCCTGGGGCAGAATGGGAGATGACCGCAACGGTCGCCCCATTTCCTGCGAATGGCGTCCCGGTTTCAGCGGTCGCCACTTTGTCTACCGGAGCGCCGCCCCGTCCGGCGACGGTCACCACCGACAGCCCCATCTTCAACGACTTTCTGGAACGATGCCGCTCCGACCTGCAGTTCCTTCAAACATCATTCCCCCAGGGGTCGCTGCCAGCCGCGGGTATCCCGTGGTACGTGGCACCCTTTGGCCGGGACAGCCTGATCATCGGGTTGCAGACCTGTCACGCGACGCCGGATCGAGCCGCTGGAACGCTTCGGGTGCTGGCGTCTCTTCAAGGCTCTCGGGTCGATCCCTGGCGCGATGAAGAGCCAGGGAAGATTCTGCACGAGGTGAGATACGGCGAGATGGCTCGCCTCGGTGAGGTCCCTCATACCCCGTATTACGGCACGGTCGACGCGACTCCGCTTTTCGTCCTGCTCTTTGCCGAGACCGTGGCCTGGACTGGCGATGAGCGGCTGTACCTGGATTTGAAGCCCAATGTGCTGGCCGCGCTCGATTGGATGGAAGTGTACGGCGATCGAGACGGAGACGGTCTGATCGAGTATTACGCGCGGTCGACCGGCGGAGCGCACATCATTCACCAGGGGTGGAAGGATAGTCACGATTCGCTCCATTACGCCAACGGCGAGCCTGTTAGCGGCCTGATTGCCCTGGTCGAAGTCCAGGGCTATGCGTTCGCCGCCACGCGACGGCTGGCCGACGTCGCGGAGGCCTTTGGAGACCAGGCGTGGGGGGCTCAGCTGCGAAACCGGGCTGAGCTCATTCGCCAGCGAGTTGAGGAGTTTTTCTGGCTGGAAGACGAGGGTTTCTATGCCCAGGCGCTCGATCAGAAGCAGCAGCCCGTCGATGCGCTGAGCTCGAATGTCGGTCATTTGCTCTACTGCGGTCTTCCGTCTGAGGGGCGTGGCCGGCAGGTGGCCGCGCGCCTGGGGCGGCCGGATTTCAACTCGGGTTGGGGTATTCGCACGCTGGCGTCGACGATGTCGACCTACAACCCGATGAGCTATCACAATGGCTCCGTGTGGCCCCACGACAACAGCCTTATCGCGGCCGGTATGCGCCAATATGGAGATGTGATCGGAGCGAACGCGATCGCGTCGGCGCTGTTTCAAGTCGCCCAGGTCGATCAGCTGTTACGGCTACCCGAGCTTTATTGCGGCTTCATGCGCGCCGAGGGCGCGACGACCGACGTTCCGGTGCCCTACCCTGTCAGTTGTAGTCCCCAGGGGTGGGCGGCTGGTGCAGGAACGCACCTCCTACGGACGATGCTCGGACTCGACGTCGATGTGGCAACGCGGCAGCTCGTCGTCGATCCGGGGCTGCCAACGTGGCTCAACTGGGTCGAGATCAATGGTATGCGCTTCTTCGGAGAAGACGTCTCTCTGAGGGTCGAACGTTTTGGCGACAGGTACGACATTCAGGCTGAGCCGTCCTCACTTGTCCGACCCGCCATGATGCCGGCGAGCCGGCACATCTATGACGACATGCTGACTGGGAACGGACGCTGATCGACCCCTGGTGTTTGACATTGTTCTAACGTGGAGTCATACCAACTGGTGGTGTGAGCCACCGGCAACGTCGGTGATCGATGGCGGCGCGACATGATCTCATCACCATTTAGCCTGGTCACGGGCCCCGGCCGCCCTTTCAGAAATCGTTAGGGAAGTCGGCTCCCACTCGCGTCGCTTTGGCGGGGTAGGAGCCGAAGTCGACCCGCCGTGGAGGTCGCTCTGGAACGCGCGCCAGGTATGCTGGCAGCGGGCCGACCGGACCACGTAAGCGCCGCACGACCGACCTCCGAGGTGACCGGCACCTCCTGCTGCAGCATCCGGTCGAGATCCGATGCGACCGTGCCGAGGGCTCTGCAGGAATCGCAGCGGTCGTCACTCACCAGAGCATCACAGTCGCAGCGTTCCAGAGCACCGACGAGTGTTTCGCGAATGATGGAAGCATCGTCCGTATCGAGGTTGATCGTGACGAACCGCATCCAGTCCTCCTCGTTCTCTCGTCGACCTCGCGCTGCCCCATGCCGCCGCTCGGCCCAGCATCATGGCGATGCGGCTGTTGTCGGCACAACGTATCGATGCCGACCGCGGCGATTGTCGGCCTTCACTGTGTGTCGCTCCGGTCTTGCTACCGATCCAGGAGCGTCCTGGTAACGACGCTTTTACGCGAGCCTAGACACCGTGAACCCGCTGCTGACCTTCGCGAACCGGACGATGCCCCACGGTACCACCTCGCACCCGGGCCGATCGTGTCGGCCTGAGACGACGACCTCCATCGCCTCTCAAGGGGCATCTGCACCGTGGACCGGGCAGGCAACCATCGAAACGGCCACGCCGATGATCGATGGCAGAGGACCCCGGAGCCATGTATCGATGGGGCCAGTCTCATCCGCCAGCCACTGGCGTTTCGGTGGCTCGCCGGTCACGCCGGGTCGGGCTGTCCACTGGCTCAGTCGGCGCTGGTTCAGCGACCGGTGTGTCGGCCGCGACTGGATCGTCAACCGCCTGACTGGCGGCCGCGTCTTCCACGACCGGCGTCTCCGCGGAGACTGTACCATCATCTGCCGTTGACGAGGTTGCGACCGAGTCGCCTGTTGCTGGAAACTCAAGACCGTCCAATGTCTCGACAACGAAGGTATCGAACAGGGCGGGAATGTAGCCGTCTGGCAGCGGGGCCAGTCCTCCGAGAGCGGTGTCGGCGAACAACGCCGCATAGTACTCGGTCCAGCTGTCTATCGCGCGAACGTAGTCGCGAGTACAGTCGCCGGAGGCGTCACAGAAGCTCCCGAAGTAGCGGATCAGAGCAGCGTCGAAGGTTCCACCACGGGTGCCGATCCGAGCTATGGCGTCAGCGCCGGTGAGGATGTTGACCTGCGGATCGTTTCTGAGGTTGTCAGCGATTCGCCGCTCGACGAAGGCTTGCTGCCGCACGAAGAGTAAACCGAAGCGTCCATCGGTTGTCTGCAGACCCGGCTCACCGGCCGACGTGGTACGCATCAGTGCCGCCAGCAGTTCGACCGGGACACCCGTTTGCTCGGATGCCTGATTCAGTTCGGGCAACCACTGGAGAATCGGATCGTTGAGCCGAAAGCCAACGAGGGGCGTGGGAGGCAACGGCTCCTCGGCGACGGGCGTTTCCAACGGCGTCTCCGTCGGTGCACTGTCAACGCCGGAGTCGGTGCCGTCGCCAGCATCGGCGGTTGGCGACACGTCAGATTGTCCGTCGTCCGTAGACGGAGCGGTGGTTGGATCAGCACCACCGGCACCGCTAACGTCACCGGTGTCGTCGACAGTATCGTCAACCGGATCGACTACCTCGTCGGTGCCAGCGTTCGGGTCGGAGGTAGCGGCGTCTCCGGTGACAGTGTCGCCGGACCCCTGATCGACGGTGTCGACCGGGTCTTCGACTGCGGAGTCGCCGACCGCCTCATCGCCGAATGAGTCATCGACGACTTCGTCGCCGAACGAGTCGTCGACGACCTGATCGCCCGTGCTGCCGTCAACAGTGCCCTCGGCGGCTGCATCCTCCGCCACCTGGTCACCGGATGCAATGTCGCCAACGACCTCGTCGGTCGTGTCGAGGGCGACGTCGTCGACGACTTCATCCCCGCCGCCAACAGCGAGGGAACCCGAAACAGCCGAGACGACGTCAGCGAACACGACGAAGCCAGGGATCGTCTCGAGAAATGCGGGAGGAGGTACGGCGGCCCTAAGCGGCAGCCATCCGAGAAGAGCCAGGATGACGGCCAGAAGAAGCCGGAGCAACGCGCTAAAGGTGACCATACGACCCTTGTTTCATCAGCATGACTTGACGCCACGATGCTGAGTGCGTCAGCCTAAGGATAGCTGTCAGATGACCGCCGTACCATATCGAACCAGCGAAATTAGTCCTGTATCGTCGTGGCTGAGGTCCCCATGGCCCCTTGGAGAGGCGGGAAATCCCGAGCGCGCTGCGACCCCGATCGTGCTCAGACTGCCTGAAGTTCACCCATGAGCGTTAACTGGACCGTTGGGTCGTACGACGATGCGCACCGACCGCATGACCAGTGGCCACGGACCCGTCGCCGCACACGCAAACCGCACTGGTTACACTCGTACAGGTAGCGAAGTGGGCGTCGTTCCACTGGAATCAAGCAACTGCGCACATCGTCCAACGTGCCGCCGGTGAGCGCCGCCACGCGGTGCGCGATGCGGTCGTGGCCATGTTTCGCATGCCGTCGCCGGTCGCCGTCGATGAAATCGCGCATATGAAGCAACTCTTCAGCAACCACAATTTCAAGAGCGTTTTTCCGCGACCGGTCGATTCGCGGGAGGTTGATCAGGATGGCATGAACCCCTAGATGAGGAAGATACACATAGGCGCCTCCGACCGACGAGCGTATCTGACGCCGTAACCAGGCTTCGAAGACCCGACGGTCGGTCGTCACGCGAAGATTGGTCGTCGGAAGGTCGAGCCGGTCGGCATACCGGCGAAGGAGCAACAACGTTTCGTCGTCATCGACGCCGACCGAGATCATCCGCATCATCTCCCATCCATCGTGCCCCAGCGCACCGTCCCACATTGACGCACGATCGTGCCGGGAGGCGACCGGCCACCGGTGCTCAGACTGTCGACCCGACCCTTTCGATGCCGCCCCGGGGACTACCGGTGACCCTGAATGTGTGACCCTGGAGACTGGGGGCTTCTGACGGCCACGCCGTCATCTCCGCCACTCGCTCAACAAGGAGACGACCTGACCGAACGGGGCTGAGCGGCGAGCCTACCATGGCGGTGGCGTCGTCGGGTGCAGCGGAGTGCCAAGATCAGGCCGGCGCGATGCCTGGGCATCCGAGACGCGCCGGGACGGACCTCTGTTTCTTAGGGGAGGAAGGGACGCATAATGGCGAGGAGCGTGCTCTCCGGTGCCGACTGACTCCCATTTGCTCCGTTGTCATGCGCTCCGAAAGCGCCGGGGGACCGGCGGTCAGCGGTAGTGGTCGAGAACGAATCTAGAGCTTCTCACGACGCGCGCGCTCCCACTGTCTTGGTAGCCTGAGAGATGACGAGTCGGTGTCCCGTGACTACTCATATGGAACCGGGTCAGGTGACGACCCCGCACGACTGGTTTGGCTTCGCGATGGGATGCGATCACCGCCTGGCGCGGTGGCCGTCGATGCTGGCCTACTTTCAGTACCTCGCATCGTGCTCCGATCGTCTTCTTTACGCGGAGCTTGGGATCGCAACCCTCGGTCAGCCCATGGTGCTGCTCACGATCTCGGCACCGGACAACCTGCGCCGGCTGGAGCGATTGCAAGCCGTTCAGCAGCGACTTGCGGACGCCAGGACGACGACCGCCGAGGAACGTGACGGGCTGATCGAGGAAGCGCGGGTGATCTGCATGGTCACATGCGCCATTCATGCAACCGAGGTCGGCAGCGCGCAGATGACGCCCGAACTGGTGCATGCGCTGGTCACTCGATCAGATCCCGATACGATCCGCCTGCTCTCGGAGACGGTACTGCTGCTCGTTCCCTCGATGAACCCCGACGGCCTGGAGGTGGTCGCCGACTGGTACGAGGCTACTGTTGGAACCGCGGCCGAAGGCACACCGCCTCCCACGCTCTATCACCCGTACGCGGGACATGACAACAATCGCGACTGGGTGGTCCAGAGCCAGGTCGAGACTCAACTGATCGTTCGCCACGTCCATCGCCCGTGGCGCCCGCATATCATTCTCGATCTTCACCAGATGCAGTCGAACGGTCCTCGTTATGTTGTACCGCCATATATCGACCCGTACGACCTCAATATCGATCCCATTCTGCGTGCTGAGATCAACGCCCTTGGGACCAGCGTCGTGGCCGACCTGACGGCAGCCGGGAAAACGGGAGTCGCGTCGTCCATCATCTTCGATGCCTACGCGCCTTCCCGCGCCTACGCCCCTTACCACGGCGGTGTGCGTATCCTCGCTGAAGCCGCCAGCGCCAGGATCGCCTCGCGGGTAACTATTTGCCCCGACCAGCTGGAAGTAGTTCGGGGTTTTGACCCGCGCGTCGCGCTGCAGAATCATCCGATACCGTGGCCCGGAGGCGAGTGGACACCGCGCGACATCGTTGACTACCACCTGATCACGGTAAGGGCAGTCCTCGACCACGCGGCGCGGTGGCGGGATCGATGGGTGCGCCGCTGTTCCCTGGCACAGGAGCGCGGCCTTGTGAGCGTCGCTCCCACGGCGTTCGTCATCGCGGCATTGGCAGAGCAACCGGATCCTGCGACGACCGTCGAGTTGCTCAGCGTGCTGACTGGCGGCGATGTCGAGATCTGGCGGACCGCAGCCCCCTTCGACGCCAGCGGTCAACCCGTTGCCGCCGGAAGTTTCGTGATTCCGACGGCCCAGCCATATGGCCGGTACGCTAAGACCTTAATGGAGATCCAGCGATACCCTGAGACCGCCTCGAAGGTTCCATACGATGTCGTCGGCCATACGCTCTGGCTGCAGTTCGGGGTCCGGGCAACCGAGGTGACGGCAGCTATCACCGTGCCCATGGATCGACTGAGCGATCCGCTGGTCGTCGGGACGGTCGGGAGTGAGGATGAATGGGCGGAGAACGCTGTCGCAGTCAGTTGCGATCAGAACGCCAGTTATCGACTCGTCAACAGCATTCAGGCTCCGAGCGGACTGGTGAAGCGGGTGCTCCATGCCGCTTCGGATCGCGCCAGCAACGTCGCGCCAGGGACGTTCATCATCGCGGCCGGCGCAACACAGGAGCTCACGCAGGTGGCCGGTCGACTGGGCGTGCGCTTGCGTCCAGCTCGTGAACCTGGCGCGGCGACCTACCTGCGACCTCCGCGCGTTGGAATCTAACCGCTCCTGGAAGCCGAACGCGATCGATGAAGGCTGGACGCGGTTCGTCCTGGAAGATTACCGGTTCAGTTGCTCGACCCTCCGAGATGACACGATCCGTGCGGGCCGGCTCCGTGGTCGGTATGACGCGATCGTGATACCGCACCAATCGACGAGCGATCTGCTCGAAGGGAATGGTCCGCTCGAGTACCCAGCGGGTTTTGCCAGCGGGCTCGGTGATGAGGGGATGGCATCGCTCCGGCGGTTTGCCGATGATGGTGGGACGGTGATCGCGGTCGATGGTGCCTGCGAGACCATGATCCGGGAGTTCACGCTTCCCATCCGCAATGTCCTGGATGGTGTGCCGCCCGATACCTTCAGTTGTCCAGGTTCGATTCTCCGGATGATCGTCGATCACGATCACCCGATTGGGTGGGGCTATCAGCGGGAGGCGGCTGTCATGTTTTTCAACAGTCCGGCGTTCGAGGTTCGCCGCGGTGCGATGGCGCGAACCGTCGCCTGGTATCCGACCGAGAATCAGCTTTTATCGGGCATGTTGCGCGGCGGTGCGCTGATCGCCAGACGAAGTGCGATCGTCGAGATTCCTCGGGGGAAGGGACGGGTCGTGCTCCTCGGCTTCCGACCGCTCTTCCGCGCCCAGATGCGAGGCACGTATCGTTTTCTCTTCAATGCTCTGTGGCTTTCTACCCACCGGGCCGGCATCGGCAGTGATCCGGGGAACGAGATCGGAATGTCGACTCCATGACCGCACCGGACACCTTTCGCCCTCATATCCTGGTGGTGACCGATCACCATGATCTGGCCGAGTTTCTCCAGGAGGGTCTCCTGTATGGCGGTTTCTGGATTTCGGTCGTCGCGAGCGCAATTCAGACCCTCGAGATTTTCCGGCTGCGGATGTTCGACCTCGTCGTGATCGATGGTGGGCTGGCTAGCCTCGGTGGCAATGAGATGATTCGCCGCCTTCGACAGCGCACCGACGTCCCGATCGTCTTCATTGACGGCGAGACGCGGGTGCCAGGATCGGATGGCATTGGAGCCGACCATGTCATTCGACCGCCGTTCGAGCTGGGCGACGTGGTGCCGCTCCTCCACTCCATGGTTGCTCAGTGGAGGCGCGAGCATCCAGGGCGGCCGTCAGCTGACGAAGCCGCCCATCATGGAACGGTGGTAGGGGATGGAGCAGGCACCGGGAATGCTCCGCTGGTCGATTAGTACGATGAGACGCCGATCTCTTCAATCGCTCCGGTGACGGCGAAGACGACGCGCTCGCAGACATTGGTGACGCGATCCGCAATTCGCTCCAGGTTGTGCGCCGCCCATAGCAGCCGCGTGGCCCGGTTGATCGTCGAGTTGTCGGCAAACATGAATGTCAGGAGCTCGCGATAGACCTGATCGTAGAGCAGATCGACCTGGTCATCGCGCATGGCGACTTCACGGGCGGCGTCGGCATCGCCATCAATAAAGGCAGTGATGCTGTCGGCGAGCATTTTGCGCGCCAGATCGCTCATCCTCGGAAGATCGACGAGGGGCTTGAGCAGCGGTTCATCGGCCGTCTCGATGACGATCTTGGCGATACCGGCCGCGTGATCAGCCATCCGCTCAAGGTCGGTGACGATGTGAATGATCGCGGCGATCGTTCGCAGATCGCCGGCCATCGGCGCCTGCGTGGCGATCACGAGGAGCGCCTGCTCCTCGGTCCGCCAGCGATGATCGTTGATGCGCTGGTCGGCGGACACGATACTTCTGGCGACCTGCACATCCTGCTGTTGCAACGCTTCCACACTTCGGGCGATCGCCTTGTCAACCATGCTAGCCATTGAGACCACGTCGTCTCGGAGCTCCTGAAGCTGGTGAAGGTACTCGACTCGGGTCATGACGGTGCTCCTTCAGTCGTTCCCGCCCCGGAGCAGCTCGGACGATGTCATCCGAACCGGCCGGTGATATAGTCCTCGGTTCGCTGGTCCTGAGGTTTGGTGAACAGATCGCGGGTGGGGCTGGCTTCGACGAGCACCCCCTGACGGCGCTCGTTCAACGAGAAAAACACGGTCTGGTCGGAGACGCGCGCGGCCTGCTGCATATTGTGGGTGACTATCACGATGGTATAGCTACGGACCAACTCGCGCATCAGATCCTCGATCTTGAGCGTCGAGATTGGGTCGAGTGCGCTCGCCGGCTCGTCCATCAGGATGACGTCGGGATTGATGGCGAGGGTCCGGGCGATGCAGAGACGCTGCTGCTGACCGCCGGAGAGTGCCAGACCACTCTCCTTGAGCTTGTCCTTGACCTCGTCCCAGAGGGCGGCCTGCCGCAGCGTCCGCTCGACGAGCTCGTCCATATTTCCTTTGATGCCATTAATCCTGGCGCCCCAGGCGACGTTCTCATAGATACTCTTCGGAAATGGATTCGGCTTTTGAAAGACCATGCCGATCCGGCGACGAACCTCGACCGGGTCGACGCGGGGGGAGCAAATATCGATTCCGTGATAGAAGATCTGACCCTCGACGCGTGCCCCGACGACCAGGTCATTCATCCGGTTGATTGAGCGAAGGACGGTGCTCTTGCCACAGCCTGACGGCCCAATCAGCGCCGTGATGCGGTTTCTTGGCACGTCGAAGTCGACACCGGTCACGGCGTGGAACGAACCGTAGTAAACGTTGAGCGATCGCACCGACACAACGGCATCGACGCCCTGACCGCCTTCGGACCTGGTCGCCGCGTTGATGTCACTGGACCCGCGGGCGAGCGAGCTGCCCTCTCCGGCCGATGCGGCCGACACCGCCGGTCGTATGTCCGTTGTCATGCCATCTCCTTACCAGCGCGCCTGGCGGAAGCGCTGGCGCAGCGCGATCGCGGTGCCGTTCATCAGGAGCAACACGATGAGGAGCACAATGATCCCCGCTGCCGCGAGGTCTTTGAAGTCGGTACCGGGACGGCCCGTCCAATAGAAAATCTGAATTGGCAGCACGGTAAATTTGGAGGTAATGCTGTCGGGATTGAATGTGACGAACCCCGCCGCGCCAACAACGAGGAGCGGAGCGGTTTCACCGAATGCCCGAGAAAGGGCAAGGATCGTCCCCGTCAGGATTCCTGGCATTGCCGCGGGAAGGACGTGGTGGCGCGCCACCTGCCACCGGGTCGCGCCCAACGCAAACGCGCCCTGCCGAAGCGAGAGCGGCACCGCTCGGATCGATTCCTGACTGGCGATGATAATGACCGGCATGATGAGCAACGCCATGGTCAGCGCCCCGGCAAGGATGCTCCGGCCCATGCCTAGGACATCGACGAAAACCCCAAGGCCCAGGAGTCCGTAGACGACCGATGGCACCCCGGCGAGATTGGAGATGTTGACCTGGAGAACCTTCGTCCACCAGTTCCGGGGTGCGTACTCTTCGAGATAGACCGCCGCGCCGATACCGATGGGCAACGCGACGATCGCGGTCAGGCTAATAATCCAAAGCGTGCCCAGTAACGCGGATTGCAAGCCCGCTTCTTCAACGTGTTTCGATGCCTTGTGGGTGAGGAGCCCCCAGCTGAGCCAGGTGAACCCACGACTGAAGACGGACGAGAGCAAAACCACCAGGACCGCGACACCGAAGAGGGTCGCCGCCAGGAACAACCCGCGCATGATGCGGCCCCGTCGCTGACGGACCCGTAGTGCCCGGTCGCCCTCCTTGATTCCACGTATGGCACTGGCGGATGCTGGCGTGGCGGTCATTGATAAACCTCCCGATAGCGGCTCACCAGCCATTGGCTCAAGATGTTAAGCAGTAATGTCATGACAAAGAGGGTCGCGCCGACAGCGAAGAGCGAGTTGTAGATGCGTCCTCCGACCGACGTATCTCCGCCAATGACGGCGACGACGTAGCTCGTCATCGCCTGGATTTGCTCCAGCGGATTCACTGTCAATTGTGCCCGATTCCCGGCGGCCACGACGACAATCATCGTTTCACCGATGGCGCGGGAGATGGCAAGGATGAACGAGGCGAAGATCCCAGAGAGTGCCGCGGGAAGGACGATCCGCGTAGCTGTCTCGAACCTGGTCGCGCCGAGGGCGTAGGCGCCCTCACGGAGACTGTTCGGCACCACGTTCATCGCGTCTTCGGATAGCGACGCCACCATCGGTAACACCATGATGCCGATCGCGATGCCAGCGGCGAGCGCATTGAACGGCCCGACATCCGAGAAGAGGGGACGAATGAGCTGGGGAGTAATGAACGTCAGGGCGAAGAAACCATAGACGATGGTAGGGATCCCCGCGAGCAACTCAAGCGCCGGCTTCAGGACGGCGCGGGTGCGGCCCGACGCATACTCACTCAGGTAGATCGCGCTCATCACGCCGAGCGGCAGGCCAACCACCATCGAGATGAGTGTGATCAGCAGCGTCCCCAGCACGATGGGGATCACTCCGAACTGGCGGTCGAAGAGTGCTGTCCAGGTCGTTCCGGTATAAAAATCCCACGGGGAGACGGCTTGAAAAAAGTCGATGGTCTTAAAAAGCAGCACGAGGGCGATCCCGACCGTGGTCAGCATAGAGATCGCACCGCAAAGAAAGAGACAGGCGCCGATCAGTCGTTCGGAAAGGTTTCGCGCCCGAGTTCCCGAGAACTCAAGGTGGGACTGCGGCGACATCGAGGCCGTAAGAGCTGCACCTCCAGCGGCGACCCGTCCCGGCAGCGTCTCCGTCATCAGTCACTTCCCCTTCCACTCGCCAGACTCAGAGGACCCAACAGATCATACGATGGGTGAACACCCTGGCCCGGCTCGCGGTGCCAGGGTGTTCGCCACATCGTCGACGGTCCTGGTTATGACCCTCGCCAGACTAACGAAACCGCGTCGCTACGGGGCGGGTGTCGCGGCGGCATTTGGCCCGTCCGGTGCGGCCGAGCCCCCGATGGCAGCCTCGATCTTCTGGGAGTCGGCCCGGTAGACCTCTTCTGGCTGCGGGACGAAGTCTGACTCGGTAACGATCTTCTCCGCGTTGTTGATGTAGAAGCGGACGAACTCCTGAACCTCGGTCCGCTGAATGCTATCGGCCTTGACGTAGATGAAGAGCGGCCGGGCGAGGGGGTACGAGCCGTCGCGGATGGTATCGGGCGACGGGGTCACGCAGTCACTCAGATCACCCTTGGTCGCCACGCCGAGCGCGGTCAGGGTGTCCTCGTTCTCAGCGTAATAGGCGTATCCGAAGTAGCCAAGGGCGTTCTTGTCACCAGCGACCCCCTCGACGAGAACGTTGTCGTCCTCGCTCGGGGTGTACTCGGTCGTCGGCAGGACGTCCGCGCCCAGGATCGTCTCGTTGAAGAAGTCAAAGGTCCCGGAGTCAGGACCAGGACCATAGAGGGCAACGTCGTCGCCAGGGTAGTCCGGATTGAGGTCGGCGAAGGTCGTCGCTTCTCGATTCTCGCTCCACAGCTGCTTCAGCTGATCGGTCGAGACGCAGGTCAGGAAGTCGTTTTCCTTATTCACAACGACCGTAATGCCATCGCTTCCGACCTCAAAGCTGTAGTAATCGACGCCCTTGTCGGCGCACTTCTGCGCTTCCTCAGCCTTGATCGCACGAGAAGCGTCCGAGATATCGGTCTCGTCATTGCAGAATCGCTCGAATCCGCCACCAGTGCCGGAGATGCCGACCGAGATCTCGACATCCTTTGCGCCCGCCTTGGCAAAATCCTCAGCGGCTGACTCGGTGATCGGTCCTACGGTCGAGGATCCGTCTGCCTCGATCTGACCGGACAACCCGCTCAAGTCGGTAGTCGGCGTGCTCTCCTGGGCCCTCGCGATGAGCGCCATTGGCGCGACTGACATGATGGTTACCAAGGTGAGTACGAGCGTCCACAACGCCCGTTTGCGACGCCCCGCGTCCACAACCGACATGCGCATGTCCCTCCTCTGCGATTCTAAGACGGCCGCCGGATGACCATCATCCGGCGCGGTGACATCGCAGCGAGCCAACCGGCTCACTGCCGAAGCCCTAAGGTAGGTGATCGACCCCGGCTGCGTCGTCAGACTCAGGTCGCGGCGGGACGACGAATCGGTATCCAGCACCGTAGACGGTGCGGATGGCATCGACCGACATGCCCGCATCCATGAGCTTGGCACGCAACCAGGAGATATGGACATCGACCGTTCGCTCGTCGACGATGACCTCTTCGCCCCAGATGGCGTCGAGGAGATCTTGGCGGCTAAAGACGCGCCCCGGCTCCAGCGCCAGCGTCGTCAAGAGTCCAAATTCCTTTGGACGAAGCTGAAGCTCGTGGTCTCCCACCGTGGCGTGCCGCCGGTCGGGCTGAATTTGAAGTGGACCTCGATACAATACCGCTGGCGGTTGGGCAGACAGAACCGCCCGACGGCGGACGCCTGCCCGCACCCGCGCCAACAACTCGCGGAGCGCGAATGGTTTAGCGATGTAGTCGTCGGCACCGAGCTCAAGGCCGTCGATCCGATCTTGCTCTTCCCCTCGCGCCGATAGCATCAGAATCGGGATGTCTGACTCGGCGCGGAGGATGCGAAGCACCTGGAATCCGCTCATCCCCGGAAGCATGACATCGAGCAGCACGAGATCCAGTTGCTCGTGTTTCCGGCGGGCGCAGGAGAGCCCACTCTCCCCGTCGGCGGCCGTCACGACCCGATACCCCTCCCGTGACAGGTTGTAGGCGAGGGTACCCAGCAGGATCGGATCGTCCTCGACGACAAGGACGGTCGCGCCTTCGATCCCGTCATCCTTTGGCCGCGGGGCGGCGAGAGGTCCGTGGTCGCTGTGGCTGGTGATGGGATGACGGTTTTGAGCGATCACACCGCCTAGGATAGAGACGGGCTGTTAACGGGTGGTAAGCCTGCCGTTAAATCCTGGTAAGCACCGAGGTCCGTAAACCGCCGTTAACCTGATCGATCGCCGTCACCCCTACCCTAAGTCCCGTCACACAGCGTGACCTTCGCCCCGGTGGCTGAAGCATCAGACGGCGTTGGTCGACGACGGGAGGCAAGGGATGGGCCTGGGGATGATGCTGACGTTCGCCGGGAGCGTGATGGCCATCTGGGGTCTCCACGGGCTTCGCCTGAGCAGCTGCGAGCAGTGCGGCGCGGTAGGAAGCGTCGAGCGCCGCGCGCTCGATTCCGACAATCAGGTCGGATCGATCGTGGAAATCGCATCGATCCGCCACTGCGCGGCGTGCGGCGTTTGCGTCATGGAAACGACGCGCCATATGCCTTCACGCGCGAGACGCCGCGATCGCGTTCGGTTGAAGGTGGCATGACCGCGCCCGACCTGACCGATCGACTGGTTAGGGACGAGGTTCGGATAGGGCATGTACCGCTCGGTCGAGCTGCGGATCGGGATGGGTACTATCGCCGGGAGTCGCGGTGATGACAAGATCGGGTTGAAGACCTTCTTTCGGGATCGGTTGCTTCGAGGGCGTGAGCCAGCGGGCGATCGTAATCCGAAGTGAGGACCCGTCCTCAAAATCATGGATGCGCTGCACCGAGCCCTTGCCGAACGTTGATTCTCCGGCGATCTGTGCTCGACCATAGTCGCGTAGCGCACCGGCGACGATCTCGGAAGCGCTGGCCGTGCCCCCATTCACTAACACCACCATCGGGGTGTCAAAGAGGTTAACCTGGCCGCCCATGATGGGCTGCGATGCGGGATCGTCGTCCTCCGAGAGGGTTTCGTCCTCGTAGAGCGCCGCACCTTTGCTCGCCGGCACGAACCGCCCGATCATTTCCTGGGCGCCCGTCACCCAGCCCCCGCCATTGTTGCGCAGGTCGAGGACAAGACCACTTGCCCGGTCCTTCTTCGCCCGGGAAAGCGCGTCGTCCACCTCGTCGGTCGTTTTGTCTCCGAAGACACTGACCTGGATCACCGCGACGCGGTCGTCTGGCCGGAAGGTATAGACGACCGACGGCACCTCGATCTTCGCGCGCATGACGTTGATGTCGAACGAGCCCGGGAAGCCGCCGCGAACGATCGTCAGCCGCACCGACGTGCCGACAGGGCCGCGGATGATCGCCAGGGCGTCATCCTCGGAGATGCCCTCCAATGGATGACCGTTTGCTGACTCGACGATATCGCCCGACCTCAGACCGGCTTTCTCGGCTGGCGACCCCGGGATCGGCGCGACGATGGTGAATCGTCCTTCTGGGTAGTTGACCCAGACGCCGATCCCCTCGTATTGCCCCGAGAGATGCTCGGCGAGCGGAGCTTGCTCAACCGGCTCTAGAAACGCGGTGTAGTCGTCCTCCAGGCCACCCATCATGCCCTGAATAGCCGCGTATTCCAGGCGACGCAGATAGTCGTCAAGACTCTCGGCGGCGATCGGTGTGCCCGCCGTCGCCGGACCTGGAACCGGTGTGCCAGCCGTGGGTGATGCGGTCTCACGAAGCGACGCGACGAGGCCGGCTCTCGCGTCGCGTTCGAGCTTGGCACCGAAGGCGGACCGGGCGACCTCCGAGGCTGGAACGTAGTAGTACTCCTCCTCGACGAGGCGCTCGATCTCGTGAAGCCGCGTGAAACGCGCCATCTCATCCGAAGCACTGTCGTTGCGCAGTGCACCGGCATCACGAGAGGTCGACGCCCCATCGTAATGACTGAAGAGCTGTCGCTCCGCCAGGATGCCAGCGGCAAAACTGGAAAGCGTTAGCAGCAGCGTCATCGCAACGACGATGGTCCACTGCCAGAGCCGGGTCGAGGGCTGGCTTGATTTTGGGACGTTACCAGTCATGCTGAAACCACCGCCGTGAACGATTACGCTTAGGGATGCTATCCGCCTGGTGCCGACATCGCCAATCGCCGGTTCGGCGGCGATGATACGTGCTGCCCGGTCTGGCGTTTGAGAACACCAGACAATGGGACCTTCGCCGCACGGCAACTCCAGTGCCGACCCGCGGCCCGTTGCAGGGAGAGCCTCGCATGCTCCTGGCGCTCAACGCGAATAATACAAATACCGTCTTTGGTCTTTGTAGCATCTCATATGATGAGATCCTCACGGCCTGGCGCGTCTCGACCCGCCGGGATCGCATGCCGGACGAGTGGTACGCGTTGCTCGCCCCGCTGCTTGCCAGCGGGGGGTTCGGTCCGTCCGATATCGAGGCGGTCATCATTGGCAGTGTCGTTCCGAGCGTGACTCGTTGGCTGGTCGCCATGTGCCGTTCTCGCCTTGGCATCGAGCCGACCGTCGTCAGCACGGACCTTGCCATCGGCTTTCAGGCGGATGTCGATCAGCCATCAGAAGTCGGTGCCGACCGGATCGCCAACACCGTTGCCGCCTTCACCCGGTATGGAGGACCCGCGATCGTCGTCGATTTCGGTACGGCGACGAACTTCGATGTCGTCTCTGCCGAAGGCCATTTTCTTGGGGGAGCGATTGCTCCCGGTCTGGTCGTCTCGCTGGAGGGTTTGACCGCTCGGGCGGCCCGGCTCTTCTCGGTCGACATTGCCCTGCCGGATCGCGCCATTGGCACCAACACCGCGACCAACATTCAGTCGGGCGTGGTCCTTGGACACCTGGCGATGGTTGAGGGGCTGGTGGCCCGCATACGAGCGGAGCTGGGATGCGATGCCCCGGTGATCGCCACAGGCGGTCTGGCGTCGCTGTTTGTCGGCGCGTCGCCGAGCATCACCCGTGACGACCCGAACTTGACCCTTGACGGTTTGAGTCTCATCTACCGCCGTTTGCCGCGGTGATACGGCACGGCACTAACCGCGGGACGAACGAGACGGTACGACGGGAGAACCGAGCCGCTTCATAGCGCGTGCCGTTGTCTGAAGGGCGCTGGTGGCGGTTGCTCCATGCTAGCGGAGCGCAGGCCGCCCGGTCCTCTCTTGCGCCCCTGGTTAACTCTCCTATAATCAGAGCCCCTCGCTGGCAGGACGATGAGCCGGACGCATCGACCGTTCGCTGAAGGCTTCCCGCATAACCACGCAGGGGGATCGGCACGGCTCCTGGCGCGATGACGGGCCAGTTTGACAAACGGCGCTGCTAAGCGAATGCGTCGAGCAGGTCGTTCCAGCTCAAACATGTTCCCTTGTCGCACCACTACGCCATCGGTTCGTAGAGGAGGGCAATGGTGAAGCAGTACGCCCCGGAACAGATCCGCAACGTCGGCTTGTTCTCTCACGGTGGCGCTGGCAAGACATCCCTCGCCGAAGCCCTCCTGTTCGATTCCGGGGCGATCAATCGTCTGGGGCGCGTCGAGGATGGGACGACCACCACCGATTTCGATCCGGACGAGGTCAAGCGACATATTTCAGTCAGTACCGCCGTAGCGCCGATCGAGTGGCGAGACTCCAAGATCAACATCCTTGATACGCCCGGCTACGCTGATTTCCTCGGAGAGGTGCAGTCAGCCTTGCGGGTGGTGGACGCGGCGATTATCGTGGTCGACGCCTCGGCAGGGGTCGAAGTCGGTACGGAGCAGGCGTGGCGGTTGGCGACCGAGCGGTCCATTCCCAAGCTCTTCTTCATCAACAAGATGGATCGTGAGAATGCCGACTTCGGGACGACGTTAGAGTCGCTCCGGGCTCACTGCGGAAAGGCCGTCGGTCCGATTCAATTTCCCATCGGGCGGGAAAAGTCGTTTCGCGGGATCGTCGATCTCCTATCGGAGCAGGCGCTCACCTTCCACGACAACCATGATGGTGGTTACGAAGCGGGACCGATCCCGGATGAGCTTCAAACCGACTGCGAGACCTACCGGCGTCAACTGGTGGAAGCGATCGCCGAGCAGGACGAGGAGCTGATGCTCCGGTACCTGGATGACGATCCGATCTCGGCCGAGGAGCTGATCGCGGGTCTTAAAAACTGCGTCCGCGACGGCGCTGTGATTCCCGTGATGTGCGGCGCCGCGACCGGTAACCGGGGCATGCAGCCGGTCCTCAATGCGATCGTGGACTATCTGCCTGGCGCCGATCGAACCACCGAGGAGGCCGATCGTCGCGGGGAGACCGTCACGCTGGCCCCCGATCCTTCCGGCCGGCTCGCCGCGTTCGCGTTCAAGACGATCGCCGACCCGCATGTCGGCCGCGTCACCTATTTTCGGGTTTTCTCTGGCTCGCTGCGGTCGAACACCCATGCCGTCAACGCATCCAGGGGGGAGACCGAGCGGATCGGCCAGCTCTTTTTTCTGCGCGGCAAAGAGCACGTCGCCACGGATGCCGTGGGCGCCGGCGACATCGGCGCGACCAGTAAACTCGGCACCGTGATGACAGGCGACACGCTGGCCGATGAAGGTGCCCCGATCCTGCTCACAACGATCAAGTTCGCGACCCCGTCCTACTCCGCATCTGTGCATCCAAAGACCAAGGCCGATCTCGACAGGATGGGACAGGCGCTCCACCGGTTAGCCGAAGAAGATCCGACCCTGAAGGTCTCGCGGGATGCGTCCTCAGGCGAGACCATCGTCTCTGGCCTGGGTGAGCCCCACGTTCAAATCGCGCTCGATCGGATGACCAGGCGGTTCGGCGTTAACGTGGAGCTTGGTTTACCCCGGGTTGCCTATCGAGAATCGATCTCTACCAGGACGACCGCAGAATACAAGCACAAGAAACAGACCGGCGGCGCCGGTCAGTACGGCCATGTCTTCCTGGAGCTTGAGCCGTTGCAGGACCGCGATTTCGAGTTCGATGAACGGGTCGTGGGCGGCTCGGTGCCGAAAAACTTCTTCCCTGCCGTGGAAAAGGGAGTTCGGGAAGCGCTGGAGTCGGGTCCGCTCGCGGGCTTTCCGGTGGTCAATGTTCGCGTGACCTTGCTCGACGGGACCTACCACGCCGTCGATTCAAACGAGATGGCGTTCAAGATTGCCTCGAAGGAAGCGTTCAAGAAGGGCGTCTTGCAAGCCCAGCCGGTATTGCTGGAACCTGTCCTCACGTTGCGAATCGTGGTTCCCGATAGCCACACTGGTGATGTGATGAGCGATCTCAATACCAAGCGGGCTCATGTGATCGGGATGGAGCCGGGCGAGCCAGGAACTACCACGATCGAAGCGACGGTGCCAGCGGCCGAAGTGCAGCGATATGCGACGAATCTCCGGTCGATCACGCAGGGCCGCGGATCATTCTCCAGCGAATTTGCCCATTACCAGCCGGTGCCGGCCCACATCGCGGAGCAGGTCAGGGTTGGCGCGCGGCTGCATGATGCGGCGCATGCGTAAGACCCATCGCGTTAGAAGTGGAGGACGCCTCGTGCGGGATGCGCGACCTCAACCGGCCATTTCGCTGCAGAGGACCATGACCGGGCGCGACAAAATCGGGACGGGCCTATGACCGATGCCCTGTATGCCATCGTCTTCGATGGCGGCGCGCTCGGTAATCCCGGGCGTGGATACGGCAGTTTCCACATCACCGCGAACGACGGTGAGGTGATCCACGAGCGTCTTGAGTACGGCGACCGGGTGACCAACAACCAGGCTGAGTATCGGACGCTCATCGAGGCGCTAGAATCGCTCAACCGCCGCCTCGGCGCTGACACTTCAGGGATCGCGCTCCAAATCCGTGGCGACAGCCAGCTGGTGATCAATCAGGTTCTGGGGCGGTGGAAGGTCAAGCATCCGGATCTCAAGCCGCTCCATCAACGTGCGGTCCAGTTGGTGTCCATGTTCGGTAGTGTCGATATCGCGTGGCATCCCCGGGCAATGAGCGTCCGGCTGCTGGGCCACTAGTCATCGATGCGAGTCGCGCCCGACCGGTGAATGGCCGCCGGGGTGCCGCGATGGTTTCGGGAGTCGCGCGGCGTACGCGATCTTAATATCGACTGATGCCGCCGATTGCTGCTCCGGCCGGCATGACCCAGGGACGTCACCTTGCTCATGAGTGCTCTGGCGCTCGCACCCGTGCGGCATCGACCAGCCTATTAAACGGCCCTGCTACGTATCAGCGTTGGGTGACGTCGTCCTCTACCTGATCGGGACGCCACCTCACCAATAACACCAGCACGGCGAACCAGACAGCCATGGTGAGGAGGGCGAGCGCCGTCCAGGGGAGCTGCATGTACCGTTTGAGGACCAAAACGATCAGCAGCACGATGACCATGCTGAGCAGGCAGCTCGGCCCAAAGGACCGTTCCAGCTGGGACGTGGTCCGGGTGACGACCGGGAAGCGGTCAATAAGGTCGGGATCGGGCGACCGTTCCGTTGGCTCAGGGGCGTGATGGACCATAGGCGAAGTATACAGAGCAAATTCCCGCTTGTACCTCCTCCCCGGGCTCGCGGCATCGACCAGCGTTTCTGCCGACCGCCGTGCCCCTGCGTGGCTTGTCGAGGCCATCATCTTGACATATCATGTGGCCGTCAAGAGCACCTTACTGGTGTCATTGACACTCCGATGGCGGTCCGCCCCCCCTTCCCGGGCCGCCATCTCTCTGCCGTTCGGACACGGCGACCAAGATATCGGTGGGATTCAAGCCTTAAGAAACTCTTCCAGAACGGAACGTGGAATCTGATCGAGCTCGACGCCGTCTGGCCACTGGTGCTCGCCGTGGTGACCTGAATCACACAGCAACAGCGCCGACGACCGTCGGTCCACAACCGCTACGCGGAGAGACGCGGTTCGAGGGCGGTGTTGGATGGGGAAGGCCGGCGCAACCTCGGTTCGAAATCCAAGGCAGTACATGCGATCAAGAGTGTCGTCGAAGCCGGATTGGAACCGTCGCTCGCCGCCGCGGCGGCGCCTGGGTGGGTCAGCGGGCCTGGGGCGACTCGTCGCACCGGCAGGTTCGGCGTCGCCTGGCTCTATTCCAGCGGGTTCCACCGGCCGCTCGACCGACGGCGGTGTCTCGTCACGGTTCACTCATTTCCCTCTCGCGACACCCTCATTTCGCTGAACTAGGATGCCATAACGACACAGGCGCTGTGATACTATCCACTACTGAGCGCGTATCCTTCATCGACCACGCCACGACACGCCTCATGACCCGACGTCCATCTTGGCTCGGAGAGCTACCGCGTGCCTAAGCAAATCGGTATCGATCTCGGGACGGCAAATGTCCTGGTGTTTCTTCGTGGCCGGGGCATCGTCATCAACGAGCCATCGGTCGTTGCGATCTCAGCCAAGGACGGCAAGGTGAAGGCCGTCGGTCTCGAAGCGCGCAACATGTTGGGCCGCGAACCTCGCGAGACGATTGAGGTTGTTCGCCCAATGCGGGACGGCGTCATCGCGGACTACGTCGTGACCCAGGAGATGCTCCGCTACTTCATCAACAAGAGCTGCGGCCGCTTCTCGCTGGTTCGACCGGAAGTCATGATCTGCGTCCCGGCTGGGGTGACAGGTGTCGAGCGTCGGGCCGTCCGCGATGCGGCTCTCAACGCTGGCGCCCGGCGTGCCTATCTCATCAGCGAGCCCCTGGCAGCTGCCATCGGTGCCAGGGTTCCCGTCGCCGACCCATCGGGCAATATGATCATTGATATTGGCGGCGGTACGACCGAGGTGGCCGTGATCTCGTTGAACGGCATCGTCGTGGCTCGCTCGTTGCGGGTAGGCGGCAACCGGTTCGACGAAGCGATCAGCAACTATATCAAGCGGAAATACAACCTTCGTATCGGCGAGCGGACAGCCGAAGAAGTGAAAATAGCGATTGGCAGCGCGATGCCGGTGGACGAAGACTCGCGGATGGAGGTCCGCGGCCGCGACGAGGTGGCCGGACTTCCGAGGACCATCAACATCCAGAGCAGTGAGATCACTGACGCGATCACCGAGCCGCTTGAGGCGATTATCGGTGCTGTGCGGGCTGTCCTTGAAGAGACACCGCCAGAGCTTTCCTCCGACATTATCGACAAGGGCATGATCCTGACCGGCGGAGGCGCGATGTTGCGCCACCTGCCCGATCTCCTGACCGAGGTCACGGGGGTCCCCTGCTACGTTGCCGACGATCCGCTGTCGTGCGTGGCGATTGGTACAGGGCTCGCGCTGGAGCATATGGATATCCTGCGCGACAGTCTGGAAGAACCCTAGCCTGACCCGTTGCCCCGGGCGGCATCGCCCAACAACTGCACGACGCGATCGACCTCATCGTCGGTGTTGTAATGGGCCAGCCCAAGGCGGATCGCTCCATCTGGGGCAAGCCCGAGCCGTTCCATCAACGTCGTCGCGTAGTAGTCACCATCCCAGACATAAACACCTTCATGGCCGAGCCAGGCCGCGGTAGCCGCGGGCGTCATCGCCGGCCAGGTGAAGCAGAGGGTCGGCCCCCGCTGCGAGAAGTTGGATCGGTCGGTGATTCCCCACACGCGCACTCCAGTAAGCTGCTCGACGCCTGTCAGCAGACGGTCGAACAACCCCATCTCGTGAGCTCGGATCCAACTGAACGCTGCTTCCAGCGCCGAGCGCCGGTCCATGGCCCGACCCTGGGGCGATACGAGCGCTCCGACTGACGCGAGATAGTCAATGGCCGCCGCGGTGCCCGCGATTCCCTCGTGATTGAGCGTTCCGGTCTCAAACCGGTACGGTGCCTCATCCTTTTGGGGCCGCACCTTGTCGACCGGAAGGCTTTCCAGAACGGTTCGTTTGCTAAAGAGCAGACCAACATGGGGCCCGAAGAATTTGTAGGCAGAGCATGCCAGAAAATCGCAGTCCAGCTCCTGGACATCGATGAGCCCGTGCGGGGCGAACTGAACCGCGTCGACGAACACCAGGGCGCCGACGGCGTGGGCGAGCCGGATCGCGTGGCGGACGTCGTTGATCGTGCCGGTCGCATTCGACGCGTAACCGATCGCGACGAGCCGCGTCCGGCTCGTGATCATTGATTCCAGCTGCTCCATGTCGAGCGTGCAATCCGATGGTCTCAGGTCCACCCTTTTATGAATCGCTCCCCGCTCCTGGGCCATCGCGCTCCATGGCGCGATGTTCGCCTCGTGGTCGAGGACGGTTGTCACGATCTCGTCGCCGGCCTGAAGGGTGCGGCCGATGGCTCGCGATAGCGAGAACGCCAGTGTCGTCATGTTGGCGCCGAACATGATTTCCGACGGAGACGACGCATTGAGGAAGTCCGCCCCTGCCTGACGCGCTGACATCATCATGGCATCGGTGCGCTGGCTGGTCGCGAATGGGCCACCGGTGTTGGCGTTTGAGCTGCCCAGGTAGTCAATAATCGCCTGGATCACGGCATGGGGAACCTGGGTGCCGCCAGGGTTGTCGAGAAAGATCGAAGGGCGTCCGTTCGGACTGACGCTGGAGAGAGACGGGAACAGCGAGCGGAGGTCGGAGACGACCGAGGTTGCAACCGTTGGCGTCATTCGAGGGTTTGCTCCTGTCCACCATCAAAAGGTCCGTGTTCGCTCAATGCACGTACTATACGGTGTACGGCCACCAGTCGGAGATAGCCCGTCGCCGGCGGGGCGTGTGACTAGCGTTGACTCCGCATCCGTGAGGGACCATCCGTGGCGAATGCCGACCCGGGAGGAAGCGTGCTCAAGGCTCGTCAATGGAACCGAAGACAAACCTCGATGCCGCGTACTGGTCGCCGGTTGACTCTGGGCGCACCGGCACAGGTCGGCGAGCCTGATCAACACGCTGGCCGCCGCGTTAGCTCGCTGCTGGGGCTGGTACTCGGCACGACGCTGCTCATGTCCTGTGGACCGATCGGCGGCGAGGACATCCTGGCGACATCGACACCGGTCCTGTTGCCCGCCGCTTCGCCGGTCGTTCAACCGCTCCCCACGTCGATAGCTCCCACCGCGGCGACCCCACCCCCGGCGACTCCTGTTGCGTCGCCGGCCCTCGCGGGATCGAGTCCGACGGCGGCGTCACCGGCGCCGGCGTCCCCGACCGCTCGGCCCAAACCCAGACCCACCAGGACCCCACGCGCTAGACCGACCGCCACCGAAACTCCGCGACCACCGGTAGCGTCCGATTGTGTGGCGCCGGAAGAACCGCCCGAGCCGGCGCAGGATGGGCCGGTGACGGTGACCGCGGACGGAGTGAACCTGCGACGTGCTCCGGGTACAACCTGCGATATTATCCAGGTTGTGGAGGCTGGCACCGCGGCGACGCCGAGGTCCGGGCCAGTGGAAGCTGATGACCGCCTCTGGATCCTCATTGATATCTCGGGAACCGAGGGCTGGGTGGCGCTCGAGTTCGTCGAGTAAGGCTGATGTGGCCACCGTTGCCACAAGAGGAACTCGGTGCCGGTGTCGTGATGAAGCCCTGCCCGCGCGGCCGCATCAT
>JAABUR0100001960.1_pt1 | contig 33828 bp, 42 predicted proteins | sample 5560091 | NCBI WGS metagenome assembly JAABUR01 (sample SAMN10711879, study PRJNA513375) | rock metagenome | isolation source: Antarctica rocks | place: Antarctica: Victoria Land, University Valley sud | reverse complement strand
CCAGGTCTGGGCTTCCTCTACTCTGGTCTTGCACGAAGAAAGTCGGCTCTGAGCATGATCTGGGCGTGCATGGGTTCTTTCTCTGTAATCACCTTCCAATGGTATTTCTGGGGTTATTCGTTGGCTTTCTCCGCACAAGGAACGAGCGGCTTTATCGGAGATCTCAAGCATTTCGGTCTCATGAACACACTTGGCGCACCCAGCCCCGGTTCTCCCTTGATACCAGAGCTACTGTACAGTTTCTATCAAGTACACGTCCACTACTGATACCGGAAAGACTGTGGGCTGACTCTTCACTCAGATGCAATTCTGTGCTACGACTGCCGCTATCGTTGCCGGGGCTGTCGCGGAGCGAGGTCGTTTGTTGCCGATGATGGTATTTCTTTTCTTCTGGGCCACTCTCGTCTACTGCCCAATAGCGTGCTGGGCATGGAACATCAACGGATGGGGCTTCAAGTACGGCGTTATGGACTACGCCGGTGGAGGGCCGGTCGAGATCGGCTCCGGAATGTCTGCTCTGGCTTATTCCATGGTCCTCGGGAAGCGTCAAGAAAAGATGATGATCAACTTCCGTCCCCACAATGTCTCGCTGATCGTCCTCGGGACCACTTTCCTCTGGTTCGGCTGGCTTGGTTTCAACGGAGGGTCTTCTTTTGGCGCCAATCTTCGAGCGGTGATGGCCTGCTGGAACTCGAACTTGACTGCCATGTTTGCCGCTGCAACCTGGACGATTCTCGACTGGAGACTTGCGAGAAAGTGGTCGATGGTCGGTTGGTGCTCAGGGGCCATCTCTGGACTCGTAGCGGCGACCCCGGCGTCCGGATACATTACTCCCTGGGGATCCGTCGTTTTGGGTGTCGTGACCGGAATCGTGTGCAATTATGCAACCAAAGGTTGGTCGAACGCCCAATTACGTCCTATGGTTCTGGGTGATTAATGCCTGAGCAGTCAAATATTGGATTCGTATCGACGATTCTCTTGATATCTTCGCTGAGCACGGCGTCGCTGGCATGCTCGGTCTCCTAGCGAACGCTCTCTTCGGCGCTACATATATCATCGGTCTCGATGGCGTCAACACCGGTGTCATTGAAGGTGGTTGGGTCAACCATAGATACAAGCAATTGTACATCCAGCTTGCCTATGTCGTTGCTGCGACTGGCTATGCCTTTGTCATGTCCGCTATCATTGCTTATCTCGTCAACTTTATCCCCGGACTCCATCTGCGCGCTTCGGAAGAAGCTGAACTACTCGGCATGGATGACGACCAGCTAGGAGAATTCGCATACGACTACGTTGAGGTCCGACGTGACTACTTGGCGTGGACCCCGGCAAAGACAGATCCGCACAGCTCAGAGGCCGACATTCCACCGCACCAGAGACATGGTATTGGTGCGCACGGAGATATGCTAATGGGCAAACCACCCAGCGATGGGAGCAGTGATGGCACTGAACACCACGGTATTGGAGGAGACAAGCATGGGGTAATGGCAGAGAAGGTAGAGCACGAGAAGCACCACACCACATAGATTTTCTATCTTGGGGGGTTTGAGCATGCAATTTTCAAGGCTCGATATTTATGGTCAGGTTTCGGTCGATGAAGACTGCAAGCAGCTTCAGATTGGTACATAGCGTGGGACGGTGTTGCTTTTCGGGCGTGTTCGGTATCGTTGGAATACCAGAACTGGTGGACTATTGTACAATTCGGAACATACTCATCACTTCAGACACCATCTTTTGTAATCAGGTTTTGGGGGATTAGAGGTTGGATTGCATGTATCAGCTAAGCCCTCACCAAGTTATTTACAATCTTCAGTCTCAACTCGCAGCGTGTGACAGGGATATCGTACAGGATCGAGAAGAGCTTTGGAACAGTGGTTAGCCCTACGAGTACGGCTTCGCTACCTTAGGTCACCCGCTCTCCCGCATTTGGCAAGGAACGCGCGAATGACCAACGTTTCTTTTCAAATGATAGAACCTCGATATCGAAGCATTCAGCCGAAGCTTCGAGGAGTCTCCCTCTGCATGAGGTAGAGACGCCGATTATGGTCAAACCAACATGATTTCTACTGCTAATGGAGGCGGCGTACCTCCAAGAACTCGTCGCCCGTGCAGACCAAACGTAAGCCGTTTGCCCTGGGATTGACTGCGAGCACGGCTGACGGTGCCCGTTACAGCTACGTCAGGCAACATTGATCTTACCAAAAACCGGCGAGCGTGTCAAGAGAGCCGTTACTTTTGGAGAGCCGGTGAGCCTAGATCGTGCCAACAACGATGGCCCGTCAGATGAACGCTCGCCTTTGCTCGGCCGGAGGGGCCCAAGGCTACCAGAGCCCGGAACCTGGCGAAGAGTCAAGGATACGTCAAAGAAGCTTTTGGAGCAAGCATGGTCATTTGCAAATTCCCAAACCGGACGCGGTGTCTTCAAGTGCAGTCTAGCATATCTCCTTGGAAGTCTTGCCACCTTCCTGCCTTTTATCGCAGCATTCTTAGGCCAACAAGATGGAAAACATATGGTTGCAACAATCACAGTGTACTTCCATCCTGCCAGGTCGAGAGGGAGCATGTTTGAGGCTATATTACTCGCCGCACTGGCATTTCTCTATGCAGTATTTATCTGCTTCACCAGCATGGGTGTTTCAATCCTCTTCGGCCGAAATTTGGACATGATCCTGCTCGGTCATGTTATTGTACTTCTTGTTTTCTGCGGTGGTGGGCTTGGCTTTGTCGGCTGGATTAAGCAGCGACTCGGTAACCCTCTGGTCAACGTTGCCTGTTCGTTGACCAGCCTTGCAATTATCACGGTAGTGACAAAGGAAGGGGCGGTGCAAGCTGCAGTTTTTTCAATCGAAAAGGTTGTAATGGTGCTTCAGATGATCGTGCTAGGATGTATTGCAACGACTGCTGTGTGCTTTCTCATTTCCCCAGTATCAGCAAGGAAAGAGTTGCGGAACAACCTGATCCAAGTCACTGATCTGTTCGCGGACATGCTCACACTGATCACTCGAAGTTTCCTCACAGGTTCTGAAGCGGAGCTTCACGAGAAGCAGTTTTTAGATGCATCCAACCAGTACAGGGCCATTTCCAATTCCATGTCCAAGAATCTGCGAGAAGCGAAATATGAGCACTATGTCATGGGTACAGAGCGAGAATACAGACTTGAAGCCAAGCTGGTCGATTGCATGCAGCGGCTCGGGCAGAACATGGGTGGTTTACGGAGTGCCGCATCCACTCAATTTCTCCTCTTAGCACAGCCAACGTCGGTTGGCGGAAAGGCTACATCAATCCAAACGAGCGGATCATTTTCAACTATGGCAGATGGCCTACGATCGCCTTCAGAAGCTTATGGTGTACTGACTGCGATTGATGAATCACCAGAGGATCGCAGAAGATCCACGGAAAGCCCGAAAAGCACAAGCTGGCAGTCATCGAACGATGAAGGCTACCTCCCTTCGGCTACCTCCCCATCTGGTATCTTCTCGAGATTCATCGTACATTTAGGTCCATCCATGGTTAGCAAGCTCGCCCTTGGTTATGCGAGATGATCCTGCTGAGGCTGACCTGAGTGACAGAAATCGCTCGCATTTACATTGAAACAGATTCTGGACGAACTCCCATATGGTCCTGGTCCAGAGTTTCGCATTGCGCCCAACACCCAACTACGGGCCAGCCTTGTCGAAGCCGTTGACTTATACACAAAGTCTAGGGAAGAAGCTTTAGCCTTGCTTTACAAGACCAAAGAGCTCAACCAAGCACGTCCAGTGGAAGTAGAAGCCGATTACGAGGAGGTTGCTGCTAGCTGTGGCCATTTCAGTTTCTCCCTTCAGTACTTTGCCAACGATATGAGAGTCTACCTTGATATTCTTGATGAATTGAAATTTGAGATGGACGAAAGACCCGGAGGCAGGACGTGGAGTTGGCTGAAGTTGTGGCGTAGAATGCGAGGCTCCAGGAATCTTAAGCCGAGTGGAGATACCGGTAAGTATCTACTTCCGCTGTATGGTCTTCTCTCATCCGGAACTCACACTGCTGCAGAGCAAGAGGGTTCCGCCAATCGTAGTGAAGAAAATTATCTTTCCCTTGACGTACCAAGCCCAAGCGAGAGAAAGATTCCATCGGCTATCGTTCTAAGAAATGACGAACGAGGAGCGTCATACGCCTACAGAGTATGGACAGCTCTGGGCTTTCTTCGGCGAGATGACACTAAATTCGCCATTAAAGTTGGCGCAGGAGCTGCGTTGTACGCTCTGCCTTCATTTCTCGTATCAACTCGACCCATCTACCAGCACTTCCGTGGTGAATGGGGCCTTTTGTCCTATATGTTGGTGTGTTCGATGACTATTGGAGCCTCAAATACAACAAGCTACGCTCGGTTCCTGGGAACATGTATAGGTGCGGTCTGCGCAATAGTCGCTTGGATTGCCTCGCAAGGCAATGTGTTCGCATTGGCGGCTTTTGGTTGGCTCATGTCGTTGTGGACCGCCTACATCATTGTGGCACAAGGTAAAGGTCCCATGGGTCGTTTCATTATGCTTACATACAACCTCTCCGCCCTATATGCCTATTCGCTCTCTGTTCGAGATATGGTTGATGACGACGATGAAGGAGGGATTGTACCAGATATTGTGGACATAGCTTTTCATCGAGTAGTTGCAGTGTTGTCAGGGTATGTATAACAATGAACAGTAAACTCCTTTCCAGGTCACTGACCTATATCCGCTTAGGTGTCTTTGGGGTCTTATTGTCACTCGGTTAATCTGGCCCATCAGTGCCAGACGAAAATTCAAGGACGGTCTTAGTGTACTATGGCTACGCATGGGTCTCACATGGAAGCGTGATCCTCTTGCCATGTTTCTCGAGGGAGATTCCCCTCACCCCTATATGGATCTTCGGGAAGAACTTGCGCTTCATCGATTTCTGGCCCGATTAGAAGGCTTGCGCAGTTCGGCATCATCGGAGATAGATATTCGAGGGCCCTTTGCCGACGAGGCATATGGGAGGATACTCAAGAGCACAGGAAGCATGTTAGACGCCTTCCACGCGATGAATGTTGTGATTATGAAAGATCTTACAGCATCGAAAGGAGAAGCCGAACTATTGAGATTTACTGCCAACGAAAGAGCTCAATTGTGTTCGAGGATAAGCCACCTGTTTCAAGGTAATTCCGTTTTCATTATTTTCTACACCGACAGTTCTCTACATCGGAAATTCTCCTATTCAGATGTCTCGGTATAGCAGGGCAACCGAAACTAACTTTTGACACCCAGTTATGGCATCATCGATGAAACTTGAATTCCCCCTAAATGATGCTCTTCCCAACACAGACCACTCACGAGACCGGCTGCTGGCAAAGATCTTCCGCTTCCGTAAGACGGAAGATGTCGCGAATGACGCCAAGGACGAAGACTACGCCCTGTTGTATGCCTATGGTAAGGAGGATTGTTCTAATCAATGCGAGAGTTTACCTACTGACCCTGCTATGCGAAACAGTATTGATAATAGGACTACTCTCAAAGGAAATCAGAGAAGTCGGCAAAGAAATTGAGAAATTGTTCGGTATTCTCAACGAGGACTTGCTCAAGTTACAATGATTTCGCTATGGACGCGCTGCAACCCTTCACCCCCGATCTAGCATCGTCTCCCGCTCCGAGGATTGCAAGCTTTGAGCATGTGAAAAGGCAAGTTGTTTCAAGTTCATCTGAAAGGGTTTGATTGTCACGTCTTGACGCCGTGATAGTTTTAGACCAAAGACCGTTCCTACACATATACGATATATATAGGATCTTGCACAAGGTAGCGGTTGATCGCGACACGTGTGATGTTGAGAGCAAAAACTATCACCACAGAGTCCATATATAATGAAAAGCTGCAATGGGGTGAAAGGTATCTCTTGTAGACTTTGACTCCGAAGACATTAAAAGTGCTTGTAAAAGAACTACGGGTATTCTAGAGTAAGCGCAATGCGGATAAGGCGCGTCCCGCATCGGCTGCAGATCATCGTCCACACCCCCCCCCTCTGTGCCCTGCGCCAGATTTGCCTCACTCATGTCAAACCAACGCAGTCCCTCCTTGCAACTACCCTGCTACTCTGCCCTTGAGCCCAGTCCATTCGTTCTGCGTCTTGTTGTACATTAGCTACATTCACGGTGATGCGGCGCCCACGGCCCTAGGAAACTCAGGCCTCTGCCTCCATCGAAGCAACCCCCGCCGACATCATGCCGGACATTGATCCAGCTGCCCTTAGCCGTTCAGATTCTATCTCCCAGCCTACATTGACTCCCCTCACGACAACAAAGCTCAATGGCGCCTCCGTGCCATCCTCGCAGAAGACCACGAAACCTACCAATTCTGCTCAGCGCATCGACCTCGAGCCGTTGTACACGGCCTTGAAGGCTGCCATTGGGGATTCATGGGGCACATATAAGGAAGCTGTCAATTTATTAGCGATAGGTACATCATTCACCAAACATGCGGGTGCGGTCGTTTGTCGCTAGAGTGGGCAATTGACCGCTTATAGGCCAGCTCAACCAAAACGAACTTTCGGAGCGGATAGACCATTATATCACAGCTGATCCTTCGATATTACATCTCCATAACCAGTTCATGTGTGCCATCTTTGGAAATGTTCTACGCGACCTACCAGAGCAGGGCGTTGCGCCCTGGGTTTCCGCGAACGACAAGCCTATGGTGTTGTCGAAACCGGTATCGGGGAATGCAGCCGAGCAGAGACTGAAGACGGAGGTCATGCATTTACCAGCGAGAGATCGAAGGAGGATAAAGGAGGTTCCTGATGTGAGTGAAGTCCGGAATGCCTTGAAGCAGAAGCGAGAGACGAAATTCGAGCGCAGTTTTCTAACTAGGTGCACTCTATATACAGGTTGAAGTCATCGACCCTGTCGCTCATGCAGTCGCTAACGAAATGACGGAATATCAACAAGCCAAGCAAATCAAACTCCCTGACACTGTCCCTGCTAGCGCTGGGGGGCTGAACAAGACAAGTAACTTCTTCGCCATCCCCGCTCTTCACTCGTCCAGCCTGAACTCTTACTAACCGCCTTTCCCCTTTTACAGACTGGGATCTCGAAATCCGTAAACGCTACTCCCAACCACTTGCATCCGAAACCGGCGAATTCCCCGACACCGACGCCATCCAAGGCCGCATGGTCCCCATCTGCTACGAAGAAGCCCTCCCCAACGGCTGCGCCGATTCCTGCGCCGAGTTCATGGCCACCGCCACCGAGCAATTCATTAAGGAAGTCGTTGCTGGGATTCTTGTCCGGACGAGAAGTAACACGATCGCGACGAATGGCATTGTAACGAGGAAGTATCGGAAGCAGTTAGGGAGGGAAGAGGAGGGGTGGCTGAGAGGAGAAGTCTTGCGTGGCGTCGGGTCCGGGCTCTTACCTGTAGAAGCCCGAGAAGCAGGCGGGCGAAGAGCGCTAGGCATGGGCGACCTGCGCATCGCACTTCGTGTCGGAGCCGCGGAGTTGGGACAGATGCCCGGGGTTGTCAAGGCAGCCATGGGTGGGTGGGAAGAGGGGATCTTAGAAGGATGGGGCAGAGCTAGGCGAGTCGAGGAGGGGGAGCACGAATCGACAGGAGAGCCCAGATTGAACGGGACCGCACTCACCAACGGCGTGCACGACGACGAGGAGATGGAAGAGGAAGACTGGGGATGGGAAGGCGGGGCCAAGAAGGACAGAGAGAAGTTGGATTCGTTGCTGGATGATTGTTTGGCTGTGGGGCAATGACCTCCACTCATACAGCCCCGTTGGATATTATGCATCGCGGGCTGCATTCCGGGCGTTTCTATTGGGCGGCTACCTTGTCCTGGACGGGAAAACGAAAGGTCGGACGCCAGAACCTGCGTCATTTGAGCGCGGGGCGGCCAAGATGACAGGACTGGGGCGTTTGTTTGTGTTTATTTTTCTGGTAAAGGAGATTCGGGCGAACAATGATACCCCCATTTTTTTTTGGTACGGTGGCGTACGGGATGGATGGAGTTTGAAGGGTTGGGCAGATGTGGAGAGCTGGATTTGTGTATAGGCTGCTACTGTAGGATGTTCTTGTTGATATGATCGGGGTGGTAATATAAAATCCTTTTCTGTCAGACGGACGGACGGACGGATGGATGAATGAATTAGATGGCGGATTTGTCGTTGCTGGTGGTTGTTGCTGGTGGTTGTTGGAGTTGGAGTTGGAGTTGGAGTTGGAGTTGGAGTTGGAGTTGGAGTTGGTGAGAATGGCTGGGGGGGAGGGTAGAATAATCCGAAAGTAATTGTTTCACAGTAGTGTACATGGGTACGATCTTTGTCCTTGGGAGGCGGCAGGCAGCACTGTGGGAATTTCAAGGAAGACGGAAAGGGATTCTGAACGGCGAAGTCTTCGAAAGAGCTACACGATGGCTGGAAGGTAAGGGATCTAGATCTTGTATTCCGTACAGTAGCACCTTTTTCGGAGTGGTAGGGGACTAGGCTGTTACCCACATCATGTTGATTCCATATGGTTACACTAGCTAAGCAGCCGACAATCGCTCGCCTACAGCGGTACTCCCCCTAACCACCCAACCGCCCTTACTCCAAAAGCTCCACCACCTCCTTCATCACCTCCTCCACCCCCCTCCCCTCCCCCCCGGGCTCCTTGGCCACCGCCTGCCACACCTCCCCATGCTTCGGCTCACTAAGCGCACACTTGGCCAGCACATCCGCCCTCTTCTCCTCGGTGCCATGCTGCATCAAAAACTTGTAATACCACGCCCACGTGTCGCCCAAATCGCTATCGAGCAAGATTGCTTTTTCGAACCAGCTGGCTGCTTTTTCGAGCCGGCGCTCGTGCCAGAAGACGCGCGCGACGGTGACGAAGAGGGTCGGGTCGTTGTCGCATTTCTTGATGGCCTCGAGGCTGCGCGGTTTGCGCTGCGTGCGCGGTTCGAGGTGCCAGATGGATTCGCTCCAGAGGAGGCCCGAGTTGGGGACTTCCTGCAGCGCTTTGGCCATGAGGACTTTGGCCTGAGTGATGTTCTTGGCGCGGCGCTCGACGCGCACGCTCTCGGTCCAGAGTTCTGGGTTCTTGGGTACGGCGAGGCGGGCGCGGTCGAGGACGCTGCGGGCTTTGACGACGACGCCGGCTTTTTCTTCGAGGCGGGAGGCGAGGAGCCAGAGGGGGACGGACTGCGGGCAGGCGCGGGTGCCGGTGTTGTAGGCTTCTCGGGCTTGCGGGAGTTTGTTGAGACGGTCGTAGGTTTGGCCTTTCATCATCCAGAGCTTGGCGGCTTTGGGGTAGAGTTGAAGGCCTTGGTTGACAAGATCGAGGGCGGCTTCTGTGTTGCCTAGTTGGCGCTCGAAGGCGACAGATTTGATCCAGACACGATCTGTGCCGGCGGCTTGACGGGCCGTTTGCAGGAGTTCGCGGGCTTTCTCGGTTTGGTGGTTGTCGGCTTCGAGTTTGACGGCTGCGAGCCAGATATTTTCCGAGTTAGGGTTTTGCGCAAAGGCGTCGGAGAGGACTTTGCGGGCATCGTTGATGGAGCCGGATTGGAGTTTTTCTTTGGAGAGGAGCATCCATAGCTGCTCAGATTGTGGGACTGCTTCGACTGCTTTTTGAAGGACTTGGAGAAGCGCTTCTTTCGTGCCGTGATTTCTTTCGAGATCTGCGGCTGCTGAGTAGACTGATTTGCTGGTGACGAAGATTCTCAGAGCATAGGCATAGATGGCTCTCGCGGTTTCGTACTTGCCTCGTCCGATGCTGGATTTGGCGTCATCTAACCATATTGCTTTCCTGTCGTCCTCCTCTTCATCTAAGCTGTAACCGAGTGTCTCTCTGATGATTCCTCCGCACGTCAAGATCGCACCTTCCTCTTCACACTTCTCTGCCTCAGTAATCCACTGTTCTCTAGGTAACATAGCGCCTTCACGGACCAGCGAAGCAACAGCTCGGCGCATTACGTTGACCTTATTGGCATTCCCCATTTGTTCCTGCAATCTTGCTCCCGCAATCCAGATTTCATGACTAGTAGGAATCTTCTGACGGCCTTTATTCAGCACTTTCTGCGCGTTCTCAGGTGTTTCGAGCCTTGCTAACGCAAGTACTAGGTCAACCGACATAGGTACCTCTTCCGTAGCTTTCGCGAGCAGTAAGCGTGCATCAGCGGGATCTTCCTCCAGATTCACAGCCTCCTTCCATAACGCAGCGGAGTGTGGCAAGATGTCAAGAGCTCGACGCAGGACTCGCTTTTTGGCTTTTAGATCGTCTTCTAGCTTCATAGCTTCGATCCATAGGCGGATTGATTGTGGGTTATGTGAAATTGCATTTGCTGCAATGATCTTAGCGTTATGGTTGTCATTTAAGCGCATGGACTCGAGCCATGCATCCTCCGATTTAGGACAGATTATGACGGCTTGAGCCATGATTTTTCTCGCTGCTACAATCTTTCCTGCGACCTCCTCTAGTCGAGCGGCAGCAATGTGGCCGGGCGCATGTTTGGGATTGGTTTGTATTACAGAGGACAGTAGAGCTCTTACTCGGTTGATGTCTCCAACCTCTGCCTCTCCAACCTTAACTTCAGATTTCGAAAGACTGGTCAAGTAACCTTTCGGGTCAACGTTCGTGGCCGTTCCCGCTGTAGATTCTGTGCCTGAACCTTGGGCTGCTTGGTCGAGTCGAACTTGCAGTACTTTGTCTCGCGCCGCACCAATATCCGCAAAATTTGTCATTGTTCCATCCACGCTATCAGCCCCTGATCCATTCGCCGCAGCGCCATCATCGTTCACGCTTGTATCAAACTGCGTCGAGTCGCGCGCCCCTGCGATGACACTATCTGGCACCGCGTAGAATCGTTGTCGTAAATTCTGTTTAGTCCTTCTGTTCTTCCCCGTGAGATCCCCAACCTCAGGTATGTTTGCCCAGTCTTCATCAGAGACGCTCGCAAGGCTTCGTTTCAGATCGGCGAATTGCTGTTGAATCTTGGGGTTATTGGCTTCGTATTCTTTCCGTTCCTGAGCTTCGCGTGCTTCCCTATACGTAGCGGGCTTCAAGTCGGTAATCTGCGCATGGAAGAACAAGATATATGATAAACCATCTGCTTCAATAACAGGAGACGAAGTAAGGGCGGGGAGTACGAAAACGGGAGACCAACCTTCTTATTTTACGCCGTCTATCCATCTTTTCGTCTACCTCCTGGTATATCCTGTCTGCCTCATCGTCATCTCGATCGTAGGCACCATTCGCGAAAAGCCCGACCTCGTTCTCTGGATCTTGGAATCGTTCGTCATCGTCATCTGGTTCTTCTTTCTTTTCAGGTGCCCCGTACGCGGTGGGTGGCGCCGCCCCAAGTTGCGCTGCACGTTTTGAAAGAGCTAGTTTGATCTGTTCTTCACTCGGCCCTTCTCTGGCGGGTCCAAGATCTGAACGTGTAGTGAACCCGGTAGCACCTCTTCCTAAGCCCGCTACGTAGTTTTCGGGCGCTTGCTGTGACAAAAAATCTTTGCGCCCAGACATGATGATAGAGTACTTTTACGGGTGAAAGAGAATCAAGAGCGGAGCCGGAGGTGCTACTGCTCACTTATGAAATCGATAACATTTCGGCCCTCGTAAATTACCGACCAGCCGCAATAGCCGCTGTTATCGATAAACGAATTCCTCAAAATGGAAGAAAACTGCTTTGCCATATTCGCCGTTGTTAAATACATTGAAATGCCGAAATCTGTTGGGAAAACCCGCAATGGCGCTGCAAAAAGCAGCCCCTATGCGCATGCTGCTGTCAAAACCAAGGCAGCTAACAATATCTTCAGAATGAACACAGATCTCGGCCAGCATGTGCTCAAGAATCCAGGTGTAGCCCAGGCTATAGTTGACAAAGCCGATTTACGAGGGAGTGATGTCAGCTACTGCATCTTATATCTTTACATCTACCGACTAATGCTGGTTTGTTTAGGTGGTTCTCGAAGTAGGTCCCGGTACTGGTAACTTGACAGTCAAGATCCTAGAGAAGGCGAAGAGAGTAATAGCAGTTGAGCTGGATCCTCGAATGGCAGCTGAAGTTACCAAACGAGTGCAAGGCAAGCCAGAGCAAAAGCGATTAGAAGTTCTGCTCGGGGACGTGGTTAAGACTGATCTACCTTACTTTGATGTTTGTATAAGTAATACGCCGTATCAAGTATATGTTTCAGTAATATTCCCTGATATCTCTACCTTGAGCTCATAGTTTTTGGTAGATTTCATCGCCTCTTACATTCAAACTACTCGCAACCACGCCAGCTCCTCGGATATGCATACTAATGTTCCAAAGAGAGTTTGCCATGCGTCTTTTCGCGAAGCCTGGAGATCGGCTGTACAGTCGATTATCAGTGAATGCGCAAATGTGGGCAAAAATAGATCATATCATGAAAGTCAGCAAAAACAACTTTAAACCACCACCAGCGGTTGAGTCGAGCGTTGTCAGGTTAGTGCCTAAAACCCCAAGACCGCAGATCAGGTATGAAGAATGGGATGGCCTGTTGCGCGTGGTTTTTGTCCGGAAGAATAAGACGCTCAGGGCGAGCTTTTTTGGAACCACGAGTGTTATGGATATGCTGGAGAGCAATTATAGGACTTGGTGCGCGCAGAATGACATTCCTGTCGAGGATGGACCCTCAGAAGGCGGCGACCATGATATTATGGAAGTCGAAGCTGATAATGAAAACGAAGAGGAAGAGGAGTGGGACGGCATCATGGATATTGACGACGATATACCAGCATTCTTTAAGGAGCAATCAGACCTCCAAGCGAAATTACTTAATGGCAGAAACACCAAGAGGCGGAAAAAGGGCAAGGTTGCGGAGCTGATAAGAGAGAAGGTTCGAAAGATACTGGAAGATGATACTGAGCTAGCTGAGAAGCGCGCCCGATCCTGCGATGAGGGCGACTTTCTCAAGCTGTTGTGGGCGTTCAATAGGGAGGGCATACATTTCAGCTGAAATGCCAATCTAATTCTTGGGATCTGAACTTAGCAGGGCGTTGGGGTTGATGATTATGCAATTTACATCAGACCTTCACAGCGTTGGTAAAGGACCTCGCAATTACCATGACATTACGTGAGCCTTGAGGGATCTAGGTTGAGATCTTCTGACACAACGGGCAATAAACATCATGTATTCGTTCTGATATGCGTGGACGATGGAATGACATGGTATTAGTATTATGCGAGACTATTTGAGATGAGCGCTAGATCCTCTGAAAAGGCTTTGCCATATGTATGCCTCGCTCAGCAAGAGCTCTATGTCTTTTTCGGTCCAATCTCGTGTTGGTAATGCTTGTAGAAACATCATGACCTCCTTGAATGTCGTTAGTTTTATTCCCCTGAAAGAAATTGTACGAACTTACCTGAAAATCCATCTTTACAAGCTGCTCAGACCATTTGACCAAGAAAGCCGCGCACACATACAAATGAAATTCGGAGAACCCCTGCTCTTCAGCCATGTAGGTGTCCCACATACGTATTGTGTTCTTTACTGTCACTTCTCGCATTAAGAGACAATTCATCCATCGAAAGCTGAATTGCATAAACTCAACGCCCTCATTCTCGAGGTGCTTTGCTAAGCCAGAATCAATGCGCGTGGTGAGATCACGGAGGGCCCCAACCTGCCGTACGATGCCAGGTTGAGCAGAAATGTAGTTATCTTGAATGCCATCTAGTAATTTTGTGAGGCACCAGAATGCATCTGCTTCTACCGCATCGAGTACGGGCTTCGGCAACTGCCCAGGATCCATACCACTTTCGATATTGGCGTCGGTAATGTAGCTGCCGAGGAATACCTGCCAGAACGGGGTCACTAAATCATTTATGCCTTGAACATAGCCACTTGCAGGATGTCTGATCGCCCAGACATAGAGAATCCGTTCTAGTGATCGCTGGGTTGCTTCATAACTATAGAGCTGAAGGTGAGGACTCGTTCGTGGCACGTCAATGGAAATTTGATGCCAAAGTGCTTCATCAAGCCCTCGCCCACGCGATTGGCTTTTGGATGGGGTTTTCGTGCCGATTGCAGTGGAAACAGTCGTTCCTCGTTCAAAGGCTTGCCGGACCCCGTCAAGGTACTCTTTCCGCTTTCTTTCCAAAGTCGCTACACGCCGCTCGCTACTAACCGGCAGGTAACCCAAGAGCAACTGCCACGACATCGCCCGCATTTCTGCGGGTATGCCGGACCAAGATGAGTCTCTTAGGTCGGATAACGATATTGAGCTTGCCTGGAGGATGCGCTTAAATTTGTTGATGCGTGATATTCGTGTTGAATGGGCTTCGGCTTCCTTTGGGGTTGCATTCAGAGGCATAGGAGGATGGCTGATGAGGTGGAGTGAGTTTGCAGGATCTGACGCAGAAGACTTCAGCGTTGATTGTCAAAAAGCGGTAGAAAGACAAACCACGAAGAATGTCTTTATATTGGGGTCTTAGAATCTTGCCCTCACTCTTTTTGGTTGTGGGATAGTTTGGAGGCCCTCGTTCTTCGGCAATGTCTGAGCTATTTGCTATTCCTTGGCCAGAAAGGGACTCTGCACTTAAGCTAGACAAGCCATTGCTACTCTTGCCATGACCTCCACCCGGATCGTTGATCTTTTTGGTCTGTATTCTTCTGGCTTCCCTTCGCATACTCGTTATACTCGGAAGACCAAACTCGTCCTCATCTGAATTCTCGTTGTACATGTACTCCTGTTCAATATCCTGATCATCATCATCATCATCTTCCGCAGTCCAATCATTGTTTGTGTGAGACAAAAATTGCGTGTAAGTGCGTCGAGTAGGAGGGGATGACAAGGCGGAATTGGGTCTTAGAGGGGGTGTATGGGTACTACGGCCGAAACTTTTCGATGATGAATTCGGGGTATGGGGTCTCGATATGGAAGGCGTCAATGATCTATGGCCTCCTATTAGCATTTACCCAGTACCACTGTGGTAAGGAGACCTGCAAAGAATCGAACTTGAGCAGGTCCGCATGCGAATACGAAGCCCCGACCACAACATTAGGATCATACGAGGTATGTCTGACATTTGCTGGACGATTACGCCAAAAGGCTGTAGAAGGTTTGCTGCATGCTAATTAGTGGGACGGCCCCGTCAGGAGAGTAGAACACATACTCGGAGGTGTCTAGGCATACCCAACCATCAGTCAGCCAAATGTATCAGATTCAGGCAGCTATGCGCGAGCTCGTAGGTACTTGGTCAGCAGTAGAGTACGAACCGACCTGGACCATCTCCTTCATCGTTGACACCGTCAGCCTGAATGGTACAGGTTTAGACAACCTAAAGTCTGCCTACCTGCTGGGGAAGCTTCTTGGAGGCCATTGTGACAGTTGTTCGTCCGTACGATATCAAGGCAAGACAAAGACCAGAATGCTTCCCGTCCACGTTCGAATGCTAGACGAATGGCAAGTCTCAATGTGAGGCAGAGCGTCCAAACGCGGACTAGCGGCTTTTAGAGTCGCCGCATTTAAAGCTGAAGCACCTCTCTTCTCTACATCTTCACCTCAACCTCGAACACATCCACCTCGACACACACACCTCGATACACCTTCAGATCCTGCAGAACAAAGATCTGGATCTCTAGTTACCCTTGTATTTGAATTCGTTCGTACATAAATATAAGAGACGTCGCAAAGTTGAGCTGCAAGCTTTGACTACAAGCCGACCGGGCTTCTGAGGTTTCTAGCCGTGACTTTTCCTCCCTAATTACTAGCTACTTACAGCGGCAATGACGGAACCCGAAGAACTCGACGAGGATCTCTTTGCTGACCTGTAAGTTATTCATGATAAAAATCCCAGCGCCTCCTTCCCAGTACCCACGTTTTCCCCTTTGTCTTCTAAACCCGCTCGCAGTTACGATGGAGACGAAAATGCGACAAAGGAATCGGCCTCGACTCAGGTAGAGGCATTACCCGAGCCGATGGAAACTTCAGCGATCAATGGAAACATCGGAACCCACGATGAAGTGAAACAAGAGAATGTTAAACAAGAGCAAAGCGGCATACCTGATCACGACCAACACGCATATGGTAGCGGCCAAAATGGGAATGCCGGATCATCGTGGAACGATGGACACGGTAATGGGGCCCAGGGTAATAGTTACGGCGATGTAGCTGTAGAGCCAGAACAACATGGTATTGGCATAAAAGAAGATGGGTAAGTTCACGTTGGCGAAATTTTTCTCGTTGTTTTAAAGTCCCACCCCCTCTATATGTTCGCTGCTTCTGGTCCTAAGTTCGAAGCTCCCGAGCTTCATTTTCGGAAAGCAATTACCAGGATGATTAAGGTTCGAGGGCATGGGATGCCCTCGGGGATGAGTCCGTCTTGCATTTGAGAAGCGCATGCACGAAGGTGTCGTGGCTCTGTCACTGTGGACCAAGTTCATGGCAGCCTGCGCTGTCCACGACCTGGGGAGATAGGTTCACTATTCGGTCATCAAAATAAATCGGAAGGGGTCGAGTGTTCCTACACGGAAAACTGATGGGTGAAGTTGATTTGAGGACCACTGGGTACAAAAAAGGTGGTGCGGAGACACTCTCGCGATGTGGCTGTTCTGTTGAGCTTGGGTACGAGATCGACTCTACACCGCAGAAAATGAGAAACTAGGTGAATCGCAATTTCGCGAGGGTTTGGCTCTCTGAGCAGAAAACAAGCTGGATAGGTAATCACCGTGCATACCACCTGGGAAAGCGACTATAGAACTACTGCTACTCCATAGCTTATTGTCGATATCATCTTCATAGAGCAGGGCAGAAGACAGAGGTCTATGTCACGCTTAGCCCTCAGCGAAATATGGCACTCGAACACTAGCATACGACTTTATAGAAAAACACGAATCTCCCGCACGCACTTTGACCAGTCCTTGTACATACGCCTGTGCATGGTGTGCTGGCCTACTGCCCGTTCCTTAATTCAGATAGCAAAGGGAGGACATTGCTCACGAAACCCCTTTGGAAGCCCCTCGGTTTACCCACGACGCATTTCTCTGAGACTCCCTGGCTGAACACAAATTCGGTGTGGAAACCTGGTGGCTACGCGTATTGCTGGCTATAGTTCTCGGATTTGCGATCTTAACTAAATCACGACAACAGTCCGGACACTTCATCAGTTGAATTTTGTTGATTTCTCGCCTTGACTGTCTTCATTCTTTGTTTTGAGATACTTACAGCGATTCTGCAATATTGTTGTCCAATGCTGATGATTGATCGAATAATGTAGGAAAATGTTCATAGGTGGACTAAATTGGGAAACAACGGATCGTGCGTCAACCCTAATTCAATCCTCGCTTTGTAGATTGGGCACATGCTAAAATCTTTACCCCTATTACAGAATCATTGAAAGAGTACTTCTCGAAGTTCGGCGAAGTGCAGGAATGCACCGTTATGAGAGACGGGGCTAGCGGGCGTTCGCGTGGATTTGGATTTCTTACATTCAGAGATCCGCGGACTGTCAACGTGGTGATGGTCAAGGAGCACTACTTGGATGGCAAGATTGTAAGACCTTCAATTTCAACCTCAACTAAAGCCCCCTCAAGACTTCTTTTTGGTAGTTCTGAAAGCTCACATTCTTTGCCATTCATTAAGATCGACCCCAAACGGGCCATTCCCCGAGACGAACAGGAACGCACAAGTAAGATATTCGTTGGAGGGGTAAGTCAAGATGCGAACGAACAAGACTTCAAGGAGTATTTCATGCAGTTCGGAAGAGTTGTTGATGCTACACTCATGATTGACAAAGATACTGGACGACCACGCGGTTTTGGTTTTGTCACCTTCGATAGTGAGGCAGCGGTGGATGCAACTCTACAAGGCGATCTACAGATTCTGGGAAAGCCGATCGAAGTCAAGAAGGCCCAACCTAGGGGAAATATGCGCGACGAGGAAGAAGCGGCAGGTAGGGGAGGACGAGGCGGCCGTCGTGGCGGTAGAGACAATGACAGATTCCGAGACAACGACCGTGGCAATTTCGATGGTGGTAACGCCAATAACCAAATTCAGAACCAGAATCAGCAGGGTGGCCAGGGCATGTCCAATGGCATGACCCCCCAGATGATGGCACAGTACTGGCAGAAAATGCAACAATACTTCGCCACTATGCAGCAACAGATGGCAGCCGCCGCCGCGGTTCAGAACGGAGGCATGGCGGGCCAGATGGGCATGGCGGGGATGAACCCAGCCATGATGCAGCAGATGCAAGCAATGCAGCAAATGAAAGCTATGCAAGTTATGCAACAGCAAATGAATCAAAGTCAGGGTTCGCAGAGTCCACTTCCACAGAGCCCCGGGGCACAAGGCATGAATCCGGCTATGATGCAACAAATGCAACAGTTTCAGCAAATGCAAATGCAACAGCAAGCGCAAGGTGCAGGAGGCTTTGGCGGACCAATGAATGGAGTGCCTCCGATGAATGCCAGTCCTGTAGGTGGAGGTCCAGCGATGGGAAACTTTGGTGGTGGTGGTGGCAGTGGTGGTGGAGGAGGAGGGGGAGGAGGGGGAGGAGGAGCCCGTAGAGGTACTCCTGGATACAACGCTCAAGACCAACTGCTCTTCGAGCAACAAAAGTACGAACAACAACAGGCTCGCCGGGCTGCCCAGGAGGTACAGCAGATGCAGAACTACCAGCAGGGTGGTCCGACCTCATGGGAGGGCATGTACGACGACGTACCACAGCCGAACATGGGAGCTCAAGGAGGGATGGGCCGGGGTGGAAGTAACGCGGGCAACAAGGCAGGGCAGCAAAACCGCGGCTCTCAAGGCCCTCAAAGCGCACCTCCAGCTAACGCACCAACTGGACCAAAAAACGCCGGAAAGCCTGGAGCCAACTATAGGGGTGGCGGCCGAGGTGCGGGAGCTCACCGAGGGTTCCATCCATATGCTAGGAATCAATAAGCCTGTGCGTGGATGTCAGCTTCGTCTTCGTATAGCATACGCCGTGGCCGCTTTCTATTCGTTTTCCAGCTTCTACACCTTCGGATACTCAAGAGACTAGGGTGCATTAGGCGTCTGGTAGGCGGTTTCTGAGTGCGTCCTGGCAGGTTGCACATACCAGATTTCATGAGGGATGGCTTCTAGCACGCGCTCTCCAAATGTATTTTAAAGCTCGGCGGTGCAACTGTGATTCCTGGAGCCTTTTGATCATGTATTCTGCAGTGAATCCATAGGGTAGTCAAGAAAGGTTAGGTTACCATGTAGTAAACGTGAATCGTATTATGAAGATTCGTATTCCCACAATGCTTTGGTCTAGTTGCAACGATTTACAGTAACGGAAGAATAGGATAGTGGAAAATAAGAGGATTCACCCTCCTGGACGTTTTCCTCGCATGATGCCAGCACCCAGAGTACCAAGGTAGTTAATGACTTCTTAGGCATACCATGTTCGGTGGACGAAATCTGACAAAGAGGAACAACATCGAAGGATCGAAGATACTAAAGCTGGCCTCAGTGCACACCAAGCCTCACTTGAGTCAGTTTGTTCGGATTTCAGCATGTTCTGCGAGGCTCAAAAGTAGGTATGCCCACACCAAGAGCATGTCTGTGTATTCTCCGCATGCCGGCCAGGACTGACTCCTCGACTAGGCGCGATTACTCAAAGTGGAAGTTCGTGGTGGAAGTATCTACCTAGTATCTTCACGACACAACGAATATCCATTTTCAAGCACATGTATGACTATTCGAAAGAGAAGAGAATAGGATGCTGAAGGAAGAGCCTCGGATATACTGCCTAATAACCTATGGATAAATTGATTTCTTCTAGCAATCTTCCAATATGCTGGCAAGGCTTTTCTGTCTCTCGGAATGGCCGAAATAAATACTCAACAATCGGGCCTGGGCTGACGCTTTACGGGGGGCGCACCACTAATCGGAACTTACCTTACCTTAACTGTGTAGCGATCCGAAACGGTGGCTATATGTTCGGAATTGCCGCCAACCAACCGAGTATACTACTGTATGTATGATTGGCATCAGCAGACACGAGAAAGCCTTGTGGCAAAGGGTGGAGGCGATCTGATAATCACTGTTTACAGTAAATGAGGGTGTCGTGGGTGTGACCGAGGGGTGCTCGCTACTGTAACCCATGCCTATCACCAGCGAATACACCCACAACCATCTTGCAGTTGCATGGCTCCTCGGCTGCTCATCAGTGCCGCGAGTCTCCATTGAGCTTTTTGATCAGTGAGGTGGCGATTGAGTTGCCTGTATGTACTTACTTCTATCGGCCTAGAAACAGGCTAAAAGACGGAAGAGCACACGATCAAGCGATTCAAGCTTTGATACGGAACACCGGTACGCTTTACGGGAGTGGACTGCCATTCAAGGAAACGTTGGCCCGAGCCACCAAGCCATTTGGCTGTAGCGCAATCTCGTACGTATTCTGTCCTGCTTCCTCGTGAACTTCTCTGTTATAGGATCTGGAAAGGTTATAGGACCGCCAGCCAGGAACGGTACGACCGCAGGCAATCGAGAGCTCGCCTAAGAGCCCGTTACACTGGCAACCCTACCTCAGCAACGCGACCTTCCAAATCGGAGAGGCCCGGAGGGTGCGAGTCTGCATAGAGGTCACCGATCGGTGAAAGCGCCATGCTGCTTCGAGTCCTGGTACCGCTGCACAATGTTCGGATTACGAGGAAAAGGGTGCATGTCAAGCGTGGAACGACATGCGGATCACTCACGGCACGGTCCTATTAGATTGTGCGGAGAAGGAAAAAACTCACGTCTTCTAGAACAAGTGCGACATTCCCCACTTTCTCGTCCAATGGCAGCCTTCGATTGGTGATATTTCACACCCATAGCCGAAGCTAGGGGCATGTTTATCTTGATAACGATGTGAGGGTTACAACGGTGCCTTTCGAGGAGCTGCATATAGGTCCAGGGCATGTCCACCAGGGCAGAATTCCGGGTTGCAGCAGCGCAGTATCCCTGGATTGCCGTGAGAAGATTTTGGAGATGGCGAACGAACGTACATCGACGCTGGCAGAGTACTGCTCAAGTCCCATCCCTCGCTGTGGAATTTTGTTGCTGACTACCGAAAAGGTTCCATGCTACCGAGGTAGAACCTCGTAAGATGAACTTGCAGGACATGGCTGGGGGAACTGAGGGTAAAACTTCGATTGACATGCCCGCCGCTGTTCAGGAGAAAGTCCCTGAAAACGAGTCCGCAAGTCTATCGTCCTTCGAGCCCGCTGGCGATGAGCCGACAGAGGAGGAGAGGGCCACATTGCGCCATGTCCCGGATAAGCTCCCATGGTCGGCTTTCCTCGTTGCGATTATTGAACTTGCCGAACGATTTACCTATTATGGCCTTTCCGGGCCTTTCCAAAACTACATCCAGAACAAGTACCACCCTCATGACCATAGCAAAGCCGCTGGGGCAATAGGTATGTGTTACCGCTTCTTCTTATCTTTTATACATGGCTGGTTTATACTGACCCTTGACAGGCCTTGGGCAGGTAGGCGCAACTGGATTAACGGATTTCTTCCAATTTTGGTGCTACGTGACTCCCATCTTGGGCGCTATCGTTTCCGACCAGTATCTGGGGAAATATAATACCATCTTCTATTTTGCATTGGTCTATCTTACGGGCGTCCTCATCCTCTTTTTCACATCTCTCCCAACGGCCATTGAACATGGAGCTGCACTCGGAGGGATTATCGTTGCTATGATTGTGATTGGTCTTGGCACAGGAGGAATCAAGTCAAATGTCAGTCCGTTGATCGCAGAACAATACCGCAACACCAAGCAAAAGGTTCGCGTGGAGAAAAACGGGGAAAGGGTCATTGTAGATCCTGGTGCTACGATCCAAAGAATCTACATGGTATGTGCGCCAAGATATGATCTAAAGGTCAAGGTCTGACTCGGTCACTAGATATTCTATCTGTGCATCAATGTTGGCTCGTTATCCTCCATCGCAACCACCGAGATGGAGAAATGGATCGACTTTTGGGCTGCTTTCCTTCTCTGTCTATGCATGTTCATCGTCGGGATCATCGTCTTGATTGTAGGCAAGAAATACTATGTCGTGCGTCCACCAAAGGGTAGCGTCATACCCAGCGCGTTCAAAGCCCTATGGATTGGCATCATGAACAGAGGCAATATGGGTAAATCAGAAAATTCTGCAAGTTTGCGAGCGTTGACATGTTGCTGACGGTTTGTATAGACGCTGCGAAACCCTCGTATCAGGACGAGTATGGCCGGAAATACAAGACGCCCTGGAATGATCTGTTCATTGATGAACTCAAACGTGGCCTTGTTGCTTGCCGAGTGTTTATATTCTACCCTATCTACTGGGTTGTCTATTCGCAGATGTTGAACAACTTTGTCTCGCAAGGTATGTACCTTCACTTTCCGCCTATTGCTGGCTGTGGTTGACATCAAAGCTTCAAAGCTGCTACGATGGAACTTCATGGGATTCCAAACGATATCATGCTGGTAAGCCAAACTGGAGCGAGAACTCTGTCCAATCCAGCATACTGATATGATGCGCTAGAACATTGATGCTCTGACGATTATCATCTTCATTCCAATCTGCGATCGCTTACTATACCCCTTCCTACGAAAAATAGGCATACCTTTCAGGCCCATCACTCGTATCGCCATGGGCTTCCTCCTTGGTGCTCTTGCCATGGCTTACGCCGCCATTGTTCAGCACTTGATCTATAGAGCCGCGCCCTGTTACGATGCGCCGCTAACATGCGACGCAGCCGGCCCTGATGGATCCATCCCGAACCAGGTCCATGTCGCTGTCCAAACCCCTGCATACCTTCTCATTGGTCTCTCGGAGATTTTCGCAAGTATTACTGGTCTCGAATATGCCTTTACCAAGGCCCCACCGAGCATGAAGTGAGTTGCCGTGACTATCTAATTATCCCCGGAATGCTCACAAATTCACAGGTCTTTTGTCATGGCCATGTTTCTCCTGCAGACTGCGTTCGGGTCCGCTCTCGGAATTGCATTGGCGCCAACCGCCAAAGATCCCAAGCTCGTATGGATGTACAGTAAGTTTCCAGTCCTCTACTCTCCAAAAATGGAACCCTTACTAACCCGTATCCAGCTGGTCTCGCCGTCGCAACGTTCATCACCGCAGCTCTTTTCTGGATCATCTTCAAAAAGTACAACGCCACCGAGGAAGAAATGAACAGCCTCGAGGACGAGGGCCTGAAGGCCGTCCCTGCAGGCGAAATATCCGCTCTGGGGGGTGTCAGGCATAATGCTGTCCGTGATGGGGGCGAGATGGGAACTGCGGGCCATACTACGGGGATAGCTGTTTGAGGGGTTTGCAAGTAACCATGGGTGGCTGTATCGAAGGCTGCACCCGGCGTGTTCTCTGGAGGAGGTATTGGATAGCCCAAGTATAATCTTTCCGCTCATATACCAATTATCGCAATTTACCCAGCATACATCCCAATGGACCTTTTGCACCATGGGGAATCATGATCCTATTCAGAGGGGTACCTTGATATTAGGCTGATCACTCGAGCCAGCTGACCGTACCAATTCATTCTGGCTAGATACGAGACACAAACCTCGCCCTTCCTCACAAACAACCTCTACTAGACCCTCCCCCGTCCCTTTCTCGCTTCCCTTCCCCTTTGATTCTAACCTAACCTTCCCTTCCCACCTTCCGCAATCACTTTCCCCCTTTGTTCAGCCAAACCACTTCATTACGCTCTCCACCCCGCGCTTATCCAATTGCACTACAGTAAATCCTGTCAATCCCCATCCCCATCTCTAGGAAACCCATTTTTTTTAGAAAATTATCAGAGCATGAGATTGCCTCAATACATCCACCACCCTAACTCCACAATTCCACAATTCCACAGCTTTTTTAAATTGTTTGGCTGTGGAGCGGCATGGAGCGGAATTGGTTGGTGCAACCGCTTCTGTTTGAAGTGCTATGTATGTACGTTGGATGGTCGCTTCGTTGTGGCGCGGATATATGTGGGAGCTTATGTACCGAGATGGGGATTTTTTCTTTCCCAAGTGGATGGATGGATTCGGAGCTGGGGTGATGGATCGAATGGTTTGGAAGAGTTCTGTCTCAATGTGTTCCCTAGAAGTTAATCAACATCCATGATTCATAACGCAATTCCTGTCTATTTCTCGCTTTCTACTACTATCTACCTCCTCACAGCTTCAGATCCTACAGACACCTAAGCCTTCACCTCCTGCGTCTGCACATTCGTATCATTCCCTCTTCGTTCTCCCTCCCCGTGCTTGGACTGCGCCATCTTTTCCAAATCGATCTCGTCATGCTCAAGGAGCAACGCTTTCCGTTGTAGCGGACGCCGTATCCAGCAAGGCATGTACTTCCAACCTAGACCATGCCGCTAGGCAATGTCCAGAAGCGCAGTAATAGGAGGCGAATAGCCCGCGTGATTGATTAGAGCAGCCAAGTAAGTTGTGATGACACCTCTAAAGATGGAGATCTGAGCCGCACTCTGTCGAAGCCTGTATGCTTCACCTCCCCAACGACTCTGAACTAGGATCATTACCTTCGTTAAAAGCCATTCACGTGTTCAACAAAATTTCCCACATATGAGAGAACTTGAGTACTTATTCTTGATGCCGGTCTGATTAGCAGACATATGCTGAAGCAACGTGATCTTCCCGGCCATTGAAAATTCATTGAACTTCCATCGAGTGTCTGGTTAAATGGTAAGGTGACAAGGCCAATGGAGACGGTGGTAAGCCCCGAACACAAGAAATATGATCTTTCAACTGATTAGTGCACGATGCTTAACTTGTTGGAAGGGAAAGGATACGATACCTCAAGGATCTCACCGAAACCGAGATCACTATCAGATACTGAAGTGAGAAGTCTGCTCGGACGTTCGGGTACCACTCGCTACTGATGAGCATAAAATGCTCCGATGGCGGCTTCAAAGATACCCGGAAAGATTCGCGCGGCCAGCAGGCTGTGATAGTCAGATGCAGCAGCACAAGTAAAAGCACAAGCTACACCTCAGAGCACGATGTTTGTGCTGAGCCATTTATCTAAGAGGCTACTCCCCGTGTAGCTTCAGTTGCAGGATTACGCCCATAACCGCAGCATCCTGGATCCCGCGTAGATAAATCGCAAATCAAATGGAGAAGTACATCAATGAGACGTTATCAATGGGTCGCATGATAGCAGTAGAACATGATGGTTACGGCCCGCCAATTGACCTTTCGGCGCAAATTTCTCAGGTTGACACGATGGGCGTCATCTTCGGCATTGTGGCTGACATGCCTCGGGTATGTACTTTATATGCTTCATCCAGATTCTCTGGGAAGATTTGTGATTGTGTCGGCCGGTGGGCTGCAAAAAATGCCAGCTTCTAGCTTATCTATATCCCATATAGTGATTATGGTTCCAAAATAGATCCTTATCATAGCGTAGACGATAGAGTAGGTAGAACTTCCCAAGCAGAGGAAAAGTATGGTTTTGTTGCTCCAGGTCGTGTTTTCGCTGAGATGATTCAGGTCCCCCATTTTCCTTGCGTAAGGTAGCTCAATGCCCTTTTCCGGGAAAGGTGCCTTGCATTGCATACAGTATCCGCAGATTGCTGATCTAGATTGACGAATAAGGGGAGAGGAAGTCTCTACCTCCGGGCCAAGCCTCCTGAGCCCTACTTCTAGAACCTGACCGCTCCCCTGGGCATACGTCGCACGACTGCCCAAAGCGATCAAGAGCGCGACAACGGCAATTGTTATTCAGTGATATCCGCGGCGAAATGGGGTTCCGCCGAACAAGCGGGGCCCGCGTGTCACGTGAGCGGTTAAGAAAAGCCCTTTGGTGATGGGGATTAATGAATTGCAAGTATGCCTTGGGGTCCACAGAAATCCTTCACCATCATCACAGAATACCGCGGACTGATGGAGACTACATGGTTTGAGACCGGTCTTTTCGCTGTATTATCTCATACCGAGCCACACTTCTTACATGAAACCACCTTCGCATCTCAGTATAATGTGGTTGGCGCTGACAGCACTTGCTTCAACATCAGCTCCATGATACTACCTAAGCATGTGACGAACAGACTCTCCCCACCTGCCTGCTCGGCGTCAGCATCATCTACCCGGTTCTCTGGCTCTCATAATCCCGGATCCCTTCTTTTTTCAGGTGGAGACTAAGACGGACGTCTTCCACAACTCTCCTCCCATCACACATCCCGAAATAACACGCAGTGGGCGGAAGAGGAGAATATTATAAACGCCAGATCATCATTTCCTGGGCCTTTCGGAAAGCGTTCATGGGTATGGGGAGCCGTTAAGAATCCCATCTACGATTGGAGCAAGAATCAAGCCGATGAAACACTTAGCCCAGGATTGGGCTGATTCGTTCAAGGAAGCTATAACGGATATCCCAGAGACAGCGCGGCCGAAAATTGTTTGCTTGGAGAATTGGGTACTTGACGAGGGGGCATGGCACAACGAAGAAGGGATGGTTACGTTATTTGGCGATGCAGCGCATTTAGTGAGTATGGTGCGTCTCCCCTGCCTTGTAGTCCCGCTTCACGTTTATAGTAAAAGCCAATACAAGCGTCAGAGGCGAAGGGGGCAAATCACGTTATCCAAGATGCCGCAAGTCTACTTGAAATTATCCTTTCGTCTTTTGCACCTCCCCAATTCATTCGGCTACAGCGACGCTGTAGATTGCGATTGGCGAGTATGAGGCTAAGATGTCAAAAAGGACAGGACCTGCGGTTCTGACGAGCAGGAAGGCCTACCTAGATGCTCATGACTTCAAGCAAATTTGAAAGAGTCGGCACGGCATATCGTGAAGGGTTTGGATGTCTTAGGCGGTGTTTATTAGAAACGATTAGACTTGAGGAGAGGTCTCGACGTGGTGGATGGGCTTACTGCGCGGGTGGTGTTCGTTATGTTGGCGATGGGGTCATTGTGCTTTCTGTGTTCCTCCCAAGAACATCTGGCCCTTGAATTCGACCCTGTTCCACTCCTGTAAATGTGCTCGGCCCGAGATGATGCTTAGGCGAGGGAAGTCGACACTTTGTTCGGACGGCAAGTAGGAAAGAAATGCTGCAATCGACGATCTGACAGTACTTTCTTGGCGGTCTTCTAGAGGATCTCAGATCACATCATCGCGACTGGAAGAGGTACACTGTAATACGGTCATGTTTTCGTTGATTGGTCAAATCGACTTGCTCTGTCGTTTTCGGAAGTGCGGCCGTGTCACAAAAAATCAGGATCTCCCAGCTTGGCATGAGAGCTGCATACGGCTGGTTACATCCGACGTTAATTCGACTTCGAGCGAAAAACTGACTTGTTCCCAGTCTTCCAATACGTCTTCTAGCTTGGCCGTTGAAGCAAGATGCTCTATTAGAAGACATATTTCTGCGCAAATGACAGCTGGTATTTCTTGCTATAGCGCCCAAAAGCCGGCTTTGCTTGATAGAAAGGTCCTTACGCTACTGTCAGGTACACAGTACAGTCTGCTTCCGGGCTTGCGCGGTTGCCGGGACCATCTGAAAAGGCACACTCATCTTCTCTCATTTCCTGCAACAACCCCGTTGTGCATCCCCCCCTGCCTACCATATCTCCCTTATTGGCTTTGGCCAGCCACATCCGAGCAATCCCAGAGAAGATCCAACGGCTGTCTACATGTTCCAATTTCCCGCTTATCTGACAGAGGTGTCAAAATGTGGAAGACTCGACCGGAACTGTTGAGATCTCCAGACCTATACCTAGTTTCAGCGTCTCACAACGTTGTGTGCGACTATGTCATTTCTTTGTCACATGATCTGAGATCACGCTCCTTTCTGGATTTCCAGAGGACTATCGCTATCCACCTTTCACTGTGGATCTATCTTATGCAGCTCTTCCCGTCGGCTTATAGGCATTTGCAAACACCAGGGATCTCAAAGCCCTGAGTCACCAGTATCGAGTGCAAGATGCATGGATTCATCGCCGAGGGACCTTGCTTCCTGGAAGACGCACAATGTCTCTTCGAGCTGACCTCTGCACACTGGGGGACCACAAGGGTCTCCTACGCTGTGCCGGCCCTTGCAAGCTGAGGCAGTATAAGATCTTCTTTCCGCTGGCTTTTTGGGTGATGTTCTACCTTTTTTGTCCAAAGCTCGTCCTTGTTGCCACCGAGCTCTAGAATTCAGTCTCTCGTTATTTGCCCAAGCAGCTAAAACTTCTGCCCGTTGAAAATGCATGTAACGAGGGTTGCTGTGTTTGGGAGGCTCCTTACTCTTGCTGCAGCCGAGCTTGGTAGGTTGCATAATCTCCTTTTCTAGGCACAGCAGAAGAAAGATCAACAAGCTCTCTTCCATTTTCTAGGCTTAGAGTTTTCTTTATTACTGTCTCAGAAAAAGCATTGTTGGTTGACTCTTGTCTACTCGATCCTCGGAGAGACTAAATGTACAACGATCCCATTGACTTCAACTTGCTCCAGCGAAACGCTTTTCGCCACGCTTCGCTCCGCTAATATAGTCACAGCTCTCCGACCCGCGCTGGTTCATCCTCGATGTGACAACGAAACGCTGCCCCCTTATCCGTACTCCTTCAGTACTGGATTTGGTGGACCTACTGGGACTGGTAGCGGAACCTTTCCGACAGGCACTGGAAGCGGGACTATTCCCACCGCTACTGGCTCTTTGGACCCCACAGCGTCATCATCTGTGTATAGCTTCACGAACTCAAGCCTAGTACCAATCAGCACAGGGACCACATCTCCAAGATCCAATTCCAGCACCAGTGCAGCAGGTACTTCTGGCAAACCGAGCTACCCTCCATACAGTTTTAGCTTTCCCACATTCACGCCTACCGTCATTAGCGGGTCACCGTCTTATCCAACTGGAGGCTCCAGCGGAAGTCTTGGTCCTATCAGCACCGGCACGAGTCCTACAGCACCTTATGGAAATTCTACTACCGTCTTTAGCCCGACAGGGTCCAGCTACACTTATAGCTTCCCAACTTCCAGCACTGGAGCTAGCGGTATCTCAACCTCTTTGACTAGCACTGTGTCCAATACCACTACGACAATCAATTCTACACAAACAATCAGCTCAATCTTAACCACAAGCAGCACCATCACCACGCCATTCCCGGTCAGCAACACCACCACTCTCAGTCCAGCGACCGGGACTTCAAGCTTCACCACCAACGTGACTAGCTCCACGGATCCAGGAAATCAGACCAAGACTCCTGTCTACCCAACTTATCCCACCTGGTCCTATCCTATCTGGTCTTTGACTTCATCGTCCGTGCCATATCCGTCCAGCGGCAGTGGGACGGTTCCTCTTCCCACCGTTGGCACCGGCACGATCGGTTCTATTACATCAATCCCAACATCTCCTACAGGTAATACATGATTTCGTCTCTCCACAGCTTACTCCCAGGACATCTCTGACACCACAACAGGTACAAGCGCAACGTACTCCTTCGACCCAAGTACCTTGACGAAGAACATTACCAGTACTTCCACCAGCACAACTGAATCCTCGTCATCAACCGACCCTACCGAATCCGCCAGCAGCACGACCGAGACGACTGAAGCCCCATTCACTTACTCCTGGATCTCCAGCTTCACCACAAGCACCAGGTTCACTCCGACATATTCTACAAAGAGTATGCCGTCGGAGTACTATTACCACCACCGTCGACCTCACAAGGGGCATCATGATGTAAGTGAATTCCTCTCCATTATAATTCGTCCACCTCATTGACAATGAAACAACCTCAGCACCCAGAAGGTCCCCCAGACTTCGACAATGATGCCTAAGACCGCGGCATCCAAGGTCCGATTGCAGAAGCCAGAACCTCTTCTCAACGGACAATGATGAAGCGTCCTTTCCCCCCATTCCATACACAATAGACGCTGCACTTGTTCAATGCCACTGAGGCAACGCCACTCCTTTACCATCCTGTATTTCCATCTTCGGCATCAACGTACCTTCACTTCTACGGGAGGAAACCTTCGGATACTAGCTCTAAACCGTTGCCACAGAGAGCCTTTACGCAGTAGAGATTCAACCAGAGCAGTCAACATCCTCCCTGCAAGTGACACCCCAACCCTTTGCCTCGGACGCTCATGAATCTGCAACAAGTTCAACCGCGCACAAGCGTAAAAGTCATGCATCTCTGTTCCACCGCAGTAGCCAGCCCTAGCTCGTCTACTCATAACCCTCTCGTACCAACTTGGGGCCATCCCTGTGATCTTAAAAGACAAAAAAACTATCAACTTTGCTACATCATCATCACTACTTGTCACTGAAACCCACCCTCACCCTTTTGCCTAACCCCATTAACCAATTCAGATTACGCTTTAGTCGGAGACCAGCCCCTCCCTTCCTTCCTACCACGACTGACAATCCCTGCCCCCCTCCTTTTTCCCAATCCTGACCTTCCCTTTTCTCCCATCTCCCCATCTCCACATCCACCCCCGCTATCCCTCAAATCCCCCGCCTCCCCCCCTTCTCCAACTAGAACCCCTGTCTTGGAACAACGATGGTGATTCAAACTATCGTGGATGAAGTCATGCCCTGCAATGCATGCCGCTTCACAAAATTCGCAGCCAAGGGCCGACGGAAGGGAAAAAAAGGACTTCGTGAGTATGTTTTTGCTTCGCTTGCTTTTTAAAAGTATGCTACTGGATGTCTATCGTGAATTCATTTGCTTTTGTTCCATCCCCGCTGCTCTTCTCATCTGCAAGCGAGTCATAGGTATGTACATGCCACTTCCCTGATCTCACACCTTGAAGCCCAGCAATAATTGCCCATTTCTAGCGGTCGGCATTTTCTGCAGGCCGGCAGGCTTAACAAACACTCCTATGGACGCCATTGCTCATCGGCCTCTGCGCCTTATGCTTCTGGTGCGCATGCAAGCCCTGGCTCGAATGCTGCTTCTCGAATTGGCTGGGAGCGCCTGGATGGAAGGGTGCCAAGTCGATGGGGTCCGAGTCCATCAATTGTTGCGTGGTGGCGCAGATGTCTGTGATGAGGCGGTCCAAGAGGTCCAAGGACATGCTTTCGCGGACGACGACACGGAGGATCTCGGTTTTTTCTTCTTTGGGGGGGAGGGGGTAGTCTGGACGGTGGGTTAGTTGTGCGGTGGGGAGTGATTTTGGAAGAGGAGCTTACTTGGGATGATGTACTGTTTCGCGCGTAAGAGGTTGCTGACGGTTTCTTGGTGGACGTGGCTGTTCTCTTTCTTGAAATCGTCGGAGAAGCGGAATGCTACGACTGGCAGACCCGCGTTGTAATCGGCGCTGGTCTCGTCGTCTTTGCCAAAGACGGCTTCGCCTTTGCCCTTGAAGACGTGCTCTCCCTTCTTGCGATGGATATCTGACACGCAAACATACCACCCTGTCGCCTCGAGCGCCTTACTCAACAATCTCGCATTTGCAAGACAGTTTTCCATGATATCCCTATACCCATTGAACCCCAAATGAACGAGATTGTAGTACTGCGCAATAACTTGGGCGCCTGGGCGGGAGAAATTCAGGGTATAGGATTCCTCGGTGCCGCCAAGGTAGTGCAGTTCGAAGATGAGGTGTTTGGGGAGGTAGGACTGGTCACGCCAGATGATCCAACCGACACCGGCATACACGAGACCGAATTTGTGGCCGGAGGTGTTGATGGATTTTACGCGGGGAAGTTGGAAGTTCCTGTTCAATTATTAGCTGAGAGGATGTTGGTTGAGGGAAAAGAAAAAACCATTTGGGACCACCAACTTTGGCGTGGGTGAAGGGAGCGACGAAACCACCGCTGGCGGCATCCACGTGGATGGGAATGTCATTTCCGGTCTTCTCCTCGTAATCGTCTAGGATCTTGGAGATTTTTTCGACTGGCTCATAGTGACCGGTATAGGTTGATCCTAAAATCACAAAAATGCCGATGGTATTCTCATCAATATTCTGCTTCACGAGCTCGGGATCAAGTCTGTAAAGACTCTTCTCGCTAACGTCTAAGATCCTAGCTTCTACCTCGAAGTAGCGAGCGAATTTCTCTAGGGCGACCTGAGCATTCGAGCCCATGATTATATTGGGTTTGGACTTGTCCTTCCCCTCTGCATCACGCTTCTCCTGCCAACGACGTTTCATAGCCAGGCCACCAAGGTGAATAGCCTCCGAAGATCCCGTAGTAGCAGACCCAATGGCAGTCTCACCTTTCTGGACGCCCCAAAGATGGGAGATGATGGACACACAACGAGCATGCATAGCCATCATTGCAGGATACTCGTCAGCATCCGACATGTTCTTGGACAAATTCTCCACCATTAGAGCCTCTGCTTCCCTCTCCATGTACGTCCCCACGAAGCTTGCCAAATTTAAATTTGGCCTCCCATCCAAATCCAATTCATCCTTAAGCATCTGATGCACTGAGTCGGCCGGAGCGCCTTCCTGCGAAATGATATATTTGGGGATTTCTTGCTGGGAGGCATAGCGGGAGCTGTAGGGAGTGACTGAAGAGACGGCAGTTCTGGTGTAGATGTGTCTCTTGTGAGCATTGGTGGGGTCATCGTGTAGGGTTTTGATGATCTCATCCGGGTCGACCTGGAGGGGATTTAGCTTGGGTTCTGAGAGTGTTGTTGCTCGTGTTTAAGAGGTTGAAAACGCGACCACGGTCTGGCTCTGGATGTAGCATTCTAGAGGTTCTCAAGGAACTTACGTGTCTTGCAAGAGCCATGATAGAGGTCAATTGGAAGCTTGAGAGCTCCTTGTCTTTGTGTGTAGGATATGATGGATAACAACTTCTGGAGAGTGAATTGAGTTTGGAAAAAGGGCTCAGAAACTTCAGTTGGCAGAGTCTTCAAAGAGTATGGAAGTTTGATAGTGGGAGCTTTCAAAGAAAGAGATGTTTGCCTGGGTTTCGTTTTATAAGGGAAATAGTTAGAGCATTCATGATAGATGTTTACATGACGAAATAAGCTTTCTGTTCCGGTGAATCCGTCGTCATGCCGAAAAGCTTGCAGGACTGGCAGCTTTACACCGGGTTGACGTGGGGAAACCAAAGCCAATAATTGAAGGTTGCTCTGGTAATAAGTTGGAACATATGTGATCTACAAACAATAAAAGTATCATCAAGAACTATATCTAGCATGCATGTACAATAAAAGAATACCACAAAGACTATCCAAGACTCCGTGCTTCCAGTCCCAAAGATAGAACCCACCGCCTGCCATCGCTTTTGCAGATCCCCTCAAGGCCGTGAAACGTCTTCCGAGCATTCCGTAGAATCCTTCTAATTGCTTGTATCTCTTCAAATCATATTCCCCATACCCACATCACTTCCCCCCAAACTCGCGACTGATCTCGCTCCAGCCGTACTTCCAGCCACACTCATCACCCTCACCGTCTTCTTCTCCTTCCCAGGCTTGGCAGTAAGCACCTGCGCCGGGCAAACCACAATCTCCTCGTCACCGATACCGGAGTCATCTCCTCTCTTTACCACGAGAGGGAATAAAACCATGCGCACCACCGCGTGTTGAGCCTCTAGAGCATCGTTGGAAGAGGTATCGCCACTGCGCTCGTTCATGAGTGCAGCGTTGAAATACACTTTGCGGGCGAGGTCACCTTTGGTGTCGTATTCTGGTTGGAGTGGAGGGAGCATGACATACTCCGCACGCTGGGTACGCATTTCGATATGGAGATCCACAGCGGCACCGATTACTTTGCGGAGAGAGTCCTGGATTTGGTTGACAAGATGCGAAGGCGGTGGGAGAAATTTCGCTAGTGTCTTGTAGATTTCTTCCATGACTGCTTCGATGTCTTGAGCGCGCTGAGCGACGAAAGCTTGTCGTCTCGATAGCAACGTTAGGGTCGTGGCTCGCCATTTGTGTACAGCCGCCATCGGCCCTACTTCCGAGAGTATGTTCTGAAGGGATTTTAGCTT
>JAABUR0100001959.1_pt1 | contig 33835 bp, 30 predicted proteins | sample 5560091 | NCBI WGS metagenome assembly JAABUR01 (sample SAMN10711879, study PRJNA513375) | rock metagenome | isolation source: Antarctica rocks | place: Antarctica: Victoria Land, University Valley sud | reverse complement strand
CCTTGATCTTGCGGACGTAGCGGCGGCGCGTCACGTCAACCTCGACCGATGTGCCGCCACGACTCGCGCTGTAGAAGGCGGCCAGCCTGGCCGCCGCCTCGACGGTCCGCTCGGCTTCATCTCCGCTCGCTCGCCGCCAGCGAACGATGACATGCGATCCGGGCACGCCTCTGGCATGCAGCCAGGTGTCGTTCACTCCGGCAATATTGAAGGTCACCAGGTCATTCTGCGTCCCGCTGCGACCAATGAACACGGCGTTTCCATCGTCATCGACGAGTGGTTGTGGTCGCCGCTCGGCGGGGCGTCGCCGCGGCGAGCGCCTGCGATCGAGCTCGCTGGTGCCGCCATGAGCCTCCCACTCCGAGGTCAGCGCCTCGATCTCGGCAAATCCGTCCGCCTGCTCCACCATAATCCGGAGCTGATCGAGATAGGCGAGCTCCGCCTCGACATCGGCCAGGAGAGCCGGCAGATGTTCACCCGCGCTTCGCGCCTTCCGATAACGTTCAAAATAGGCCTGGGCGTTGGCTTTTGGATCAAGGGTCGGATCGAGCGGCACCTTCATGTCGTGGGCCACTAACTCCGTGTCCCCGGGCTGGATCTGCCACAGGAATGCGTAAATGCGTTCACCCCACTCACGGAGCCGGTCGGCCTCGGCGGCGACCACCTGTTGTTGATGGATCGACGCCAAGCGACGCTCCTGGCGCCCCCGGACCTGCCCGATCGCCTGCAGCAGACGATCTCGGCGTTGCGTATGCCTGCCCGGCTGGTGCTCCGAGTTGCTGCTGGCCGCCATCTCGGCGGCCACGGAGATTGACCCGACGGCCTCTTCAGTGAAGGCGGCGGCAAGCGAGGCGAATGGGACCGGCGCGAAGGCGACGATTCCATCATCGTCGCGGTAGATCCGCGGTGACCAGGCCGACGTGAGCAACGGCTCGAAGAGCGCCCGCGTCTCGCGGGCGATCGAGACGGCGGCGTCCGGCGTCAGGGTCACGAGCCGGACCGCGCTATCGCCGGAGACCCGGAACGCGATTTCGCGTGCCATCTGCGGGCTGACCGCGCGAAGCATCCGGACGAGAAGCGACGACAGCGTGCTGGTTGCCGGCTCACCCTCCAGGAGGCGCGACGCCCCGTCGGCCGTCAGTTGGCGCGGATCACTCTTATCGACCGGGGGCGGGTCCGTGTAGGTAAGACGAGGCAGGATTGGCCGAACCCGGCTCATGCTTGAGGTGACTCTCTTGGCACTTTCCATGATCTTCCCTGCGTCGTCGACCAGGATCATATTGCTGTGCCGCCCCATGATCTCGACGAACAGGTGAACGTGGGTCGCCTCCCATTCGCCGTCCAGATCGTCCTCATCCTGGGGCTCGTCTTCGACCTCGGACTCATCTTGGACGGCGGCTCGGCGGTCGTTGTGGCGGGTTAACCGCTTGGCTATACTGAGCCGCACGAGTCGCTCAAGTGGCGGCTGATCGACGCCGACAAGGAGTCCACCGCGGACATACTTCCTGAGGAGTAACCCGAACGGGGTAATTAACTCGCTGTCGATTGAGGGCATCGACTGGGTCAGAGACAGACCTGACCGATCCTGATCGGCACTTGCCACCACGGTCCGACGATGACCTCCGGCATAGACCTCGAAGGCAATGGTTCGAGGATCGATCAACCCGAGCCGCTGAATGCGACCGTCGAGAAGCTCCGCCCCGATCTCGTCGGCCACGGCGGCAATCGTGAGAACATCGAACACCGGGTACTCCTCGGTTATCCTTCCTGGCATTCCAGGGCGAGGTGGCAGCGAACCATGACGACAGCGGAATCGGTCACCAGGCCAGATGAGCAGACCGGGGTGAGCGCATCGTTTGGCGTGACCGATCAGCTGGGCGAGCGCGGCGACGACCTGATCGGCGACCTCCGAGCCGCCCGCCGTCCGCGCTTCGTGGTCATCTCAGGGCCGTCGGGCGTCGGCAAGGATACGGTGATTGAGCTCCTCCGCGCCCGCTTCCCGGAAACCTATTTTGCGGTGACGGCCACGACTCGCCACCGGCGCCCCGGCGAGATCGACGGCGTGCATTACTACTTTTTAGACGACGACGCCTTCGCGACCCGGCTCCAGGACGGGGAGTTCCTGGAGTCGGCGGTCGTCTACGGTCATCACTATGGTGTCCCCCGCGGACCGATCCGGGCCGCGCTGACGAGAGGCCAGGACGTGATCGTCAAAGTCGATATCCAGGGGGCCGCGTCGATCCGATCACTCGTTGATCATGGGATCTTCATCTTCCTCGCCCCAGAGTCGATGTCGGAGTTGATGCGTCGCCTCCGTGCTCGCAAGACGGACGATCCTGAAGCCTTGATGCAGCGGTTCGGGACAGCTAGCCGCGAGCTATCCGCGGCCCGCGAATTCGACTACGTGGTGTTCAACGAGTCCGACCGGGCCGAGCGGACGCTAGAGCACATCACCTCGATCCTGACGGCGGAGCACTGCCGTTCCGTTCAGCACGATCCGGTGGTCTAGCGCGCGGTCTCCGGCCCGACGGCGTCTTCATCACCCCTGTCCGTCAACGCTATGTGTCCAGCGCCAACCGGCATGCGCTCGCGCGACTCCAGGTCGGGGTCGTCGTCCTCCGGGACATGGACGAGCGTATCGCGATCCTCGACCCGGTCGATGAAGAGAATGCCGTCCAGGTGATCGATCTCATGCTGAATCACCCGGGCGGGAAATCCTCTCAGCTTCAAACGTAGCGGTTTGTTGTGCAGGTCGATCGCTTTGACGGTGATCGTCTCGGCTCGGGGCACCTCGCCCACCCAACCGGGAATACTCAGGCAGCCTTCGCCCGCGAAGAGTCGCCCCTGCGACTTGACGATCTCAGGGTTCACGAGGCTGAGCACGGTCGATGGCTCACCGTCGCCACCATAGTTTTCCGGCACGCTGACGACCACCAACCGGCGAAGCACACCGACCTGAGGGGCCGCCAGACCGATGCCCGGAGCGTCGAGCATCGTCTCGTGCAGGTCGGCCGCTAAACGCCGCAGACTCGGGTCGACCATGCGAATCCTGGTCGCCTTCTGGCGCAGGCGTCGATCGCCTTCAAGGATAATGCGAAGAATCGCCATGAGCAGCTCATTTCGGAACGCGCCGGGGGCGCCGGTTGCTTCTGGAATGATAAGTATCGCCTACCGGCATCGATCGTCTCAAGGCACGGTCAACTCACGACTGACAGCGCGGAGCAGCGCGCTATTCAGGCCATGGGACAACAAACTCCGTGACCGAGCTGTTCGATCTCGCCGCGCTATGGATTGACGGCGCCGCCGGCTCCCGTCACTCGCAGCGTTCCGGCCTTCTTCCCGTCGATGAGAATGTCTTTCTCGCCGTCCGCGCCTTCGGGAATATTCATCTGAACGAGCGTGTCGCCCTGCGCCTTGACCTGTTGCGCGGTAACAAGACCCTCGATCGCAATGCGGTGAGGCTGTCCGTCGCTGGTGACAGTCAGGATGTATGGGAGCCCCACCTGCGTCTCAATCGTATCGGGATCGATCTTTTCGTTCTTGATCGTCACCGAACCGGTATTCGCATCCTGCGGCAGACCTCCCCGACCCGGCACACCGGGGGCAGGCGAGGCGTCATACAACGACTGTACCGATGTCGGTTCTGGACGGCCGTCTTTGGCATCGTCCGACTTTCCACACCCGACCGCAAGAAGGATCGATCCGATGGCCGCCATCGAGAACGCACGACGACTCCGCGTCGATTCCAACCCCGCGTTACCCACCTGATTCCCCCACCTTTTGACACCGAGTCGAGACTTCACTGTGCGCGACGCAAGCGAGGTGCCGAGAAACGCGCCAGCGACGGCCGCGACGCCGTGAAGGACTCGGGCACCCATCTCGACAGGCCCGATCATTCCCAGTAGTTGCGATGGACGAGTTTCACATCGCCTCTACAGCAGACTCTGAGGGTCGACATCGATCGTCCACCCCGGGCGGATCGGTAGCGACTCCAGAAGCGACTCGAGTTCCCGACCGCGAACGACAATCTGCCACTGGTACTTTCCTCGGACGCGACTGGCGAAGGCAGGCGTCGGACCGAGCAGATCGATCTCTGTTTCAGACGCCCGGGCATGGCGAGCGATGAGTCGGGCCATCTCGTCCGACTCGGCGGCACACTGCGCGTCGTCCGGTCCCCTGAAGAGGTAACGGATCAAACGGGTGAACGGTGGGTACCGATGCATGCGCCGGAAGTCGATCTCTTCGGCAAAGAAGGCGGCGTAGTCATGGCGAGCCGCTGCCTGAATCGCATAGTGGGCGGGTGTGTAGGTCTGGACGACGACGCGACTGCCGGCGGTGCGGCGTCCTGCACGGCCAGCGACCTGCGTGAGCAGCTGAAACGTGCGCTCCGCCGACCGGAAGTCGGGGAGATGCAGCATGGTGTCGGCATGCACCACACCAATCGCCGTCACGTGCGGCAGATCGAGCCCCTTCGCGATCATCTGTGTGCCGACGACGACATCAACCTCACGGTGCTCAACGCGACGAAGCATCCGCTCGTGACCGCCCGCACCCCGGACCGCATCCTGATCCCAGCGAAGGACGCGGGCGCCTGGCATCAGACGGCGCACCTCGTCTTCAACCCGCTGCGTACCTGCCCCGAAGTAGTTGAGCTGTCCTCCACAGGCGCAGGCGGTCGGGGGAATCTCTCGATGATTGCAGCGGTGGCAGAGGAGACGCCCGCGATCGGCATGAAAGACCAGCGGCACATCACAGAAGGGACAGATCAGCGCCTCGCCGCAGGAGCGACAGAGCACGATCGTCGCCAAACCACGGCGGTTAAGGAACAGGATCGCCTGCTCCTTCCGCGCCAGCGTACGATGCAGCAGCGCCTGGAGCCGCTCGCTAAAAAGCGACGTGTTGCCGCGATGCAATTCCAGCCGCATGTCGACGACATCAACCGCCGGCAGCTCAAGCGACGCATCCTGACCGTCGCGAGGATCACCATCGAGCCGGGGTGCGACCCGCTGACGCAGCTCCAGACGATGGAGCTGGCCTGAACCACGCTGGTCCGCGCGCCAGGCTGTCTCGATCGACGGCGTGGCACTCCCGAGCATCACCACCGCGCCCTGCATGGCCGCCAGGTGCTCCGCCAGGGCGCGAGCGTGGTAGCGCGGTTCGCCTTCTTGCTTGTAGGCGCTGTCGTGCTCTTCGTCGAGAACGATCAGTCCCAGATCGTCAACCGGTGCGAACAACGCCGAGCGCGGACCGACCACGATGGGCGTGCGCCCGGAGGCGACTCCCTGCCATGCCGCGTACCGCTCGGCATCCGAAAGCGCGGAATGGAGTACCGCGACCTGACCGGGAAAGCGGTTCGTGAACCGCCGGACCACCTGGGATGCCAGCGCGATCTCCGGCACTAGCACGATCGCGGCACGCTCGTGTCGCAGGCACCAGCCAACGGCGCGCAGGTAGACCTCGGTCTTGCCGCTCCCCGTGACGCCATGCAACAGGAACGGTGTTGGATCCCGCCGCTCCAGCGCCGACTCCACCTCCGTCCAGGCCCGAGCCTGCGCTGTGGTGAGCGCCGGCACCCCTGCGCCGCGATGATCGGGACGGCCGATCGAACGCGGCAACGCGATTTCCTCGACCAGTCCCTTTTGAGCGAGCGCTCCGAGGACCGATCGGTCGGTGCCTGTCCTGGCGACGACCTCGGAGAGTCGCACCAAACCGTCGCCGCCGACCGGCGCAAGCCGCGATCGCTGCACCAAGTAGTCAACGACCGCACGTTGTCGCGGCGACCGGCACGCCGCCGGATCCGCCGCCACAATGAGCCGGACGAACCGATCCAGCCGGGGGTGAGGCGCCCCATGGGTCACCCGGGCGACGCGCTCAATGAGGCCACGGGCCTCAAGTTTGGCGACCACACTGGTCAGACTGCTACCCAGCGCTGCCCTGGCAGCAACCAACGATGTCTCGCCTCGCTCGTCGAGGAGGGCCAGGAGACGACCTTGCGCCGCCGTAACATCAGTCGGCGCGCCATGGAATGGCATGATCAGCCGGAGATATTCGACGGCGCGACGATTGACTCCTGGTGGTAGAAACGGACTCGCCGCCGCAAACAGAGACGTGGCGGTCTCGCGGGCGAGCCATCTTGCGATCGCGAGCCGGTCCTCGCTGAGGTGAAAGGCCGGCTCGACTGGCGCGTGAATCGCTTTCAGCGCATATGACACCGGGTCGTTGTGCAGGTGCGTGACGATGCCGAGCACAAACTGCCGACGCAACGGCACCCAGACCAATTGACCGATAGCGATGCGATCGTTCTCGCCGTGAGCCGGCGTGATGGCATAGCTCAGCGTTCCGTTCCGGCGCGGCAGCCGCGCTCCATCGACCGCCACCTCCGCGATGAGAGGCGGTCGTTCCGATAACGACAACAGAGCGGAATCCGACACGGTATCGATCATCAAACTAGAGTACAACGACCTGAACGTATAGAACAGATGTGTCACTTGGTCAAACTGGGCGGCATCAGTACCACGCGAGGACGCGGAGGGCCGGGCAACGAGTGACAGGCGGCCCGTGATGAACCCATCCGGCCAGCAGGGCTCGATGTCATCGTAGCGCAGGCAATGGCTTTACAGCGCCGGGATCGCCACCTATAGTCGGGGCACGGAACGGACGCAGCGCATTTCATGACACCGGTGGAGGACGGACATCCTATGGCGCAGGCATCGCTTTCATCGACCATCCTTCAGGAGTTCGAGGATCGCTTCGCTGGTTCTCTTGCCCTGCATCGTCGCTCGAGCGCCGTCATCCCAGGCGGCATTACCCACGACGGTCGGCACCTCCGGCCCTTTCCGATCTCCGTCGCCCGGGCCGAGGGCGCCCACAAGTGGGATGTTGACGGACATGAGCTGATTGACTTCGCCGTCGGCCATGGTGCGCTCCTCCTTGGCCACCATGATCCAGACGTCACCGCCGCCGTGCACGCTCAGCTGGAGCTGGGCACGCACTACGGCGCGGGCCATGAAGGCGAAGTGCTCTGGGCGGAGCAGATTCGTGCGCTGATCCCCTCGGCCGAACAGGTGAAGTTCACCTCGTCTGGCACGGAGGCAACGCTGCTCGCGATGCGGTTGGCCCGCGCGGCGACAGGAAAATCAACCATCCTCAAGTTCGAGGGCCATTTTCACGGCTGGAACGACTATGCCGTCAAAGGCGAGAAACCACCCTTCGACGTGGAGACATCACCCGGCATTCCGGCCGCGGTTCTCGGCACGGTCGGGGTTCTTCCCGCGAACGACGCCGATGCCCTCGACGCCCGCCTCGCCCAGGGGGATGTCGCCGGGATCATCCTGGAGCCGAGCGGTGGATCGTGGGCGATGATTCCGCTGCAGGAGGGATTCTTACAGCGCGTTCGTGACCTCGCCACGGCTCACGGCGCGGTCCTCATTTTCGATGAGGTCATCACCGGTTTTCGCTGGTCGCCAGGTGGCATCCAGGCCAGAGACAACATCGTGCCCGATCTGACGACCCTCGCCAAGATCGTCGCCGGCGGACTACCGGGCGGCGCGGTCGCGGGCCAAGCCGCCATCATGCAGCTGCTCGCGTTCTCGGGTGATGCGAAGTGGAACGCGACGCTCCGGGTACGTCACCCTGGGACATTCAACGCCAACCCCCTCTCCGCCGCCGCAGGCATCGCCTGCCTGCGAAAATGCGCGGACGGGTCGATCCAGGCGGCATGCGACGCGAAGGCGTCTCGATTGCGCTCCGGACTAAATGGCGTGCTGGCGCGGCGAGGGGTGGCCGGATTTGTCTATGGCGACAGCTCGGTCTTCCATATCGTGCTCGGTCGACGCTGCGACAATCAGCCTGATGGCGATCTGCGGATCCCCGAGGGAGTTTCCGCGGTCGACCTGAAAAACGCTCACTCGACGCCGCTCCAGATCGGCATGCTGCTGGAGGGCGTCGATCTCTTTCATAGTGGCGGCCTACTCTGTGCCGTCCACTCCGATACAGATATCGAGCGCACCATCACCGCCTTCGACACGGTGCTCGGCCGCATGCAGGACGAGGCAATGCCCTAGCGCTAGTCCGACCGGTGCCGACCTCGTGACGGCCACGGTCCGAACGACGTGAGCGGGTTTTCGCCTGGGCTGCCTTAACCTCGAACCGCCAGAACCCGCACCACGAGGAAACGGTGGTCCAACCCGATCAGGGGCGGCAAAGACCTGCCAATACCCTTGCCGAGAGTTGCGGGCGCTGGGCCATCGACGATACGTCGGGTTCTCGCATTGGCATCACCCCGCCGGGGGTGGTGCATCGTCACCAGCCGGTGGTCGGCCGCGCCCACCGAACGCGGACGGAGTGGCCGAGGGGTCGACCCCAATCGCGACCGTCGCCAGGTAGCCGTCGTTAACCGATCCTTCCGCGATCGGTGTCAGGGTGACGAGAAACCCTGGCTCGTCCTCGTGGTCGCCAAAGATGTTGTCGTCGTCGTTGGTGGTCCGCTCGTCCTCAGGACGATTCACGTACGGCTCCAACGCAAAGACCTTGTCGGTGATGGCATCGTCAAAGAAGAGTTGGCCGGTGTGAGCGACATGCCCGCCGTCGTAGGTTGACGCAGCGGTTCCCTCCACGGTCACCTTGAGATGAATGTGGACGGTGCGGCCGGCATACCAACCCGGATAGATCGTCTCGAACTCGACCGCACCTGAGCTGTCGGTCACCTGAATGCCCCGGAGGAACTTCTGTGTGGCGGCCTCCGCCGCCAACGCCGGATCAGCGTCGCCGCCCGGGCTATTCGACGAGATACCTGAGTAGTAGCCGTGCGCGTCGCAATGCCAGATGTCGACGGCGGCGTTGGCGAGCGGCGTACATGCTGTCGGGTCCGCAACGACGATCTTCAGACGAAGCGGGACCCCTTCTTTGCCCTCGGTGATGTCCCGGCGAATCAGGTCGCCTTCGAGATAATACGGACCCTCGGTCCGTTCGGCCGTCAGGACACAGCTCATCACGTCCGGTGTGGCCGCCACGGAGGGGGTCGCTTGATCGATCTGGGCCGCTACAGCGGTCGTTGACCAGCCCACCGCGCCAAGCGCCGCGGCCGTCGCTCCCGCCTTGAGAACGCCACGACGGGTCGGCGTCGGCCCGGCCGCCTTATCTTCCCCGACACGCGGCGCCGCGGTTGAAACCTGAGTTGAAAATGCCACTGTTGCTCCTCGTTCGTCGTGTGGGTGGTCGCGCACCCAGCTGATCGTTCTCCGCGCGCGATGGGTATCATCCTCAGACCGTGCCAACGATCTGGAACGTCCGACACCTCCTGTCGATGGTCCCATCGTAGGAGATCGATCTGTGTGTAACCCGGACGTCCCCTGAGCGTTGGCTGTGAACAGGCAGCAAAACGCCGCTGTTGCGCGTTGTGAGCAAGCCGCACCGGGAGTATCTGCGATCGATCGAGTGGACCTTCGCGGCGCGTTCGAGATGGCTCGATAACCGCATACGAACGTCCGACACGTTCCGCGATATGACGCCCGCCGGAAAGATGACCGGTGTCATCAGTCCGCGGGGGTCGTCAACACGCCCTGGCGCTTCGACTGGACGCGCGCATCGAACTGCGTTTCTACTGGGAGGTTGGTCTTGGCCCAGAGGAAGGCAAGCACAGCAACGAGCAGCGGCACGACCAGCGAGATGGCCCACATGATACCGAGGCTCAGTCCAATCTCGTCGTAGAAGGCGGCCACGAACATCATGCCGATATAGGCCAGCAGACCCAGCCCCCATGCCAGGCGCGTCGGCGCCTGCGTCGGTGGCTGAAGGTACTCGTAGCGATCGCCTCGACGATTCGTGCGGTCAGTCCACGGCGCCAGGGCGATCAGCGTAAAGATGACGCCGGGAAAGAGAACGCCGCCGATAAACTCTGGACCGATCGTGCCAATCGGCGTCGAGAAGACGGCGCTCGACGGCACCATCTTCAGGAATCCGTAGATCCACATCAGGTACCAGTCGGGCTTCACGTCGGAGGCGCCACCCCCTGGAGGCCCGTAGGCGGCCAGGGGATGGATCGGCAAGAACGCCGACAGCAGGAAGAGCCCGCCAAACATGAGCAGCAGCAGTTGCCCCGCCAGCAGCGCCTGATACGGCCACAGCGGCACGCCGAGCACACGACCCGGTTCGGCCATCTTCCGCGCATAACCCGGCTGCGTGTGCTTCTGTTTGATGACAAAGAGGACATGGAGCCCGATCACCGACGCGAGCATAGCTGGCAAGACAAAGACGTGAATCGTGTAGAGCCTCGGCAGACTCCCCAGCGTCGGGAATGTTCCGCCAAAGAAGAGATCGGCAGCGATATTCCCGAACCACGGGATCGAGCGGGCGATCCCGTAGCCGATACCGGTGGCGGTCACCGAGAAGGAGTCATACGGCAACGCATAGCCGACGAAGCCCGCCATCAGTGTCAGACCGAGCAGCGCCACCCCAATGACCCAGTTGAGCTCCCGCGGCTTGCGATAGGTGCCGGTAAAGAAGATACGGACCATGTGCAGGATGATCGAGAAGACCATCAGATGGGCGGCCCAGTGGTGAACGTTCCGGAACACGTTCGCGACCGGAATCGATTCGATCAACTGCGTGCTCGCGAACGCTTGCGGCAATGCAGTGCCGTTGACGTCGATCTCAACATTGGACGGCGTATAGATGAGCCCCAGATAGATCCCGGTGAGCACAAGGATCGCGAACGCAAAGGACGCCATCTCACCAAAGAAAAAGGTTGTGTGGATCGGGAAGGCCTTGCGTCCAAACTTGAGATAGAACGACCGTGTTCCCAGCCGCTCGTCGAGCCAGCCGCGTCTTTCGGCTCCGTCGCTATTCTCGGCATGGTCGCTGAGCTCATCGCGCCGAGACTGCAGACTGGCGATCTCTCGCTCCAGCCGCGACCGTTCTTCCACGAGCTCGCGGTAATAGACGCCATTCGCTTCCGGCTGCTGGCTCATGGTCTCTTCCTATCCGTTGACTTATTGCGGTCCGACCTTTGAGGAGAAGTTACCGTCGACGACCACGTTCCCGTCCTGATCAACCGAGATCGGCAACGTCGGTAGCGGCCGCGGTGCCGGGCCGCCGACGACTTTGGCCGACTCTTTGGGGTTGTAGCGGCTGGCATGGCAGGGACATGCGATCTCGCCACTCTTGTTGAGTTCGGCATAGACGGCGCAGCCCAGGTGCGTGCAGATGGCGCTGAAGGCCACCAGGCCATCCGCGCCACTCCCGGCGCCAATCCGCACGACCTCAATCAAATTGTTCTGGTCGTCCGACTTGTCCTGTGGAAAGACCTGAACGCCGGTCCCCTCTTTGAGATCGGCCGCTTTGAGTGGTTGTCCAACATCGGCTCCAGAGGTTGTCGGCGCGTAGACGAGCACGTCACCTTTGGCGAGGGCTTTGGTCGCCTGCGTCAGCGATTTCAACGCGAGCGCCGGCAGCGCGAAGGCGAGCGCGAAGGTTCCATAGCCAGCGCGAATCAGCCATTTGAGAGCGTTCCGGCGGCCCAACCGTTCCTCTGGTTCACGCGGCGAAGGGGGGACGCCGAGCATGGTACTGGTGCCGGTATCGGGCGGGACCGCCGGATTTCTAGTGTCGATCGCATCGTGCTTCCGATCAATCATCTTCAGCTCCACCTATGCGGTCAGGTCCGTTAGGCACATGGCTCATGGCGGCAATCGCGGCAGACTCCACGGCTTACCAGGGAACACCGTCTTCCCGCTCGTCGAAGCACGCCTCGTCGCCGACGAACGCCTCTTTGTAGAAGACGAGGAGAATGGCGAGCACGATGCAGCCCGCCCCCGAGGCCAACCCGATCGCTCGCGGCGTCCAGTCATTGACAATCGCGTAGGCAAGGACGATTGCCACGGCCAGCAGGATGACCGAGAAGACAACGATGCCCCGGCTCAACGTATCGGTCAGTCGGGGCCGGACGATCCCCGGAGTCAGGCGGCGCCCTTCGAGCAGCACAGAGATCAGCCCCTGAATGCCGAAGACGCTCAGGGTAAAGGCGGCCGCCACGAGACCGATCTCAATCTCGGAGAGATGAAACACCTCGGAGCCGCCCCGCGCGGCGTGCGACAGAATGGCCGCGATGATCAAGCCAATGGAGATCAGCAGGGAGACGGTTGGCAGACGGGGCGAATTATCCATCCGCGCTCACTCCTCACATCGATCGACGACCGCTCGCGGGCGAGACCGGCCATCCTATTAAAGAGCATCATCGGTGCTATGTGCACCAGGTCGACCGTACGGAACGCGCATTGCTGCCGTGTGCAACAGTCGCCACATTACCAAGCGGCGAGCAGAGCAGCATAGTCTTCCTCGGTATCGACATCTCGTGGCAGCGCGCGATCTCTGATCGGCACCGTCACGATACTGTCCGCATGAGCCCGAAGGACCGATCGTCCTCCCTCGTCGCCGGTCACAAGGAGCAGCTCGGAGAAGAGATCTCGCCGGAAGAGCACCGGATTCCCCGGCACCCCCTGGTACGCCGGCTGAACGATCGGCCCGCCACCGGCGCGATAGGCATCGAGAACGGCATCGATAATGTCCGTGCTGACCTCCGGCTGGTCGCCGATCAAGAAGAGTGCCGCCTCGGCGGACGGATCGATCGCGGCCAACCCGGCATGTATGGACGTGCTCTGACCCGCGGCGAAGTTCGGGTTGACCACGGTCCGTTGTCCCCACTCCCCGGCCGGGCCCGCTATCAGATCGGCCTGATACCCGAGCACAAGGACCACCTCATCCAGCGTTGACGCCGTCGCCGCACCGAGCACGTGGCTGACGAGTGGCTGACCGTCGAGTAGCAGCGTCTGCTTGGGACGACCGAGTCGCATCGAGCGGCCAGCCGCCAGCACGATACCGGCGATCATCGCGAGCGTCGATCCGAGCCAGCCCAGGTGGTCACGACGTCGATGATTCTGCACCAGGGAGGGGGCCCCGAATCGGTCCAGACGCCTCCGTCAGCTGACCTCCCTCCCGCCCATGGCGGGTGGCGATGATCTCGGCAAGGATACTGATCGCCATCTCGTCCGGGGTCTCGGCTCCGATGTCGAGCCCGATCGGACCATGAATGCGGGCAACCTGCTCACCCGCGACGCCCGCATCGCGGAGACGGTTGGCTCGGTCGCGGTTGGTGCTCCGGCTTCCGACCGCGCCGATGTAGCGTGCCGAGGTCTGTAACGCGCTGAGTAACGCCGGCTCATCGAACTTTGGATCATGCGTCAGGATCGCGACGTGGGTGTTCGGGCCAATCTCCAGACCCTCCATCGCCGCATCAGGCCAGGCCTGGATAATCCGGTCAGCATCCGGGAAGCGCTCGGGAGTCGCCAGCTTGGCGCGGGCATCGGTCACGATCACGATAAACCCGAGTTGCTTGGCGAAGCGGCACAGCGACTGTGCGACATGAACCGCACCGACGATCAGCAGCACCGGCGGCGCCGGGAAAACATCGAGAAAGAGCTCGATCGGCTCTGCGCCCTCGACGGCCAACTGCCGGATGCCAGATCGCTGGCCCGGAAGAAGTGCCCGGGCGTCCATGGCAATCCGGTCGTCGAGCATCGCGTCGCCGGTCGTTCCCTCGACCAGGTCTGGCCCGATGAGCAGCTTCGCACCGAGCGGCTCCCCACGGATAACCGTGGCGACAACTGCGGGCTGGCCCGAGGTCAGGAGCGTTTTCAACCGGTCGTAGGTCGCTCCGGTCGCGGCTTTGGTCGCCACCTCGCTCATGTGCCAAGCGGTTCGACAAAAACCTCGATGGTACCGCCGCAGGCGAGACCGACATCCCATGCCATCTCGTCGGTGATCCCGTAGCGCAGCCGCTTCGGGACGCCGGTCGCGAGCACCTGCTGGGCCTCCTCGAAGACAGCCGTCTCGACGCACCCCCCGCTGACCGAGCCAGCGAGCTCGCCGCCGCTAGAGACCGCCATCGCGGCGCCGACCGGTCGGGGTGCCGACCCTTCGACCGTGACGACGGTGGCGATCGCGACCCGGTCCCCATTGGCGATCCAGCGGTCGATGTCGTTGAAGAGCTCCTTCATCCTGTCGTCCTTTCTGATGGAATGGCTCGGCGTCGCGATGGCCGGTCAGGTAGCAGGGATCCGACCGGCGGTGCGCTGGCCGTCACCGCCGCTTGGCGCCGCAGTGGCCGCTCGTCGGCGACCACGCTCAACATGCGGGCGAGCGATTCGAGGCTCTGCAGGTTGTGGACCGGGAGAAACTCATCTACGTAGGGCAAGGCTGCCCGAATACCCTGCGTGAGCGGTTGGTACCCGGCCGATCCGAGCAACGGGTTGAGCCAGATCAAGCGACGGCAGGAACGCTGGAGCCGGGCCATCTCGACGGCGAGCAGCTCCGGATCGCCCCGGTCCCAGCCATCGCTGATGACCACGACCGTGGCGCCCGAGCGAAGCACCCGGCGGCTCCACCGAAAGTTGAAGGTCTTGATCGCCTCACCGATCCGGGTGCCGCCGGACCAGTCCTCGACTGATCTCACGACATCGGCGACCGCGTCATCGACATCGCGCTTGCGGAGCTCACGCGTGATGCGAGTGAGGCGCGTACCGAAGACGAAGACCTCGGTAGCGTCCAGCCCCTGACCGAGGGCGTGGACGAAGCGGAGCAGCAGCCGGGCATAGCGGTCCATTGAGCCGGAAATGTCGCAGACCAGCACCAATGGACGGGTGCGGAGCTTGCGCCGGCGGTGGCGGAGATCGACCGGGACGCCGCCATGCCGCAGACTGCGACGGAGCGTCGCCCGCTGATCGATCTGGTCGCCACGGTTGGCCCGAACGCGGCGCCGGGTCTGGCGCATCCCGAGGCGCCAGGTCATGCCCTCGATGACGCGGCGAGCCTCCGCGATCTCCCGCGGGGTGCACTCTGCGAAATCTTTACGACGCAGCACCTCACGGGCACTGAAGATGAGCACATCCTCGGGCGGCGCCTGAAGCTCCTCGCCCTCCTCGGCTTCGTCCTCGGCGCCCTCGGTGATCGCCAGAATAGTGCGCTCCTGCTGAGCGGCGCCCGCCGGATTCGGCGCTGGCTGCTGCTTTCGCGGTTGCCGGTTGGGCGGAGCGGGGAGGTGCTCCGGGGCGGAATCGGCGACGAACGCTTCAAGCGGAAGCGCCTCGAGGGCAGTCAGGCGTCGCCAGAACCGGGCAAACTCGGCGTCGAAGATGGGAATCTGCTCCGGCCGGGTCACCATCGTCGACCGGGCCGCGTAGTAAAGATCGTCGCGGCGCCGGGGATCGATCGCGGCGAAGGCGCCGAAGAGGGCCAGCACCTGTCCCGGCCCGACTGGAAAGCCGACGTACCGGAGCCGCCGTCCGAAGGCGATCAGGTTGGCTCGAATCGTATCGGCCGAGACCTCTGGCTCGGTGACGAGAGTGTCAATCGGCGGCACGTCGCGCCCGCCCGACGAGTCCATTTGCCACCTCGCCGCGCACCTGATCGACATCCTCCTGGTACTTGAGGATGACACCGAGGGAATCGTCGACGACCTCTGGCGCGAGCTCGTTCGCGCCGAGGGCGAGCAGGGCGCGGGCCCAGTCGAGCGTTTCAGCCATCCCTGGCGGCTTGAAGAGATCGACCTCACGAAGTCCCTGGGTGAAGGCGCAGATCTGCCGCGCCAGCCGCTCCGGCGCTTCCGGGGCCCTGGCGGAGACGATCTGGTACTCCTTGTCGAAGGTCGGAAAATCGATCCAGTAATAGAGGCAGCGCCGCTTGAGGGCGTCATGGATCTCACGGGTGCGGTTCGAGGTCAGGATCACGACGGGGACATGCTCGGCGCGAATGGTGCCGAGCTCGGGAACCGTGACCTGAAAGTCGGAGAGGAGCTCAAGCAGAAACGCTTCGAGCTCCTGGTCGGCGCGGTCGACCTCATCGATCAGGAGCACCGGCGCGCGATCGTGGGCGGCGTCGATGGCCTGAAGGAGGGGGCGCTTGAGCAGGAACTCCTCACTGAAAAGGTCGTGGCGGGCACGCTCCCGCTCGACGCCGCCGGTCGCTTCGAGGGTCCGGAGATAGAGCATCTGCCGGGGATAGTCCCACTCGTAGATGGCGGAGGCGGCGTCGAGTCCCTCATAGCATTGGAGACGAATCAGGGGCGTCTCAAGAATGGTGGCGAGGACCTTGGCGATCTCCGTCTTTCCGACTCCCGCCTCGCCTTCGAGGAGCAGCGGTTTCTGAAGCGTGAGGGCGAGGTAGAGGGTCGTCGCCAGGCCACGATCAGCGATGTATTGCTCGGCGCGGAGCCGCTGCTCTAACCCGTCGACGGTGGCAAGCGATGGCGTCTCGATGGTGGTGGTGGTCACGAGGGGGCAGTCCTGTTCCGCGATCGACCCGGTCGTCCGTTACCACAGAAGTATCGACCAGCGACGCGCAGGTTGCCATGGGGTATGGGCCCTCACCCCCTGCCCCCTCTCCCAACGACTGGAGGGGATGGATGGGGGCGTGCGTGATTGACTCATTCCCTCGGGGTCGGGCGGCCGGCAGAGAATGCCGGGATGCTTCGCGGGCTCGGACCATCGGATGCCCTCACCTTGGCGGTGCGCGCCACCCCTCTCCCAACGACTGGGAGAGGGGGAGAGAACGGGTGGGGAGGGCCAGGGAGCGGTGCGCGGTCGCGGTGGGGATCGGGCCACTGCGCGACGACCGGGAAGGGCTCGGGGTGACCGGGGGCAGCAACCGGGTCGTGGATGACGTCCTGACGGGCACGGATGAGCACGGGGTGCTGCTCAGGTCCCGCTCTCCCACCGGGAGCAGACCGCTTAGTTCTTAGCATAGTGGACGGACGATGGGGGTCCATGGCCCCCCGGGTCACGTGGGGCAGGGACCAGGGCGGCGGGCGATGAGGGTACAGGAGGACGCCGAATCGTCGTAGGAGAGGACCCCGTCTCCTCCCGTCGACCTGCGGTCGACCATGGTGCATCGAGAACCCGTCCGGGGGAGACCCGCCATCCGGTCGCCTGGAGTGTGGCCCTGCGGGCCACGGGAGGACACGGGGTCCTCCTCTACGACGGATGGCGGCGCGGGGACACGGCGTCCTTCCCGACATCGGGTGGCGACGGGCCGGGGCATCCGTGAGTCGGTGGATGGCGGCGTGCTTGTTTGAGGCTGGTAGACGGTTGGGGAAGACAGGTTATGTGCCGAGGCTGAGCTGGTTCATCGCGGCCTGGAGCAAGGGGAGGAAGGCCGGCGGATCGGCCACAAGGATGTCGATCCGCGTTGCCTGGAGGAAGGAGGCGTAGTCGTTGATGGCGCGGACGATGGCGGCGGCGAGGCGGGACGATGGGCGGACGGCGGGTTCGAGGTGGACCGCTTTGATAGTGAGGCGGCGGGCGCGGCGGTCGAGGAGGGGGTCGATGCGGCCGACGAGTCGGCCCCGGTGCAGGATGGGCAGGGTGTAGTAGCCGTAGCGGCGGGCGGCGGCGGGGGTATAGCTTTCCAGGCGGTACCCGAAGTCGAAGAGGGCGCGCGTCCGGCCGCGATGCCAGACCAGGTTGTCGAAGGGCGAGAGCAACGTGGTCAGGGTCGCCCTGGCACCCGCTCGGGTGGTGCCGGTGGTGCCCTGAAGCTGGGCGAGACGGGGCATCTGAGCCACATCGAGCCAGACCGGCTCATCCCACCCATCAACGACCATCTTTCGCACGAGACCGTCGTCGGCCATCGCGGCGAGCTCGCGGGCGACCTCCCGCGGACCGACGTGTGCGCGGCCACCGGTGCGAAAGTAGTCGGCGACCCATTGAGGGGTCGCGATCCCGAGAGCGGTCATGCTCCGGCCGACAAGCCACCGGCGTTGTTCCTCCTCGGTCGGCAGCGGTGCGGCGAGCTGATCGGGAAGGGCCCGCTCGGTGAGGTCGAAGATGCGCTGGAAACCCTCACGACGGATGACGGCCAGATCGCCACGAGACCAGAGATGATCGAGCGCGCGCCGCTCCGGCTTGCCGCCCCACCATTCCCACGGCTCTGGCCGCGGCCCCGACGCGCGATCAAAGTCGCGTGACCCGATCGGGCCGCGCGTGTGGACATTCGTCAGCACGCGATCGAGCAATTCCTGATTCTCGGCAGCCCAGGCGCCCTCACCAAGGTCTCGGGCCCGGTACGCCGCCATCGCGCGACGAAAGTAGGGAAACGCGCCGACGGGAAGGATGGCCGCCGCATGGGCCCAGTACTCGAAGAGTGCGCGGTCCTCGGCATGAAGCACGGCGAGCAACCGTGGGTCGTAGGGACCAAGCCGGCTCCAGAGGACCGTCTCATGTGACCGGGCGACGACGCTGATGGTATCGATCTGGACGCAGCCAAGGTGCTCGATGGTCGCGAGCAGGCGCTCCTTCCAGGCGACGTCGCCGCGGGGTCGCGGAGGACGACGGTCCAGGAGCTGGGCAGCGACCGCGATGTCGCGGGCATCGTCGCGGGAGAGATAGTCGGCGTCGACCGCGGGGGTCGTCATAGCGCGAAGCACCCTCCATTCGCGACGGCATCAACAGAGCGCGAGTGTACCAAGGCGCCTCCTATACTTTGGCGGCGCCGCCCTCATCAGCCAGGTGTTGGGTGGCCGACGCGGTGCACGGCTACCAGATGGTCCAATGTGGCCTCCGGGCAGTGACGCCGGCAGGTACCGGATATGGCCTTCGGCGATGGACAGTCAGGGTGCTACCTGGAGAGGAGCCGATCGCGGGGGAAGGAATGCGCGTCGCGCTGATCCACGATTACCTGACCCAGCATGGGGGCGCGGAGCGGGTCCTGGAGGCGATCCACGATCTGTACCCGACCGCGCCGGTGCTGACCTCGGTCGCCGACCTTGCGGCGCTGCCCAAGTTCTACCGGTCGTGGGAGATTCACCAGAGTCCGCTCGGCGCGGTGCCAGGGGCCGCTCGGATTCACCGGGCGCTCGTCCCCCTCTATCCGTCGCTCTTTCGCTCGTTTGAGCGGGAGCTCCGTGATGTCGGCCTGGTGATCTCCGATTCGAGCGCCTGGTCGCACCAGGCGCCCGCGCCGCCGGGTGCGGTGCACGTCTGTTACTGCCATTCGCCAGCCCGATTTCTTTATGGCGATCCCGGGTATCTCGCTCCGGCGGGCATACCGCGGGTGCTGCGTCCAGCGACCTCAACGGTCTTCGCCGCGCTACGACGGCTCGACCGGCAGGCGGCAACACGGGTCGACCGGTATATTGCCAACTCACGCACCGTCGCAGCCCGGATCGAGTCGGCCTACGGTCGGACATCGGCCGTTATTTACCCGCCGGTCGATCTCGACCGCTTTCGAGACCTGGGTGACGCCGTCTACTCGGCCGACTGGTGCCTGGTGGTATCGCGGCTCGTCCCGCATAAGCGGATCGACCTGGCGGTGGCGGCATTCACGCGCATGGGACTGCCCCTCAAGGTGATCGGTGAGGGACGGGCCGAGGCGTCGCTGCGACAGCTGGCTGGTCCGACGGTCGAGTTTCTTGGCCGGCTCGACGATGCGGCGACGGCGCGTGCCCTGGGCGCCTGCCGGGCCCTGATCCTGCCGGCGGCAGAGGACTTCGGCATCACGGCGGTCGAGGCCCAGGCGGCCGGCCGCCCCGTGATCGCCTTCGGAGCCGGGGGCGCCCTGGAGACGGTGATTCCCGGAGAGACGGGGCTCTTCTTCGACGAGCTGACGGTCGACGCGGTGATCGGGGCGGTCGAGGCGTTCTGGCGTGTCAGCTGGAATCCGGCAATGGCCCGCGCCAACGCGCAGCGATTCAGCGTGGAGCGGTTCCAGCACGAGTTGCAGGCCGAGATCAAGATGGCCCTTCAGCGTCAGCGGGACGCCCCGTCGCATGTGGCGGGTGGACTCCCCGAACGATAGCTGTGATTCGTGGTACCGGAGTGTAGCGGCGTGGCGGGGCCGCGGGCATCGCGGGTCGATCGCTCCTCCTTCAAACCACAACGAGGCACGATGATCCCGGGGTTGGTGAGGTGGCCGTTAGCGGCCCGCCACGGCAGCCTGGCGCGGACCTCCTGGTGCCGGTCTCACCCGCCGCTCCTGGAGCACGCCCGGCGCGCCCCGGCCGATGCCTTCCCGTCTTCCGGCCGACGGCGTGCCCCGCGCGGGGTTGCCGCGGCAAAGACGAGTGCGGCAGCTCATCGATGGCTGCTCGACCTGGCGACGAAGTGCCGCAGACGAGTTTCGAGATGACGGCAAGCGCCAAGCCCACCGGAGCCGCGACCGGGACGGCTCGCGACGACAGCCAGCGGTCATACGCGGAGTGGCCCTGGAGGCGCGTCGTCTGCCTCAGCTGTCTGTGGACTGACGCCGGGAGAGTTGAAAGGCGACCTGGGCAAGCAAGGCATCGACGTCGAATGGTTTGGAGAGTGCCCCATCGGCTGCATCGAGGTCGCCGGTATGGTCGCGCAGCGTGCGCCCCGCCGACATGGCAACGATCGGCACACCCGCGGTCCGTTCGTCGTCTTTGAGCAGACGAATGGCGGTAACGCCGTCAACACCGGGCAGCATCACATCCATCAGGATCAAGTCGGGGTCCCATTCGCGAGCCAGCATCAGGCCGTGCGCCCCGTCGCGGGCGACCGCCACCGTATAGCCTTCCTCCACCAGGACCGCCTCGATCACATCGGCGACCGCTGGTTCATCGTCAACGATGAGGACGCGTGGAGCCAACAGTGGGCCTCCTGCCGTGCGCGCTCGAAGCAGCCGTCACGGCGCGAGAGCCCCGAGCGCCGCTATTGTAGGCGACAGCGCGAGATCGGGTTGGATGTCAGTGCGTCGTCGCTGAAATGGAAGCGCCCTGCGCCTGGGGTCCGTGAGCGCCGGACCTCGGCTCAGACCGATTCGGTGATATGGGCGCCCAGCGCATTCAGTTTGACGACGAACTCCTCGTACCCACGCGCGAGATGTCCGACATCAGCGATGACCGTTTCACCGCCGGCGACCAGTCCGGCCAGCACGAGTGTCGCGCCAGCTCGAATATCGAGGGCCTCCACGGACGCGCCGGTCAGCCGGGTTGGCCCGGTAATCTCCGCCCGGACGCCCCCTTTAACCTGAATATCGGCTCCCATCCGTTGGAGATGCTCAACGTAGCCGAGGCGGTTCTCATAGACGCGTTCATGCAAGTTTGAGACTCCCTGAGCCTGGGTCAGAAGCGCCGCAAACATCGCCTGTTGATCGGTTGGGAAACCGGGGAACGGCAGCGCCTGCACGTCGACCGCCCGCAGCTCACTCGATCCTCGCACGAACATCTTCCCGCTATCGACGAGCGCGGTGGCGCCAACGGCTCGCAGCTTATGGGTGACCGGAAGCATGTCGGCCGCGACGACTTTCTGGATCGTGATGTCACCGCCGGTCATCGCGGCGGCGATCGCAAAGGTTCCAGCGACCAGCCGGTCGGGCATGATCAGCTCGGAGACGCCATGCAGCCTGGGAACCCCTTGAATCTTGATATGAGGCGACCCCAACCCCTCGATGTTCGCGCCCATCCGCCGCAGCATGTGGCCGAAGGCGACAACTTCCGGCTCGCAGGGGGCATTGATGATGTTGGTCGTGCCGACCGCCCGGGCCGCCGCCATCAGCAGGACTTCGGTGCCGGTGTGCGCGGGGTAATCAAGGTAGATCTGCTCTTCGCCGACGAGCCGGTCAGCCTCCAGGACCACACCGTCCGCCGAGTAGCTGACCGCCGTCGCCCCGAGCGACTGCAGACCGCGCACCGCGACGTCGATCGGTCGCGAGCCGATGAGATCTCCGCCGGGGCTCGGCGAGGAGGCGCGATGGGCGCGCACCAGAAGCGGGGCGACCACCAGAAACGAGGCCCGGATGGCGCGTGCCAGCGCGACAGGTACCTCGGTCGATGTGATCTCAGCGGCCTCGATGACCACACGCTTATGCTCGCGGATCAGCCGGAAGAAGTCGCCGTGGGTCGGATCGGGATCGACGTCAGCGCCAAGCGACTGGAGCAGCCGCAGCATGACCCGCGTGTCCTCGATTGCCGGTACGTTGTCGAATTCGCACGGTTCAGATGTCAGCAAGGCCGCCGCGAAGGCAGGCAGCATCAGGTTCTTCGAGCCGCCAACAGTGACCGTGCCCTGAAGGCGATGACCGCCCTCGATGCGGATCAGCGATGCGGCCGGTCCGGCATCAGGCTGGACGGGATCCGTCGGGCCAGCCAGGACGTCAGCATCCACGAGCGAGTTCGGGGATCGGGTATGGAGATCGAGACCCTGGTCACTAATCGGGCTTCGCTCGGTCATGCTACTGCTGGTTGTCGGTACCGGTGACCATCCCCGGTCCACGACGTCGCGCCCTCCGCTCGCCGACGTGAAGGCGCAACGCCGCCCGTCGCAGGGAAAGCTCCGCCTGGGCGAGGTCACTTTCCGTTTCCCGCCGCGACAGGCTGGTCTCGGCCTGGTGACGAGCCTGTTCGGCGCGGGCGATATCGATCTCTTCCGCCCGCTCGGCCGTATCGGCCAAAACGACCACCTTCTCAGGTGTCACTTCCATGAATCCGCCGAAGACGACCAGCGATTCTTCATGGCCACCCTTCTTCACCCGCAGCTCGCCGCTCGCGAGCACGGTGATGAGCGGCGCATGGCGGGGCAGGATGCCGAGGGTACCGTCGATCCCTGGCGCGACGACCATATCGACATCGTCCTCGGTGTAGACGACCCGTTCTCCAGTCACGATCTCGACCTGCAACTTCGCCATGATGAGTGACTCCTCTGAGAACGACCCCGGGGACACCCGACGTCAACCGCCGCCTGCTGGTCCGTCCGTCCGGGCGGGCATCCCGGTCATCAGATCGCGGTTTTCCCGCCTATCTGGCCGGAGTTCGTCGGCACGCGATCACGTCTAACGGACGGCGGCCATTTCCTCGGCCCGGGCGACGACACCCTCGATGCTGCCGACCATAAAGAACGCCTGCTCCGGCAGGGCGTCGTGCTTGCCATCAAGGATCTCGCGGAACGAGCGCACCGTCTCGTCGCGGGTCACGTATTGACCCGGCGTGCCGGTGAACGCTTCGGCGGTGAAGAACGGCTGCGACATGAAGAGCTCGATGCGGCGGGCCCGGCCGACGACCTGCCTGTCCTCGTCGCTCAGTTCTTCGACACCGAGGATGGCAATGATGTCCTGAAGGTCGCGATACCGCTGCAGCACCTGCTGGACTTCGCGGGCGACGTTGTAGTGATCCTCGCCGACGATCAAGGGATCGAGGATTCGGGAGTTGGATGAGAGCGGGTCGACCGCCGGATAGATGCCGCGGGCAGCGATAGCTCGCTCCAGCGAGATGGTGGCGTCGAGGTGAGCGAAGGTCGTGGCCGGGGCAGGGTCGGTGTAGTCGTCGGCAGGCACGTAGATCGCCTGGACCGATGTGATGGACCCAGTCTTGGTCGAAGTGATTCGCTCCTGAAGCTGTCCCATCTCGGAAGCAAGGGTCGGCTGATAGCCAACGGCGCTCGGCATCCGGCCGAGCAGGGCCGAGACCTCCGACCCCGCCTGGACGAAGCGGAAGATGTTGTCGATGAACAGGAGCACGTCTCGCCCTTCATCCCGGAAGTACTCGGCCATCGTCAGACCCGTCAGGCCGACGCGGAGGCGGGCGCCAGGCGGCTCATTCATCTGACCGAAGACGAGCACGGTTTTATCGACCACGCCCGACTCGTGCATCTCGCCCCAGAGCTGCGTTCCCTCACGGGTCCGCTCGCCGACGCCGCAGAAGACCGAGTAGCCGCCATGCTCGGCGGCGATGTTCCGAATCAGCTCGGTGATAATGACGGTCTTCCCGACGCCGGCACCGCCGAAGACGCCGGTCTTGCCACCCTGGGTGAAGGGCGCGATGAGATCGATGACCTTGATGCCAGTCTCAAATACGTCAACGCTGGTCGACTGCTCGTCGAAGCGGGGAGGGAGGCGGTGGATCGGGTAGAAGCTCTTGGCATTGACCGGGCCCGCCTCGTCGATCGGCGCCCCAACGACGTTGAGAATGCGGCCGAGCGTCTCGGGACCGACCGGCACGGTGATTGGACCACCCGTATCGATGGCGTCCATTCCCCGGCGGAGCCCGTCGGTGGTGCTCATCGCGACCGTTCGGACCGCGTCATTGCCGAGATGGGTCTGTGTCTCCAGGATGAGCGACGGGGTGTCGCCGCCACGCGGAATCTCGATCGCGTTGTAAATCTCCGGCAGCTGATCCGACGGGAACGTGATATCGACGACCGGTCCCGTGATCTGGGTGATTTTGCCGGTGGCAGCCATGAGGTACTCCTTCGTCCGTTCGCTGGTGGCGCTCAGCCGCTGGCTGCCGCCCTCGTTCGCTCCGCGATATCTCGTGTCGCGCGGGCGTTGCCCCGGTCGCGCGGCGGCAAGCATGACATCCGTCGCTAGCTCAGGGCGTTCGCTCCGGCCGCGATCTCCGAGACTTCCCGGGTAATCTGGGCCTGGCGGGCCTTGTTCAATGACAGGGTCAGATCCGAGACCAGGTCTTTCGCATTTTGAGACGCATTGCGCATCGCGACCATTCGAGCCGAATGTTCCGACGCGATTGACTCCAGCACCGCCTGGTAAATCTGAACTTCGATAAACCGCGGCAGCAGACTCTGCAGCACAACGGTCGGGCTCGGCTCGAAGATGTAATCGGTATAGGTCCCGGCGCCCTCGGGGCGCGCGATCGGCAAGATCTGGCGCACCTCCGGAGTCTGGACGAGGGTGTTGACGAAGCGCGCGAAGACGATGAAGACGGCATCGACCTTGCCGGAGATGAAGTCGTCCAACGCCACCTGCGCGATCGGCCGGATGTCGTCGAGCCCGACGTTATCGCCCATGCCGCTAAACTCGGCCACGACATCCTGGTTCGTGCGGATCAGAAAGTCGCGAGCCTTCTTGCCAGCGGCGATGGTTTCAACCGGGACTCCGGCGTCGGTCAGGATGTAGCGACTGGCGCGGCGAAGAATGTTCGAGTTCAAGGCTCCGGTCAGGCCCTTGTCCGGAGTAATCACGATCGCCGCCGACCGCCGGACCTGGCGCTGCTCAAGCAGGGGAAACTCGGCGATGCTCTCGGCATCAAGGTTGAGCGCCGCCAGGTCCGCGATCACGCCCTGCAGTCGCTCACTGTAGGGCCGGCTCGCCAGCACCCGTTGCTGGGCACGGCGCAGCTTCGCGGCGGAGACCATCTCCATCGCCCGGGTGATCTGGGACATATTGCGAACGCTGCGGATGCGCCGCCGAATCTCTCGTGGACTGGCCACCGTCGTCCTCTCTCTGGCGGGGCCACCTCTGGCCGCGCCCGGCGCCGCTCGCTAGTCGGCCGCCATCGCTGGCGCGCCAGCCGCGGCAGGGGTCGCCCTGGTCGCAAAGCGCGACCCTCCCTTGAACGTCGCGGTCGCCGCTTTCAACGCCGCTGTCAGATCGTCGTCGAGTGCCTGAGTGCTGGCGATGCGGCCAAGGAGATCGGTCTGCGCGGTTCGCATGTACTCGAGATATTCCTGCTCAAAGGCCCGAACCTGCTCGACCGGAACATCGGCCAGGAAGCCGTTCGACGCGGCCCAGAGGATCGCGACCTGCTCTTCAACCGGAAGCGGCTGGTACTGACCCTGCTTGAGCACCTCGGTCATCCGCTGGCCGGTCTCGATTTGGTTCCGGGTGGAGGCGTCGAGGTCGCTCGTTCCGAACTGGGCAAAGGCGGCCAGCGAGCGGTATTGCGCCAGGTCGAGGCGAAGGCGACCCGTCGTCTGCCGCATCGCCTTGATCTGCGCCGCGCCACCAACGCGGGAAACGGAGATGCCGACGTTGACCGCCGGCCGGATGCCCGCGTAGAAGAGGTCTGGCTCCAGGAAGATCTGACCGTCGGTGATCGAGATGACGTTGGTTGGGATGTAGGCGGAGACGTCGCCGAGCTGTGTTTCAATGAGCGGCAATGACGTGAGCGAGCCACCACCGAGCGCCTCCGAAAGTCGAGCCGAGCGCTCAAGGAGACGGGAGTGGAGATAGAAGACATCGCCTGGGTACGCCTCGCGGCCCGGTGGGCGGCGCACCAGCAGCGAGACCTCGCGATACGACTGCGCGTGCTTCGAGAGATCATCGTAGACGATGAGCGCGTCGCGCCCGCTTTCCATAATCTCCTCGCCCATCGAGGTGCCAGAGAAGGGGGCAATGTACTGCAGGGGCGCGGGGTCCGCGGCCGAGGCCACCACGACGATGGTGTGCTCCATCGCGCCGCGCTCCTCTAGGATGCGGACCGCCTGAGCCACCTGAGCCTGCTTCTGGCCGATGGCGACATAGATGCAGACGACATCGCCGCCCTTTTGATTGATGATGGTGTCGAGCACGATCGCCGTCTTGCCGACCTGACGGTCGCCGATGATGAGCTCACGCTGGCCGCGGCCGATGGGGATCATGGCGTCGATCGCCTTGATGCCGGTCTGGAGCGCGGTGTCGACGTTCTGGCGCTTGATGACGCCAGGAGCGATCCGCTCGATGTCGCGGCGCTTATCGGTCTGGATCGGTCCTTTGCCATCGATTGGTTGCCCGAGGGCGTTGACCACCCGCCCGATCAAGGCATCGCCGACCGGCACCGACGCGATCTGGCCGGTGGAGCGAACCTCGTCGCCCTCCTCGATCCCGGTGTACTCGCCGAGAACGATCACGCCGACGGCATCCTCTTGGAGGTTAAAGGCGAGACCGATCGTGTCGGCCTTGGGGAAATGGACCAACTCGCTGGCCATCACATCGCTCAAGCCGTAGACCGTGGCGATGCCATCGCCAATGGTGACGACGGTTCCGACATTCGTCACCGTCATCTGGTCCTGGAAGCCAGCAATCTGCTGGCGGAGAAGGTCGCCGATCTCGGTGGCGCGGACGGACATGGTGGTCTACCCCTCGTGGACCGACCGGGCTTCGACCCGTGCCGGCGGACCATCGGAGATCGCGCGTCAACGGCGAGCGCGACTCCCCTTCAACTCGTCAGGCGGAGGAGACCAGCCGGGCACGCAAGCGGCTGAGCTGGCTGGTCACACTGCCATCAATCAATTGGTCGCCCACACGGGCGACGATCCCACCGATGATCGACTCATCGACGTGGAGACGAAGCTGGATCGTTTTACCGATGATCTGTCCGAGCTGTCCACGAACCGCCTCCTGCTCCTCAATTCCGAGCGGCTCAGCGGTAGTGACGTCGGCGATCGCGATCCCTCGCTCGGCGAGAAGTCCCTCATTGTAGAGACGGGCGATGTCCGGGGCACTCGTCAGACGGTGTCGCTCGACCAGGAGCCGAGCCAGGTTGTGCGCTTCCGGCTGCGCGTCGGCCAGAACCTGATCGATCAGGGCGAGCTTTTTCTCGGCGGGGATCGCCGGACTCGCGAAGAAGGGACCGGCTTGAGGATCGTTCATCAGCTCCGCGAGCCGGCTGAGGTCGGCCTCCCAGGCGTCGAACGACCCACGCTCGCGCGCGAGATCGAGGACCGCGTCCGCATATCGCTTCGCCGCCGCACTGGCCACCGTTCCCGCTCCTCTCCCGTGCTCGAGCCGGACGCCTGGTCGACACCCGGGTCCCTTCTATTCTAGCCGTTACGACCGAGCGGCCAGCCATTGCCGGGCCGGATGCCTGCTACGCGTCGGCGGCCGTTGCCGGGCCGGAAGCCTGCTACGCGTCGGCGGCGGTCGCCGGGTTGGTGCTCTGGCCTGGCCGGACGACGGTGCCCGCCTCAGCCAGCGTCTCTTGAATCAGTCGCGCCTGCGTCGCCGGATCAAGCTCCTTCCGGACGATTCGCCCCGCCGCCGTCACGGCGAGATCCGCGACCTCCTGGCGCAGCTGCTGGCGCGCCTGCTCGGTCTCCTGACGAAGCGTCGACTCAGCACGGTGCAGATATTCCTCTGCCTGAGCGCCGGCTTCTTCCCGTGCGCGGGAAATCGCGGCATCGCCTGCCTCCCGTGCACTGGAGACGATCTGTTGCGCTTCGCGGCGCGCCTCACCCAGCACCTCTTCATTGCGGGCGGCCGTCGCCTGCAGCTCGGCCTGCATCCGCTGGGCAGCCTCCATGCTCTCGCGGATGCGGTCGGACCGCTGATCGAGGATACCGACAATCGGCCCGAGCGCGTAGCGCCAGAGCAGAAAGATAAAGATCAAAAAGGCCACGAGCTGGACGATCAGGTTCCAGCCATTGATACCGAGGCTGCCCATCCGGCCGACGCTCCTCTCCGCTGCCGCGGGACCACCTGTCCCCGGCGGATTCATCCACCGGGGCCAGGCCGACCACCTGCCGGCAGGTCGTTAGACGAACAGGATGATGATCGCGATAACGAAGGCGTAGATGGCGACAGCCTCGGCCAGCGCGGCACCGATGATCATCGTGGTTCGGATATCGCCGGCCGCCTCTGGATTGCGGCCAAGCGCTTCCATCGCGCCGCGAACGGCGAACCCGATACCGATGCCGGGGCCGATAGCACCAACACCGATGGCGATGGCGGCGCCGATGTAGCGTGCGATATTCGGATCATTGATCGCTGAGAACACGTTCGCTCCCTTCCACTTGCCGCGGACCCGATGACAACCGGCCGCGACCCGATCATGTCGTGTGAGCCAGCGCCCTGCTGACTCCAACCCTACCCCTGTCCACGCAGCCTCACGCGCGTCTCCATCGAACAGACCCCTGGCGAAACGCCACCGGCGTTCGATACCGACGCCACTCGCTCCCTAGTCCGCCGCACCAGCGGGCACGTTGTCGAGGGCGTGGGCGCCTTCGGCATGCGTCTCGTGGTCATCGTGACCACCAGCGGTCGCGAGCGTGATGTAGATCAGCGTCAGGAGGGCAAAGACCAGCGCCTGGATTGCGCCGAAGAGCAACTCCAGACCCAGAAAGACAACCGGCACGGCAAGCGGGATGATCGCCACCCGAATCGCGGCGGCCATCGCGAACATCACCGCCAGCAGCACCTCACCAGCGAAGATATTTCCGAACAACCGGGCCGTCAGCGAGACGATGCGCGAGAGTTCAGAGACGACTTCAATCGGGAAGAGAAATGGCGGATCGGCCATATGCTTAAGCCGGCCGCGAACACCATGGGCCGAGATGCCTGCAACCTGAACAACGGTGAAGGTCAGCAACGCCATCGCCAGCGTCATATTTAGATCGGCGTTGGGTGAACGGAAGAACGGAACCAGGACTCGCTCATGCTCCTCGGCGGTAGTCTCCGCGTCGGTATCAACATTGATCGCCTCGGTGCCGGAGGTCGTTTCATCCTTCGCGGCATCGTCTCCGGTACCGGTCTGAGTTACGCCCTCGCTCTGGACCTGGGAGGTCTCGATCGCACTCTCCTCGTGCCAGTAGCCGATAGTGCCAACTCCTGGAAGGAGACCGGAATAGTTGGCAAAGATGATAAAGATAAAGATGGCGGCGATCAGCGGGAAGATACGCCGACCCGCGCGCTTGCCGGCGGTGCCCTCGACGAGCCCAAGCAAGAACTCCACGATCAACTCGAAGGCGCCCTGGGCGCGGCTCGGGACGTTTTTGGCGCGATGCGCCAACAATGAGCCCACGATCAGGATCAGCGCCATGACGATAAACATGGTGAGCATTGAGTTGGTCACGGGGATCGGGCCGAGATGGAACAGGGTTTCAGCCGCAAGCTCGACGTGAACTTCCATGCCGCGAGCTTACTCCTCCCAATTGGTGCGCCGCCCACCGCGGCGCCCGGGCAATTTGGTGATCTGGCGACCGAGTGGCCCAGCCGCTCGATCCTTCCGTCCGACCAGGGTCAGCTCGTAAAGCTGATAGGCGGCACCGATTAAGGCAAGCGCGAGACCGATAAAGGTCAGCAGTGGGCTCGTCTCAAGCAGCTGGTCTAGAAAGACCCCACCGCCGATAAAGAGGAGCAACGTCGCCACGATCGAGCAACCGAGGCCGGTCGCGGCCCCAACCGACTCCATCTGAGCGCGTTCATCGGGCGTCGGACCCTCCCGCACCAGCGACCTCTTTCTCAGCCCCGTTTTCGATTGCGAATCTTATCACAATCTCGCCGACCGTCGCCAAGGCACCAGGAGTGTACTGCCTTTTTGGATGCGGCGTCCGGGATGCCGGAGCGCGCCAACCAGTCCCCCTCGATCGGGAATGAGAAGCCCGCCGTTCTGCGGGTCCCGGAGTGGCAGTGCAGGGCAGACCGCGCGGTGACTCGCCGCTCCATGTCCGTTCATCCCCGTCAGAGATTGTTCCGCGTACGTACTTGACAGCACGTCACGACGGTAGTAGAGTGTCCGTACTGGGATGAGGCAGCGTGACGCAAGTCACCGTCTGAAGAGCGATTCAGGTCTCTCTTCCCAATCCCACCGGTGATAAAGGTCCCCACGGATCGACTCACCGGTCGGCCGCCGCCACTGCCACCTGGTTCTTTGGGATCAGGTGAACGTGGATCGTCAGGTGACAGATCGCATGACCGGGGCGACCCGGACCATGAGACGAGGCGCCAGTTCGCTCGACGGCTTGTTCGTCGGCGGATGACGACGGGTAGCGAGGTCGCCCCTTCGGGGCGCGTCAACGCACCGAGAGCGGTGTCGAGGATCGGACGCACCTTCGGGTGCCAGGACTCGACGGTTGCCCCAGATGAGGACGCCCATGGCCGCGCGAGCGGTTGTGGGCGTTTTTCAGTTAACTTCCCGTCCATGAACCTGCCAGCTCCGGACGGTCGCCGTCAGCGGACGAGGAAACCGCTGCCCAGCGGGTCCTCATGGTCGTGGACGAACTGGTGGAAGCCGGTCACGAACCCGCGACCGGCGATTTCGGTGCGGACCGCGGGGAGATCGCCGACCTGGCATTCGCCGAGGATACGACCGGTGAAGGTCGTCTCAATCACGCTCTGGTGCGTATACGGTTCGTCGATCCCGAGCGTTCCGGTGGCGTACAGGTTCGCGAGCTTCGCCGAGGTGCCCGTTCCACAGGGAGAACGATCGACCGCACCATCGGCGTAGACCGTGATGTTCCTCCCCTGGGCGTCCGCTCCCCGCGGTGCCCCGGAGATGATCGTGCCGTAGACCCCCGCCAGCTCCGGCTCCTCGGGATGCCGGACATCGAGCATCTGGTCGACGGCTCGCTTCACCTCCATCCCGATGCCGGTCAGCAGATCGCGCTGCTCCGGGCACACCTCCAGCTCAAGATCGCCGGCGTCGATCAGCGCGTAGAACGCGCCGCCATAGGCGACATCGGCGCGCACCAGCCCCCGCGACGTCCGTATCAGCAGACCGGTGGCCAACTGAAACGCGGGGACGTTCTCAAATGCGACCGATCGCACCCGGCCCCCTTCGACGCTCGCCCGCGCCCGGATCAGACCAGCCGGCGCATCGTAGGTCACCCGCGTCTCCGGCTCCTGACTTTCCAGGGCGCCCGTCTCCAGAAGCGCGGTGGTGAGGGCGATCACGCCATGCCCGCACATGGTGCTGTACCCCTCGTTGGTCATGAAGATGACGCCGAGGTCGGCGCCCGGTGTCACCGGGGGGGTCGTGATCGCGCCGTACATATCGGCGTGCCCGCGCGGCTCCCAGAGCAAGAACCGGCGCAGGTCGTCATACCGCTCCGCCATCAGCCGTCGCCGCTCCAGGATAGTTGCACCTGGCAGCGGCGGGACACCGGAGGTCACGATCCGGAGCGGCTCTCCGGCGGCATGGGCCTCAATCGTGGTGATGACGCGGTCGAATCTCATCCGGCGTCTCCCTGGTCCGGCACCGCCATCGGCGGAGCGGTCGAATCCTTCTTATCCAGTCGGCTGCCGTCAGGTTGGGCGTCCTCAGCCGGTGGCGCCCGGCCCTTCCCGATATGGTGCGATTCTCGCCGATCGATCGCAACGCGTCACCCGCCTGATTTTGGGGTCGGCTATACTTCAGGGCGAAACACCCGTTCTGTACGAACAGGAGCGTCCGCGGTGGGTATGCCGCCATCTGGCCCGACTCTGATCGACCCTGCCAACAGCACCGCGGCGGTCGTCAGCGGCCCCGGCGAGGCGTCAACGGCGTGCCTCACCACTCTCAGTCTCGACCAGGCGGCATGCCTCCCGCTGAAGCTCCAATGGTCGCTTCTGGGGTGGTATCGGTTGTCCGGGCACCTGGACCGAGCCATCTCCTTGCTCGATCTGATCGAGGAGCGGGGCGGCGAGACGGCCCGGGGTCTGGAGGAACGAGCCCGAATCGCCTTTGCCCAGGGCAGCACGGATGATGCACTGGCGCTCCTTCGCGCACGAGCCGACCGCGCGCCATCGGCGACGGCGACGATCGCGATCGCCAGGATGCATCTGGCCGCCGGCGCGCTTCTTGAGGCGAAGGCGCTGAGCGTCGAGCTGCTTCGCTCCCATCCCCAGTTGATGACGGTCGCGTCCCTCGCCGCTGAGATCGCGCAGATCGAGGGGGACATGGAGACCGCGCGGTCGCATTACGAGGGCGTGCTTGACGAGCACCCGGACAACGCGACGACGATCCTTGCATTGGGGCGGATCGCGCTCGACGCGGGCGACCCGGCGGAGGCTATGCGACGTGCAGATCAGGCTATTGCTCCTGATGAGCCACAGCTGTTCGCGAGTCATCTCCTGACCGCCGCCGGCATCTACGAGAGGTGCCACGCACCTGGCAAGGCGGCGGAGTGTCATCACCGCGCATCGGTGATCGATCGCGAGCGAACCGCGGCTCTGGCCGGAGCGATCGCGAACGAGCTCGTCCGGACCATTGGCGGTGGCGGGCCGCTCGAGACCGCCGCGACGCCCTCCCAGGGCCAGCGACCGGAGAGACGGCCCGACTCCGCCATCCGCCCGCCGGACGACGAGACCCACCCGGCCATTGCGGCGCCGCCGGAGGTCGAGACTCCGGTGGACGACCAGACGCGAGCGGCCCTGCGGACGCTCTTCGGGCATCCCGAGCTGCGGCCGGGGCAGGCTGAGGTGATCGCGAACGTCCGCGCCGGGAAGGACACGCTGGCGATCATGCCAACGGGAGCCGGGAAATCGCTCACCTTCCAGTTGCCAGCGATGCTCGCAACGGGAACAACCCTCGTCATCTCCCCCCTGATCGCGTTGATGAAGGATCAGGTCGAATCGTTACCGGCGACGGTCCGCGAACAAACCACCCTGGTCAACAGCACGCTGTCGCCAGACGAGCAGCGGCGCATCCTCGATCGGATTGCGGAGGGGCACTACCGGCTCGTGTATGCGGCACCCGAGCGGCTCCGGCAGCATGCCTTTCTGCGGGCGCTCCGCTCGGCTGGCGTCTCCCTGGTGGTCATCGACGAGGCGCACTGCATCAGCATGTGGGGGCACGACTTTCGACCGGACTATCTGACGATTCCGGTCGCGCTTCCCGAGCTCGGCGACCCGCCGGTGCTGGCCATCACCGCGACCGCGACGCCACGGATGGCCGGCGGGATCGGGGCCGGATTGGGCCGGGATCTCGAGCTGGTCCGGACGAGCGTGTTTCGCCCGAACCTCTTTCTGGCGGCTGAGCGGATGCAGAACCGGGAAGCGAAGGTGCAGCGGGTCGTCGACATCTGCCGGTCTACCCGGGGCACCGGTATCGTCTACGTCTCATCCCGAAAAGATGCCGAGCAAATCGCCGCCGTGCTGCGCGACCGGGGCGTCGGTGCCGTTCCATACCATGCCGGTCTTGACCCCGGGCTGCGGGCGCGCAATCAGGAACGGTTTATGGCGGGCGAGGTCCGCGTCGTCGTCGCCACGGTCGCCTTTGGGATGGGCGTCGACAAGAAGGATGTCCGCTTCATCGTCCATATGAGCCCGCCGAAATCGCTGGAAGCGTACGCGCAGGAATCAGGGCGCGCCGGTCGCGACGGCGAGCTCGCGAGCTGTACGCTGCTGGTCGGGTCGACCGATCAAT
>JAABUR0100001958.1_pt1 | contig 33882 bp, 36 predicted proteins | sample 5560091 | NCBI WGS metagenome assembly JAABUR01 (sample SAMN10711879, study PRJNA513375) | rock metagenome | isolation source: Antarctica rocks | place: Antarctica: Victoria Land, University Valley sud | reverse complement strand
GAGACCTGGATCGGGTCGTCGAGAACGCGGGATTTCGGCGGTCCAAGCATGAGCGACTCCGTACCGGGAACGGAGGGCACGAGTTCGGCAGTCTATTCGTGCACGCTGCGGCAGGCTCGCCTTTTTCAACACGTTGGACCGTTTGTGCGACCCGACGGCGTGGTGCGGCTAGATGATTCCCGTCGCGTGCTCCCACTCCTGGGGGTCGCCCTCGGGCAGGTCCGGCACGCCGAGGCGTTCGAGGTGGTGTAGCACCTCGCCCCGGTGCTGCGCGTCGTGCAGGACGACGTGGAGGATGGTGCCGCCGCGCGTCTGGGTCCAGCCGGCGGGATCGACGAAGGTCTCCTCCAGGCGGTCCTCGTCGCGCGCCCGGCGCGCGAGGGCCGCGTGGGCGCGTTCGTAGCGCGCGATCAACGCGGCGAGGGAATCACCTGGTCGAGTTACTCGTCGGTCAAGCCCCGGCTCAGCGCCAGGAGCCGCGCCGTCGTCCACCGATCGGGTCCCAGCATCCGGTCCAGCCAATCCATCCGCTGCCCTCCCTCCGCAATCCAGACTCCGGGTGATCGCGCTGCCCGGATGATAGCGGGGAATCCCACCCCCGGGGGACGGCCGCCGTCGCGGGGACCACCCCGGCGATCACTCCAGCGGCACGACCACGACATCATCCGGTAGATCGGCGATCAATCCAGCGGCCCAAAGCGTGCCCACAACCCGCTGCCGTCGGTCGCGTCGCCAACCCTGGCGGCCGGAACGTCCTTGTGTTTGCCGGAAACGTCGGTTCCGGCTTGCGATAGCTTCCTGATCGCGGCCACCCGATCCGCGACCGGGTTGGCATGAGCGGGTGGCGTGGCCGATTCATTGTTGGTGCCTTCGCGGATCGGGTCCGATCCGGCAGCGTCTTGTGGCGCAAACGGTATGGCTATCCTCCCGGCCTGGCAGCGTCAGGATCCCCCACGCAACCATCCTGCCATCCGCGCCGGCCAGCCCGCACAGTGGTTTCTGGTTGCAGGGCGCTTGATACTGGGTCGGCCGCTTTCGCCGCTCCCGAGGGCTCTTCGCGCGCCGTACCCGGCAGTGGCGGAGCCGCATCAGGAATCAATCCCGATTGATGCAGATGCTCTCCGGGCGACCGCACACCACTACTTCCTTCGACGCTTCCGACCGCTGCCGTGATTGCCTTCTCCTCGGCTAAGGGTTCGTCACGCGGTCAGGTGGAACCTATTGACCATTCGCCGCCTCTTTTCTGGTGAGGAAAGCACGTGCGAAGGAGGTTGACATGGAACATCAGACGGTTGTGAATTCACCTAGCAAATCCGACGCCCCCCGAAAACAGCGGATGCGGTGGTGGCAGCGGGTTGCCCTCGCACTCGCTGCCGTTTTCGTCGTGTTGACCGGAGGGTTATTCTACGGAGCTTATGGGTATCAACCTTCCGAGGCGGGACGCGACTACAAATCAAAATATCTCCAGGATGTCCCATCCAGCTACGTTGACACATCGGTCGCTCGGTTCCATTACGTACAGGCTGGCACGGGCTCGCCGGTGATCCTGCTTCCCCCTGGCACCGCGTGGGCGATCGCCTGGCAACAGCAGCTGTCGGCGCTGGCCGCGCACCACACGGTGTATGTCGTCGACTTGCCCGGGCAGGGTTACACGACGATGAACAACGCCGACTTCCAGTGGGATCTCGCCGGGATGGCGGAGGCGCTGGGAAGCTTCATGGACGCGGTGCATGTCGATCGGGCAGCCATCGCTGGCAACTCGTGGAGCGGCGGCTGGGCGCTCGACTTCGCCCAACGTCATCCAGAGCGGGTGACCGGGCTCATCCTGCTCGATTCGTCCGGGCTGGTGGTCGAGGATTCGTGGCAGTGGAAGGTACTGGAATACCCGGTCGTGGGGGAGATTCTGACGAACCTCTTGACCTCGAAGTCCACCGTACGGAGCAGCCTCGAAGACTCCCTGGTTCACCGGGACCTCATCACCGACGAGCTGGTGGACGAGACCTGGGCGCCACTCACGTTCCGCGACAACCTGCGCTCCACCTACCAGCTGCAGCGCGGACTGGACTGGCGGGAGACGGAGCGGGCGATGCCGGCGACCCAGACGCCCACCCTCGTGCTGTGGGGAAGGGAAGACAACGTCCTGCCCGTTTGGCAGGCCGAGCGATTTGGGCAACTGCTGCCGAACGTACAAGTCAACGTGCTCGACCAGTGCGGCCATGTGCTTGAGTATGACTGCCCCGATCAGGTTACCGACCTCATGCTGGCCTTCCTCGATGGACGGTGAGGGCCCACCAGCGAGCGCCGCGGCGTACCCACCCGGCGTGCTCGGCGAGCAGCTCGGCGCCGCCCAGCGTGGCGACACGCTGGCTATGAACGATCTCATGGAGCTGCTCGCGCCGTTTGTCTCTCGGATTTGCGGCCCAATCGCACTCAGTCACGCCGCGGACGCCGCTCAGGAGGCGCTCACCGTGGTCTTCCGTCGGCTGCCGACGCTGCGCGATCCCGCGGCTTTGCATGGCTGGGTGCGTGCTATTGCCATCCGAGAGGCAGTCCGGGTCGCCCAGCGCTACGTCACGTTGACCGTCGCGGAGTTCCCCGACCTACCTTCTCCAGGCGACATCGAGTCTGCCTCCGATATCCGAGATGTCCTGGCGAGGATGCCCCCCGAACACCGGGCGGTCCTGGTCCTGCGCGATTTGGAAGGGCTCAGCGAACACGAGGCGGCCGCGGTGCTGGCGGTGCCGCGGGGCACGGTGAAATCCCGACTCCACCGGGCGCGCCGCGGCTTTAGGGAGGCCTGGATCCGATGAATGAGGTAACGAACCAGTCGTGGCCAGTGGCCAACCTGGACCCCGTGCAGCGACTGCGCGCGCTGACGGCAGCCCTCCCAGGAGCGGCTGTCGCGGAGCAGATCATCCCGGCGCCGCTCGATGACGTGTGGGCAGTTGCCGGCGACATCGAGCGCGCCGCGCCCCGCTCGGAGTGGCACGTTCGCTCATTGCGCATCGTTCGCCGCGACGGCGAGCGCATCGAGGCGCTGGTAACCGGATTAGCCGGAGTGCAGGACCGCTTCTTCGGGGTGCTGCGGCCTGGCTGGTGCTGGATGCAAGGCCGCGTGCTGTACATCGGCATGGCGGCGGTCGCGGATCCTGGAGGAACCCGGTTCGTCCTGGCCGCCGGTTTGCGCTTGCCGGGCGCCCAAATAGTACGACCCATCATCAAGTGGAGCATAACCCGTTCGCTCCGCCGAATCGCCGAGCGTGTGGAAACGATGCCACCCGCGTCGCGCGAGCATGTCGTAACCAAATGATGACGATCCGGGTACGCGTGGCAACCGGGTAGAGGCGGTGGTCCAGGCCTTGGCGTTGGAGGGCGCTTAGTTCGATCTCGTGGCAATTCACGACCGCCGACGCCCGCACCAAACCGCGCCGCCTCTACCCGGCGTGTGGCACCTGACGGTCCACCAGGTCCGTCCCATCAGCTATCACGGTCACCGGGCGCAAGATCTCCTCGTCCTCGCCGGGCATGTCGAGTCGGCCCTGGTAGGGGCAGGGTTGAAGTGACTCCCTGGCCGTAGCCAGCCACCGGCTCCATGCCTGCCGATCCTTGCCGTCGTCGTGCCGGGTGAGCGCGATCAGCTCCGCGTGCGCCCCTTCAGCCAGGAGCGCCCGGTTATCGTCCAGGTACCCGATGAGGATCTCATAGCCCCGGGCACTCCCGCAGCGGGCCAGCGCGCGCCCAATCGCCAGTTCGAGCATCGCACGCCGCTCGGCGAAGATGTCGGCTTGAAAGCCATCGCGGGTCACCTGATCGCGCAGCGGCGCGTAGGAGTGCAGCTTTTCCAGGACCGGGATCGCCAGCGGGTCGCCGAGACGCTCCGCACCGTAACAGACCGCGTCCACGTAGTAGAAGATCCCCTTGGTCCGGTCGCCGAAGTCCTCTTCCGTCGGGTTGAGCAAATCCACGACCTTCCGCCAGATGTGCAGGCTTGGATGTTCGCGCGTCTGGCCCAGCGAGTAGAGCAGGAAGCAGACATCGGGCATCGCTCCCTGGTCGGGGAGCCAGCCCATGTAGCGGATGCCCGCGTCGCGGATAGGCAGCGACCCATCGGCGAGGTGGCGCTCGATCTCGGACACCAGGATCGGAGTAGCCGTCTCCGCACCGTACATCGCCAGAGCCTGGGCGATGCGCACGCGGTACGGCCCCTCAGCCGTGGCCAGCGCGCTCTCGAGGGCGGGCACGTTGCGCGGGCCGGCCGTACACACCTCGACGAAGGTGATCAACTCATCGTACCTATCAGTCAACTTCATGTCCCCGTAGGCGTACAGGGGACGCTCTGCCTCCGATTTCAGGTCGGCTACAAGCGCACCCAAGTCGGCGTCGCTATAGTGGCGCGGCGTGAGCTGGCGCGCGAGCACTTCCTCGGGCAGCACGCCCACCTCCACCAACCGCCGCTGGAGCGCGCGTACGTCGATCCCGCGGGGCGTTCCCCCCCCGCGAATCGCCAGGCTCGCCGCGAGGCCGACCACGCCACCCTGGTTCTCCAGGTCGGGCATCATCCGCGGACCGGCCAGCCCATCGTGGGTGGTCGAATAGGCTTTGCCGCCAATGAGGATTCCGTCGAGGCCCGATGGCATCAGCGCCCGAAAGGGGATCTCCGTCCGTTCCTCCAGCGCGACGCGGACCAACTCCTCGGTATCCGGGAACGAGGAGATAAAGCCCACCCCGAAGGGGCGGGACGTGCGCGAGCGGGCGATCCGGATCTGCTCCCGCAGCCACGGGGCTCCGGCGGGGTTCGTGCCCCCGATCATGCCGAAGCCCCCGGCGTCGGAGACCGCGGCGGCCAACGCGCCGGTCGCGGTCCCGGCCATCGCGGCGTTGAGGATCGGGTGCGCGATCCCGAGCAGCGCGCAGAGCGGGGTGGTGATCATGAGCGGTCTCCTGGGCCGACGGTCCGCCGAGGCGGACACTCACCGTTCGTGGGCAGGGTTCGCTGCCGCACGATAGCTTAGAGGAATGCGGACAATCCGCATCAACCGCAAAGCGTCGCCCGCTCTTCCGTCGTCACGACCCGCCTCCGCCACGCGGATGGTTCCCTCCCTGCACCACGCTGGCGCTGTGCGGCGAAGAGCCCGACCCCGACTCTGGGCCTCTTCCGACCGGTTGCACGCGCCTGGGGCCTCTCAGCGCGTCGGGTGTCGCGATGGTGGCATTGCCGGCGGTGGCGTTAGGTGTGTGGAACTGGCGCTATCCCTCCCCCGAGCTGAACCCACGGCCGCCACCCCTTGCCTGCCCTGTCGGGAATACCTTGGAATCTCCATTTGCTAACGATCAAAAGCTAGCGAAATTGGAGCTGCGCGGTATCAAGGGGTGCGTCTGGTATCCGGCAGAGAATTGTCACGTCCACTTGTTCTCCGGCAGAGACGACAAGCGGTTGCCCAACAACGTCGAAAACACCCGTCCTCGGCTCGCCAGTAACGGGGTCGTAGTAGCCTTGGCAGGCCCAGTCTTCGCCGCCAAGCTTGACCACGAGCTCGGTCTGCGGATTGGTGGCATCGCTATCCTTCGTGTTGCCGATGCGCACGGCGAAGCCGGCGTATGAACCCGAGCGGGGACCGGGGCCACTGTACTCAAGAGTCAGTCCGTCCTTTTCTTGGACAGCCCCGGTTGCAGCTGCCTGATCTCCTCCGTTGTCCGTGGTGGGCGTCTCGACGCCGCCCGACCCGATGTCTGTAGTGGGTGTCTCGTGGGCGTCTGAAGCAGTCCTGTTCGTCTTGCCCGGGTCGACGAACAGCGACACGTTGCCGGTCGCTTGGAAGTAGGCGACGCCTGACGGACCGCCCCCCTTCGACGTGCGTAGAACGATGCCGAGCGAGCCGTCGTCTTCGAGTGTGCCGCCGATCCCGCCGCACGCGACCACGTCGTTGCCCGACGAGAGTGTGACAACGTGGTCGGTCGCCAGCAACTCGTCGAGGATCAATGGCGCGGGGGTGAACGACGTGGCGGCGCCCACGGCATCCTTCGCCCCGCGCGTTTGGCCCTCAGCGACGACCGGAGGTTGCAGGTCAGCGACCACGCCCCCTGGTTGCTCGCAGGTACCCTCCCGAATATCCGCGCCAAGACCGGCCGCCTGGGCAACTGTCACAAAGGGAACCGTCACAAAGGGAATCGAGGCTGCTAACAGCGCCGAGCTGACAATCACTGCAACCACGTGTCGCTTCATACCTTGCCCCCTTGGCTACGTCGCAATCCGATGCAGGTGCATCTCGCACCAACCAGATTCTAGCTAGGGCGTGTCTGCAAACCCTAGCTGGGGACGGAGGCCGCTACGGCGCCGGGGTGCCGGCCGTCGGCGTCCCCGCCGGGAAGCCGGGCGAGCCTGGCCCCATCCGCATGGCTGTCACCGGCCGGGCACCGGCGCCGGAGAACTGTTGGACGATGGCGCCGGACGGGTCACGGATGGTCACCATGACCCGCGAGCCATCGTCGATGAAGGTCTGTCCGTCCGCGCTCACCTCTGGGTAGCCGTCAACGGTGGTGGTACCGAGGAAGGTCCCGGCCGCGTCGGAGAGGACCTGGACGGCCGTGAAGTGGCCGCGCCGGTCGCTGTCGGCTTGCCACGTCCCGACGGAGGCGGAGTTGAACAGCACACCTTGCGGTCCGGCCTGGGTGAGCGGAAACGTCAACAGGACGGTGCCGTCGGCGGCGAAGAGGGACGGGGCGGCGAACTGCGGGTCGGTTTCTAGCGGCGGGTTGGCCAGGGCCAGCCAGGTGCCGGTCAACGGATGCCCGGCCAGGGCGGCGGGCGTCGCCTCCTGGGCGGCGGCGCGGCCGAGGCGGCCGCCCAGGCCCAGAGCGGCCGCAACCGCACCGGCGCGCCCCAGGGCGGCGCGGCGACTGAGACCAAACGGCGGGAGCACGGGGTGGCGGTTCATGCCGGCCCTCCTCGCGCCATGCGTGGCCACCGGCCAACAGCGACGTGCTGCCGTGCGAGGGTCATGGGGATGGCGTGCCGGCGCACTCTACCACCGGGCGCGGGGCGGCGCATGACGGTTCCCCCCACTGGCCGACCGGCCCCGAGTTTGCAGACACGCCCTAGCTTCAGGGAAGCCCGAAACGCCGCGCTGCGTTCTTGGTGCTCGGCCGCCGCTCGGTCACGCGCCGCCTGAGCAGCCGCCTCGGCGCGGAGGCGGGCGAAGCGCTCGTCGACGTCGGCTCGCAGGTACTCATCGGCCGTGACGCTCTCGTCGCCGGCACGAAGGCGCGCTTCAATCTCGGCCACGGTAGCACTAGGCGGCATCATCATCTCCTTCGAGCCGCTCAGCGGCGGCCTTCGCGTTCTCGTAGAAGGCCCGGCGCATGCCCAGCCCGCTGACGGCGACGGCGAACGCGACCCGGTCGCTCGCGCGCAGGGCAAGCACCCGCTCCATGCGATCGTCGCGCTGAACGCCGGCGGCGACCTTCTCGTCGCGAGTCCGCCGGCTGGCGGTGACGGTGCTCGCCGCGTACCCGGCACTGAGGGCTTGGGCCTTTTCTATCCGCTTCTCACGCGACATGAGCGGGAGCTCCTTCGGTGATGATGAAATAGCGCCGTTCACGCGTGATCGGAACAACCCGACCACATTGGGGGCCGACCTCCGGCCGGCAATATTTGGTGACATTTTGTGACGTCGCCGGCCACGATCGGTTTGGCTGAGGGCGGCGACGCAGCTCCCCCACGACCGGTTCCGCCCGAATGAAACGTGGACCGTTTCGCGTCACCGTGCCGCGAAACTCCCGAGCGTCACCCTCTGTCGCCACCTCAGCCAACGCCACCGAGGCGTGTCGCCTCGCTGGGTACAAGGGGAACGCCAACACGCTCGGTGTCCAAGGGTTCTCTAACCTAAGAAAACCTAAGATCGCCCTCGCCATCAAAGAGGCTGAGACCAAGATCGAGCGACGCGGCATCGCGATCATGGCCCAACCTGCCCATCACCGGCGGTCGCCAGACAGTCAACGCACCAACACGGGCCACTCCCAGGCTCGCGGTGGGGCATGGAGCGATACGGCGGGTCCGGTTCCACGCCCTCCGCCTTTCGCGTCAGCGAGGTCATTCGCTCAAGCTGCTCGTCGGTCAGGGCCGCAAGCGCCTGTCTCCTGCCGAGGCCCGGTTCGTATTGGGCCAGCAACTGATCGAGCTCGTAGTGCTCCCGCATCGTCAACCTCGCGGGGTCGAATCCCGATGCCAGCGACGGTGGCGGCCGCCGCCGCACGCCGCGCTCCAACTTCAGTAATCGAAACTCCGTGCTCATCCCGCCATCGCCTCCCACCGCGGTCGTTGTGCCGCGATCTCCACCACCAACGCGGGGCACGGGTCGGCCAACCAAGCCGCGCTGCCCTGCTCCCAACCGTGGGCAGTAATCAGCACATCAAGTTCGGCACGCTGCGCCAGAATCTGCGCCGTCCCCGCGCCTAACGGACAATCGGCGCGAGCAACGCACAGCCGCACCAGATCTTCAATGAGCGAGGGTTCCTGCGTTTTCGGGTGCGGTCTCGTGAGTCGGCGCTCGACCTGAATGAGCCGGGGTATCAGATTCGTCATGCCGTCCTTCCTTTCCCTTTGGTGCCCGCCGCGTCTTCCAACTGGCTGAGGCGCGCCTCAATCTCGCCCGCTTCCCTGATGGTCACCATCGCGCGCGCCAAGGCCGCCGCCGCGGTCGCTTGACCCGGTGTAAACCGGCCCGTGATAACCCCGCGCAGGACCAGCGAGAGGAGCCCCTGCAGCTCGGACAGCTCCATCCCCTCGGCCGCCTTCTTCGCCCGTGCCTTGTTCGACTTGTTGGCCCCACCCTTCGCCCGCCAGGCGGCCCGCTCGTTCGCCAGGGCGGGGTCATGCCAGCGGCAGAGCGTTCCCCGCGCCGCTTGGGCACTGCATGGAGTCCCGTCTTTGTTGATTGCCGTGCACCGCTCGACCATTCCGCAACCATCCCGCTATCTGAGACTGAGACGTCGTATCACTCGTCTCTAGCCTACACCCCGGTGTCATGGCTACATGTCGAAGCGTCGGACCACGGCGTCTATCTCGCCTCGGCCAGCCTCCGGCACGGTATCGAAGAAGGCTGCGAGGTCGCACGGCGCCCCGCCCGAGACAAGCCGGTCAATGGACCGACAGAGCTGGGTTACGGCGTCCCCCCATACCGGGCGCCGGTCCATCGCCTTCAGGGCCGAGACGGCGGCCTCCGCGGCCCTCGCCATCGTGCAGCCGAATGTCTGTACCAGCGCGACATAGGCGAGGAAGGTGGGGCCATCGGGGTCGAATCCGTCCGCTTCCTGATAGGCCCGTAGCATCTCCTCGGCGGCAATGAGCCGCCCGTCGTGGCTGGCGAGCGTCCAGTCCGTATCGTGTGTCATGGCTCTATCGTCTCCTTTTTCGTCGGTGGCGGAGGTTAGACGCACATTTCCCCCTAGGGGGTTGCGGTTTGCGTCTAACCCCTTCATGGTCGAATCTGAGGCGGTCCGGGAGGTTAGCCGCACGCAGCACCCCCTAGGGGGTGCGTGTTGCGTGTAACCTCCCGTCGAGGTTCGCGGCGGGTTTCCCGCATGCGAAATACATGCTGCAAACTCCATCAATCGCGCCCCCCGGCAACGTCGTACACGTCCTTCGGCGCGCCGCCCTTCACGGTGGGCGTTACTTTCCGTGTGCCGACAATGCCTGCGGCGACGAGCTTCGTGACGTGACGACGCACCGTGTCAGGCGAGCAGTCCAGCCAGCCAGCTACCGTCGTCGCGTCGGCGCCATTGTTGCCAAGCTGCTCCTTCAGCGCGTGAATCGCCGCTATCAGGTCATTCGTCCTCGCCTCGCCGTGCGAGGGCGCTGCGCCGGCATGCATGACGGTCGCCGCCCCAGCTGCCTTGTCAACCGTCACCGTCACCGCGAAGTCGGCCAGGCGCTCGGTGAAGCGGCTTTTGACGTGCATCACATTGAGCGTGCCGCGTTCGCCCGGTTGCGCGAAGAGGATGCACTCCGGCCAGGCGCGCTTTTCGGTCGAGCCGCGCAGCAGCTCCTCGGGGTCGTTGAGCAGAGACTTTTTGCGGATATGGTCCGTAAAGACGAACGCCGTTTTGTATCGCCGCATCAGCGCCTTGGAATTGCCAAAGACATCGGACATTTGCCCGGCGCTGTTTTCATCGGCGCCGTGGACACGGGTCAGGCTATCGAGGATGGTCAAGCCGGGCTTGTGGAGGTCGAGGAGGGCGGCGAGGTGCGCCGCGCCGGGGTTGGCATCGACGCGGATACCGTGCCCGATAGCGAAGAAGAGCGGCAAGTCCACGCCGAGTTTGTGGCCTCCTTCTAACATGAGGGCGCGGGCTTGCAAGCCGGGCAGGTGCGACTCTTCGTCAATCACCAAGACGGTCGCTTGATTGGTTGGGAAGTGACCCAGCCACGGTGTCCCACTGGCGACGGCGCGGGCTAAGGCCAAGGCGAGCCAGGTCTTGCCCACGGACGGCGGACCCGCCAGGATGTTGCCGCTCTGCTCATCGATGAGCCCGTCGACCAACGGCCGCGCCTCGGGCAGCTCGGCCGTCAGCAGGTCGCCCCACGAGAGGGCCGCGGCGGCGCTACCGTCCACGCCGGCCCCCACCCCGGACGGGCAGCGGTGACCAGCCGGCGCGCCCCGCGGCCGGTTCCGGAGCGCCTCGTCGCCGCCGTTGCTCGGTCCGGACGGCCGCACGCCGCGCCATCAGCCACTCAAGGCGATAGCGGTCGGGCTCGAACGCCATCCGATGCGTGACCCTGACGAACTCGCGGTCGAGGTCGAGCTCGTCGAAGCTCGCCAGGTCCTGGTTCCTGAGCCGATGCCAGTCATCAATGGTCTTGTTTTCGTTCGGCATTGGGTAGATTCGGTCGAGCGTGCGCCTCGGTGGCGCTTGACGACCTAGGTGGTCGGGCATCATGATAGTGAAGGCTCCTTACACCCCCGCCGGCGCGCTGGATTCGGCCCCTGTGCGCCGGGCGGGGGTTTCTTTGTGTTTAGGCGGCGGTTCCAACACGCTTCGAGATCCAATCCTCCAAATCGGTGCGCCGCAGTCGTACGGCTCGGCCGACGCGCACGGCCGGAATCTCACCCTCCGCGATGAGCTGAAACATCGTGCTTCGCCCGAGCGAGGCGAGGCGCGCCGCCTCCTCAACTTTCAAGAGCAACGGCAGTTCCCGAACAGCCGGTGGCGCCAGTTCCATAGCCATTCCTCCATTCGTCCGCCCGGACCTTCCGGGGTTCTAGTGGAGAGAGTAGCCACCCATGGACGCGAAAGCGATACACCGTGTAACATATTCATATGAGGTCACATGACCGCTTCGATAACCCACTCGTGGCGCTTGCCGCGTTAGAGCACAGTGGCCCGGTCGCCGAGAACCTGTTGGCCATGCCCGGACGCGACCATATTGGGCTAGACCCCGATGGAGAGAACCTCATATGGTCGTACAGTGGGGTGCCGCTCCGCTGGCGAAAGCCCAGCGCGAGCCTGCTTCCATCGTTCATCAAGCTAGCGAACGGCTCGCCGAAGCGCATCCTGGCCTACGCGCAGCAATGGGGCGTGCTCGGTATCTGTGATCACGGCTTGCCGTCCAGCCACAATCCCCTTATGGAGCCGCAGTCCACCGCAACCGGCGCCGACTGGCCAATGGGGTGTAGCGGGATCGGCGCGAACGTTGACGGCCAGTGGCAGATTCGCGAGCCCCTCAGCGCCTGGCGGCGCTTGGCCGGCGAGGCGCTGGTGATGGTGGCGGCGATGGCGAGGATGCGGGACGACGACGCGACAAGTCAGCTCGCCCGCCACGGGTCCGCTATGACGGCACTAGAGCTTCGGGGACGTCTCAACGAATGGTTGCGTATGGGTGCCGTCAGACCGGCGTGCCAGCTTCACCCCGACTGGTACAACGTTGCCGGCGAGTCGAAGCTCCTTGCAACGGTCGGGGGCAATGGACTGTTCGGGGCGCTCGCCCTCCGCCTTCTGTTGGCCGCGACCGGCGCGTACGGGCTGGCGCTCTGTGCGGGGTGTGGCGATTGGTACACGCCGGCCTCGACCCCTCGACCCGGTGAGAGGAATTGGTGCCGACGTGGTGATTGTCAGAAGGCGAAACGAGCAGCGGCCTCGCGTGATTACTACGCTCGCGAGAACGCGAAACGGGCTACGCCGACTACCCCAGTTTCTACCCCAGAACCCGCAGACGATGACGATACGCCACGGACATAGCAGCATCAAATCTCCTGATTTTGCGGGGAAAGTGGACGACGATGAACCACGGTGGACGGGTCAGGGCAAGACTCTTAATCAGCTGGTTGTAGGTTCGAGTCCTACGCGGCTCACCATCACGATAAAAAGATACGATGAGTGTGGACCATCATCCCTCCCTTCGCGCTCTCGCTACCCTGCTCCGCGAGGGGACATGGTGTCATGACTCACGGGTTTGCATTGCCGATCGCTTTAACTTCTCGTGAAGCGATGCAATCTCCTTCCCAGATGAGCGTTCCGGACGCGTCTATGCCGGAACTACGGCCGCCGATCGTTGCGGTATCGCGCCACCCGCTCATTGCCCCTGCGGTTTTCCTGCTTGCGTGCGGGAGTTGTCCGCTGCGGCGGTCATGATGTCGGTGGAGTTTGGGAACACGCTTGCGGCCCTCCGCGAGTCCCGGTCGCTGCTCCGCAACCGCCTGGCGAGGCTAGCGGCCATCGATCCGAGCACGGTCACACGGCTCGAATCCGGAGAACGGAGCGCTAGCCGCGACGTCGTCGAACGGCTCGCAGTCGCTCTCGACGCCTCCGACGAGGAGCGACGTGCGCTCTTTGCAACCGCTGGCTTCCTCCCCGACGACGCGGCCACCGTCCTCGACGAGCCCAAGCTAACGCGTCTCGCGCTCATCCTAGCAAATCACGGAATGAAGCTAGGCGACCGGCGAACCCTAACGACGTACATCGATCTGGCGATCTCCCACGCCGAGGCGCTCGGCTACGACGTCCCGTCCTAAACACCGCGGCACAATCCGGCTCGAACCGTCGTTTCACCCCCGCTCGGAGGCGCGTCAATCGATTCCGCCGTTGCTCAGCTTTGACCCACTGCCATCGTCTCGGAGATCACTACCGATCCGCCACCTCTCCATCGAGCGCGCTGGGTAGGCAACGCGGGCACCAATCGGCCCTCCTGCTTCAGGCCGGCACCCGGCAGACGCCAGCGGGTTTTCTTCAACCGACAGAGCTCCGCAGCGGCCTCACGAGATGAAACGGGACCCGGCAAGGCCACTACGTCAACCGAATACTGGCTCATCGACGCTCACTCCTCAGGGCCAAACGCTTCCGGCCCTTGCCGATGACGAGTTCGGATGCGTCGCCAGCGAGTGGCCTCGATCGACCGATCCTGAAGAAGACTGATAAGTCCAAAACCAATGAGCAGGAGCGCCACGACCGATAGGACCTCGACGACGCCAAAAAGATCGGCGGATGCGGCCGCGAAGAAGATCGGCACGAACGAAACCGTGTTCGAAATGGTGAAGAAGGTCGCGTAGACCCGGGCGCGAATGTGTTCCTGCGATCGTTCTTGGAGAATAGTTTGCGCTGGCACCAGGATAAAGCTGTTACAGACCCCAAGGAGCGCGGCAAACCCGCCTGCGACGATCGTCTCCACCACTACCGGAGCATCACCGTTGAACCAAACCAATGCCAGCAGATTGCGACTCAACGCCAGCAGCAGCAGCATTACCCCGGCGAGGGTGATCGCCCAGTGAATCACCTGCTCCCGTGGAAAACGTTTTACGACCTTGCCGACGACCAAGGCGCCGAGAAGCACCCCCAAGCCCGCGGGAGCCACGATGTATCCAATGTCTTCCTTCGACAGGCCAATTACCGACGTGACAAACTCAGGCCCGAGTGAGGCCACCATGAGAAACGTCGTCGCGGCCACCGTCAGATAAGCAATGGCCTTCACCAGGGCGGGATCCTGAAGAATGAAGACCAATCCCTCTCGGATATCTGCCCATAGCCGGGTCATCGGATGGCCATCGGCCTCCGTCGCTCGGTGCGGGATCGGAGTCCGCGGCAGCGTTAGGACCAACGCCGCGCAGACGAGGAAGAGCAGGACCGTGAGACCAAAGAGACGGTCGATACCGAGAACCTTCGAGAGGATGGGACCCAACGTCGCGAACCCAAGCAGTTGGGCCGCCGTAAACGTCAGGTTGAAGAGCGCGTTGGCATTGATCAACTGATGGCGTGGGACCAGCGCGGGAATCGTCGCCCCTTCGGCCGGCGCAAACAGTTGGCCAGCGATGCCGAAGAGAAACGTCACCAGGTAATGGGCAGCAAGAATTGTTTGAACGTGCCAGCCGGGGCGGATCACCAGAAAGAGCACGACCGCGACCGCCCGTAGGGCATTGACCCCGGCCATCAGCAGGCGCCGGTTCATGCGATCGGCCATCACTCCGGCAAGGGGACCGAAGAGCACGGACGGCAGCGAAAAAGCGAGGATCACCAGGCTAATAGCCGTGTTCGCTTGGGCCAAGCTATGGACTTCGACAATATTCCGCACCCGTAAGAGCAAGGCGAAGTTCACCATGTTGCTCGCGGTTTGCGAGATCGCTTGGGCGAGCCAAAGGCGTAGGAACGGTCCGTTCCCAAGAACGGCGCGAAACGATCCTTCGCGCAGTGGTCGGAGGACTCGGACCCCGCGGCTCGAAGACTCGTCGCTCGGGGGATCGTGCCGGTCTGTCACTCCCCTGTCCGAGGCGGCATTAGGCCCATTTCCCATGACGTGTCATCTATTCGGGGACGAGGCCATGACCAGAATCTGGACCGGGCTCGGGGTCATCACCAGCGTGAGCATCCGACACCTCAGCAGTGGCCACGCCGCGGCTGACGAACGATTTCAGGCGCTTCTCCAGCGTCCGGCGCGGCAGCAAAACCTTGTGGCCACAGCCCAAGCAGCGGAGACCGATATCAGCACCCAGCCGCACGACCGTCCACTCGCGGTTCCCGCACGGATGAGCCTTTCGGAGCTCAACGACATCATTGAGATGCAGAACGATCGGTGGTCGTGGTAAAGCCATGGTTGACAGGGTACGTTAGCGAGGCGGCGTCACGCTCGCGAGCCGATCACGCACTCAAGGTCGTCTTAGCAGCGCGCGACCGCCGGTAGCACGGTAATAAGGAGGCGGTTATCTCCTGTATACGTCTATGTCAGGCCAGGAATCTTCATTCCTCCCGTCAGAGCACTCATCCGGTCTTCAGCCAGCGAGGCCGCCTTCGTCATGGCGTCCTGGATGGCCGCCGTAACGAGATCTTCGAGGAGCTCGACATCCTCTGGATCAACCGCGCTCGGATCGATCTTGATCCCTTGAAAGTTACGGGAGCCTGTCACCATCGCGGTGACAACACCGCCACCCGCTGATCCCTCGACGGTCGTTTCTTCTAACTCCTGCTGGATCTTGGCGAGCCGGTTCTGCATTTGCTGAATCATTTTCATATTTGCGGACATTCGATACTCCTACCTGCGCGGACGACGGGCGGATGTAGATTACCCCCGGTGAACGCAAGCAAAATGTGCTCGCGAAGCAGACTATCAACTACCCACCGAGTATAGCAGTCGGCTCTTTTAGCGCGTCGCTCCCTTATTGTTCGTCTGATTCCGCGCGGAGATTTTCTGCTCGACGACCCGTTGCAGCATCGCCGACGCGTTGTGGCGGGAGGCCACCGTCACCGGCCAACCATCAAGCATCGTCGCCAGTTCGTCAACACGGTCGTCGTCTTCGATAGGCGCCACGCTCGACGTCACACGTCCATCTCGCTCACGTTTCTCGATACGAAGATGGGCATCGGCGAACGCCGCTATCTGGGGGAGATGAGTAATGACCAAGACCTGGTGCTTTTCCGCTAAGCGCCAGAGTTTGTCACCGATCACCTGCCCGGAACGCGCCCCCACGCCAACGTCGATTTCGTCGAACACTAACGTTGGGGTGGCGTCCGCTTCGGAGAGAATGGACTTGAGAGCGAGCATCAGCCGCGCCGTTTCTCCACCCGAAGCGACCCGCTCCAGCGGTTTCAGTGCCTCACCTGCATTTGGCGCAATGCGGAACTCAACACGATCTGCCCCCGTCCTCTCGATCGCCACGCGCCTTGCGGGGTCCGCAGGAGGGAAGGGTACGCCGTCCTCGGTAGTTCGTTGCGTTACCTTCACGTCAAACTGGGCCCGGCCCATGTTCAGCTCGGCGATCGCTTCCTCGACGGCTCCGGCCAGTCGTGTCCCAGCCTCCGCGCGGACAAGCGATAGCTCAAACGCACGTTGGCCAAGCTCAGACTCTAGGCAGCGGATGCGTTCTTCCAGCCTATCGGGATGGACCTGGTCAGATTGAAGCTCCTCTAACTCACGTTCTGCCGCTTGGCTGGCCCTCAAAACATCGTCGATCGTTGATCCATATTTCCGCTTAAGTCCTCTGATCGTCTCGAGCCGATCCTCGACGGCGGCTAACCGGGCTGGATCAGCCTCAATCCGATCGCGATACGACCGTACTTCCCGCGCGACATCGTCCAGGAGAAACCTAATCTCGTCGAAACGGGTCGCCAACGAAACCATGGTCGGGTCAATCCCCGAGATGTCCGCCAGGTGCCCAGCGGCCTGGTGTAGCGCGGCGAGAGCAGGAACAACACCGCCCGTCTCGCGGTCGTCATCCCCGCCCACCAGAAGACTGTGGGTTGATGCTGCCTCCACGACCAACCGTTCGGCATGCTCTAAAACCGCTCGCTCCGCCAGCAGCTCGTCATCCTCTCCGGCAACGAGCCCGGCTTCGCTGATCTCAGCAACGTGAAAGCGCAACATGTCGGCTCGCTGTTGCCGTTCGCGTTCACTGCCTACGATGTCGCTCAGACGTTCTTTCCTGATGCGCACTTCGTCCACCAGGCCGCTGACGACTTCGCGAGCACTCAAGAGACCTGCGTAGCGATCGAGAATGTGGAGGTGCTCGGCCGAACGGAGCAGAGAAAGGTGATCGCTCTGGCCATGGATATCCACCAGCACGTTGCCAACTCGGGCCAGCATGCTGGCCGTCACCGCCCGCCCGTTGACACGAGCCGTGCTTTTTCCGACCGCGGAAATATCGCGGCTCAGAATGAGCAATCCGTCGTCTGGCTCGACTCCAACATCCGAGAGCGCCTCGGCGAGGTCGGGGCGATCAATGAGACCCGAGACATCGAACGTCGCGTCAATCCTCGCCGTCTTTGCTCCCGTTCGGACACTGTCGCTGGCGGCGCGTTCGCCCAGCACGGCGCCCAGCGCATCAATAATGATCGACTTGCCGGCGCCGGTCTCGCCAGTCATGACGTTCAACCCGGGCGCGAAGCCGACGCTCAAGTCATCAATGATGGCAAAATCGCGAATAGACAATTCAAGCAACATCTGCAGCCAGAGCAGGAAGCCTATCCGTCCCTATCGAATGGGGAACAGGCTACTGCGTTTGACGCCCGCGTGGCGACTGTTCAAACGAGATTTAACGGCTAGCAAGCCTACGTCGCACCTGTCGGCAAAAGACGACCAAACAAACCTCTTGCCCCCAGTTACCCTGCGCCACCACTGCCACACGCATCTTCTGTGCTGCCGGACGAAGCCGACTACAGAACGTCGCTCACAACCAATTGCGTGTTGGCGTAGGAGGCGGGCAGCGAAGGACACATACCAGCGGAGCACCGTGCCCGGAAAGGATAACCCGCAATAGGACGAATCGAAGCGAGCCGTGAGGTGCGGGGAGACGTGGACCACGACCCTCCTCGAGTGTAGCGCCTCCCAACGCCCGTCCCTCATGGCGGCCGGCGATCGGCGTCTGCTCTTCCTCCCGCACCCTTCGAATGGGCTCGCCGATCCCCGCGAGAACAATCCTACGTCGCTCCCCGGAGACACCTCCAAGGCGAATTTGCGAAGCCGAATCCACTGCCGGGCAGCGGACTCGGGTCAAGGTCGCGAACGCAACGGCCCCGCGCGAAACGAGTGAATGAACGCAGAGCCTCCTTCAAGTTAAACGACTGTCGCCCGCTGAGACAGCAGACTTGCTAATACGTGAGGTCTAATGGGCATCTCCGTCGGCCGAGCACCGCACGCGTCACGAATCGCATTGGCAATCGTCCCGGGCCCAGGGATAGCCGGAGGTTCGCCGACACCCTTCGATCCGTATGCCCCATGAACGGAGGGGATTTCAACCAATACCGTTTCAACGGGCGGAATCATGTCGGCTTTCGGCAACGCGTAATCCATGAGGCTCGCCGTCAGCAACTGTCCCTCGCCGTCGTAGGTCATACCCTCGTAGAGTGCCCAGCCAATTCCCTGGGCGACGCCACCATGCATTTGTCCTTCGACCGACGCCGGGTTGATGGCGAAACCAACATCCTGCACGGCCACGTACCGCACGACCCGCGTCTCGCCGGTGACGTCATCGACCTCCACCTCAGCAAGGTGAGCCGCGAAGCCCGGTGCGCTATCAGTGATCGCGGTCGAGCCCCGACCAAAGACGGGCTCGTACTTTGCCCCGAAGGACATGCTCATGCTCGCGATTTGGCGAAGACTCACGCCTGATGTCGGCACCCCTTTGACGCGCACCATTCCTTCAACAATTTCCAAGTCCTCAACCGCCGCTTCCAAATGCTGGGCCGCGATCCCGAGAATTTGATCCCGCGCGTCCTCGGCGGCCTGCTTGACCGCGGGGCCAACGGTATACGTGATCTTGGACCCTCCCGTGCCACCCGCGTACGGCGCCGCGGCAGTTGAGGCCGTCGTGATCGCGATATCGTCCGCCGCCATGCCAAACGCCTCGGCCGCGATCTGCCCAAAGGTCGTGTTCGTTCCACTGAGATCCACGGAGCCGAGGACCACAGTTAACCGCCCATCACTGTCGAGACGACAGACAGCCGTCGCCGGTTCCACCCCTCCGGGCCATCCCCCAACCGCGATTCCAACCCCCCGACCAGCGGCTCTGGCTGCTTGTCGGCCTTGCCAAGCGGGATGATCTCGCAGCGCTTCCAAGCATTCCTTGAGGCCGATCCGGGGCCACGCGTTACCGTTCGGCCGCTCGTCACCCTCAATCACGCAGTTCTGCAGGCGGAATTCAAGCGGGTCCAGGCCAAGTTTCAGCGCCAGCTCATCCACGACCGACTCAATCGCGAACGTGCCCTGTTGCGCCCCAGGTGCCCGGTAAGCACCTGCTCCAGGCTTGTGCGTCAGGACCTCAAAACCGCGGATATCCAGGTTTGGAAAGCGGTAGTACCCGCCCATCAGAATCGCCGAGATTTGAAGTGGCGACCCGGCACTCGACCCCGTGTCATACACGACCCGAGACTGCAGCGCCGTCATCGTTCCGTCCCGCTTGGCACCAACACGCAGTTGAATCCTGCAGTCGGGCGCAGGATTGCCCGCGAGGAAGTCATCCATTCGGCTGTACTGCAACAGCACCGGACGGCCAAGAGCAACTGCGGCTGCCGCCACCAACGGCTCGATCAGCACAAACTTTCCACCGAATCCGCCGCCGACAGGCATTGGGACGACGTTTACCCGGTGAACCGGCACCCCGACCGTCTCCGCGACACGCGTCCGACAGTGAAACGCCGCTTGGGTACTCGTATAGACCGTAAGGTCGCCGAGTGGCTCGATGTTCACCAAACACGCTTGAGGCTCCAAGTATCCTTGATGAACCGTCAACGATTCAAACGTAAGATCGACGACCTCGTCCGCTTCCGCGAATCCTTGTTCGATGTCCCCTCGGTGGAAGTGGATCGAGTTAGAGACGTTGGGCGGCAGCGGCTCATCATCAGCCTCGGCCTGTTGCGCGGCATCCGCGTTATGCATCCCCGCTTCTTCGTCGTTTCCCAACTGCTGGGTCTCACGCACCCTCGGTCCATGAGCATCCAGCGCATTATCGAGAGACGACACAACCTCAAGCGGATCGTAGTCAATCTCCACCGCGGCGGCCCCGTCCTCCGCCGCGGCGTCATTCTCCGCCAGCACGAGGGCTACGATATGTCCCGCGTGCAGGACCTCGCCCCAGGCGATCGGTGCCTTTATCGGCATTCCATTCTTATCCCGCTGGATCGGCAGGTCATCAGCGGTAAGGACGGCAACAACACCGGGAATGGCCAACGCCCGCGTCTTGTCGACACTCCGAATATGCGCATGTGCGTAGGCGCTACCCACCGGACGCGCATGAAGGAGACTCGGCAGCGCGAGGTCGGCCGTAAACCGCTCCTGCCCGGTGAGCTTGGGCGGCGCGTCGATTCGCTTCATCGGCTGGCCAACGGCTACGTGAGCCACCATTTTCTCATCCTTCCACATCTCACGGAGTGCGCCGCGCGCTCCCTATTCCATCGATACTACTGAGTGATGCTCTGGTCCTAGAGCACCCGACAAGGTCTTCACCTATCACGGTCGAAGATAGCCCGAATCGAATGGCCGCGCCAGCGATCCCGGTCTATGTGACCGCACAGCAGGGATCAAGCAGTGCCGAACGGTGAGAACATCGAGCACGTGAAAGCAGGCCACGAGAAATCGCCATCGTCGGTGGATCGACGACCCGATCCGTCTTTCGTCAGGCGAAGCCCAATTGGTCATTCACCGTGCGCGGCAAACACATCCTCTGGTCCCCACTCGCTAACCCGAAGCAGCTCGGCCTCCATATCATTGAGGAAGCCGAAGCGCTCTAAAGCATCGGCAATTTCATTCTCGCCATGGGCTTCCCAAAGCGAAAAAATGCGCTCTCATTGAGATCAGGAGACCACGTTCGAAGCCAGCGCGGAGTCACGTCGTCATCCTTCGACGCGCTCGCGAGCTCCCGAAGGCGCGTCGGCGCATGCACCATCTCGTCAGGGGCCGCCCGTGGTGTATGGATCACGAGATACAGCGGCATCAGATTCCTTGATGAAAGACCTATCTCCCACGACCACCGCCACGCCGTCGCCGGCGGCGTCCCACGCCTCCATGCTCGGCGACCCCCGCGTCAGCGGCAGGTTCCTCGATCACGGTCCCCACCCCATCCAAAAGATCCGACGTAGCCGGCCTCTCGATGGTGGCTCTGACTGCGACTGAGCGCTCCGGCGACGCAGGCACAACGTCACCCGCGCCAGACCCGATGCCAAGATCGTTCTTCGAGAACACTCGGTCAGACTTGTCGGCCTCGAGGCGGACGGTGATTAGCTCTTTCAAAATTTGCATCGAAACAACGACTCCATCCCCGTCTGGTGTCGCAATCGTTTGCCCGAGGCGTGGCATAGCTCCCTTCATTTGTCGGTATTGCTCGTTTTCATACGAAAGACAGCAAAGGAGGCGACCACACACGCCCGACACCTTGCTCGGGTTGAGTGGAAGATCTTGGGTCTTCGCCATGTTCATGGAAATTTCAGGGTAGATCGGCAGCCATGACGAGCAGCAAAGCGTCCGGCCGCACCGTCCAACCCCGCCCAGGAGCCGCGCCTCATCCCTCGGGCCCACTTCTCGCAGTTCGACCCGGCAATCAAACAGAGTCGCCAGTTCATTGGTCAACTCGCGCAACGTTCCCGTTGCCAGGTGAGATCGCTCCGGTGTTGAATAGCTCACCGTGAGCGTGGCTCCATCGAAGCTGTACTCCGCGGTTATCGGCTTGACCGGGAGACCCCGAAAGCGAACGAGCCTCCCGACTGCTCGCACCGCGTCGGCTCCCCGACGCCGAAAATCGTCCATACGACGCACGTCTGCGTCACTCAGAAAACGCTCGATCGCCTTTAACTCGCCTTGCAGTGTATTCAGGCGGATTTGCTGGGGTGCAATAACGACGCGTCCCGCCTCCAGTCCACGCCCCGTTTTGACCACCACCCAGCTTCCAATCTCAACGATCGCGTCGCGCACGTCAAAATAATAGGTGCGTCCTGAATCCCGAAACCGTATACCAACGACACACTGTTTGTCGGCTTCATCGTCCGATCCCCCGACCGACTCTCCCTCTCCCGTCTCGCAGGCACAGTCTCCAACCTTCTCGCCCGCCTCAAGTCGTGTCTTGAAACGCTGTCTTGCCATGGCGCGCGCCTCGTCGACCGTCTGTGGCACGACCGGCATGCTCGACATAGCTACTTCGACGGAGTTGGCCATTGCAGCACCATCGCCTCGATTGCCAAACGCGGCCGAACGTTTGCGTCCAAATCGGCGACGCACGTTTGCACCGCCTGTATAGCTCCCCGCAGAGCTGGAAGCTCCCAACCCTCCGCCACCCCTTGCAGTCGCTCCGCATACCCTTGAAACGTCAAAGATCCGGGTACCGCGACGCGCAGCAGCAGCGCGTCGCGCCACAGACCAAGCAGAATATCGAGGTCGTCGAAGACCTTCACGCGGCGCTTTGGAAACGTATCACCCAAACGAACGGCAGTCACCAGTCGAGCGTAGGGTGATCCTTCCATCCACTCGAGAGCCCAGTCAACCGCGCGCCGCCGCTCGTCAACGACGGCGGCATCCCCTACCGCGCGAAGTGCCCATCCTGGCCGACCGCCAGCCAAGCTCGCGATCTCGTCCGCCCGGGATCGCTCGATCCCACGTGCTTCAAGTGCTCGAGCCACGACCTGGCGAGGGACATGGTGCAGATCAACGATCTGGCACCGCGAACGAACCGTCGGCAAAAGCGTTTCGGCTTCCTCCGCGAGCAGGAGGATCACCACGCTCGCGGGTGGCTCCTCCAGCGTTTTCAGAAGCGCTTCTTGAGCAACTCCTTGCATCGTCTCAGCGTTATCAATCACCAACACGCGCCACTGACCTTCCATCGGCCGTAATGCGGTCGCCCCACAGACGCGGCGCACCGTGTCAATCGTTAGCCCGGTCTGACCACCGGTCTTGTCTGACAGGGCCGATTGTTGCGCCAGCCCGAACTGTTGCACGTCAGGATGCGTTCCCCGCGAGATTTTTCGGCAGCTCAAGCAGGCGCCACAACGCTGACCTTCGCCACGCCGCATCGAATCTTCACAGCACAGCGCCTGGGCAAAAGCGGTAGCCAAGGCTCTCTTGCCGATACTCTCTGGTCCGGTGATCAGATACGCGTGCGCCACATGGCCGGCGCCGATTGCCACGCTCAGGTCCTCTACCGCCGCATCATGCCCCCAGACGGGCCAGCCTGTCGGAAAACCAGCCGGCTCATTCGTCCACAACTCCTTGTCCGCGCGGAGATCGTCCACTCTAAGCCGCTCGTCGACGCACGGGTCGGCGCCTCGGCGTTGGCTTGGTCTGCTCGGCGTGTTCTGCCCCTTCCAACAGGCCGACGAGCGCCTGGCGATCAGCCACGCGAAGACTCTCATCTTCCGGCAACCCGCGGACATACCCGGACAACCCCGCCGTGTTCATGACCGGGAAATCCGGTTCCTCAACCTCGAGTTTAACGTGTGGGTTAAGAAAGACGATTGCGCCGTCGACGTCCATTTCTAACTGAGCGTCAGCTAGATAGTCCGACAAGGCGCCGACGTTCGCCTGCGTTTCGCGTGCGGGATCACCGAGCTGAGGACCGCCCATTCCGAAGAGTCGGCCAATCCCCGCTTTCTCCTTTCGCCAGCGATTATTGCGGTAGACGATAGTCCCCGGAACCTCCCGCGCAGTCAGTATAAGAGCGCCTCCCGGATGGACGAGGAGATGCTCGATGGTCCTCTTCCCTATCTCAACGTAATGGATCAGCGTGTAGCGCTCACCTAGATTGCGCAAAACCGTATCAATATTTGCATCATTGTGAGCGTTCCATTTCGCCGTTTGTTGCATTCCATAATGGAACAAGACTGTTCCACCAAGCAGGGTCACATAAGAAAGAAGAATCCGTTGTGGATTGAGAGCCAGCCAAAACGTCGCCCCCAGCAGAGCTAGCCCGAACAGGGCGCTCCACTTCGCCAAACGTTTCCGACGTGTCACGTAACTAGCGTTTCGAATGACCCTCGCGGCTCCCCGAGAGCTGACGCGAGCGTTGCGGGCGACAGGTGGCATGAAGGCCCCACTCCCACCGGGAAGTGGGCCTCTCACCCGCCTTCCGGCGTAACCAGAATAGCTGTACATCGGATGCGCCGACGGCACAAAATTGTAGCATAGCCGCCTCCTTCTCTCGTTCCTCGTTACGGCAACGCCCGGACGTTGGTGAGGTGTTCGAGCAGGTAGCGAGTTGCTCCCAAAACCCCGATCAGCGTGATGCCGAGGAGGAGCGCGTGCCCACTCGCTACTTGGATCTCGGACCAGCCGTCAAATGTGCGGTCGGCGCGTCGCAGCAAGACAAGAACGACGAGCATCACCATGGCGACCACGCCAATCGCTGCCATCATCAGGAGTAACGCCACAGGAACATACCAAAGGCCCATGCCTGACATCGTGGCCCACACGAACGGTGCCTGAATCGCGACCACCACCCCGAGCTCGCGAAGGCTACCGATCGTCGCGGCATGCCAATGCCCGTCCCTCCAGAGCGACGTTGCGAGGAGAAAACACACGACGGTCGATAGCGTAATCCCCGTGAGCTGTCCGGTAACAAGGCGCAGCGCATTCTGCGGCGTGTACAGATGCCGCAGCCCGAGATCGAGCAAGAGCGAATTAAACCCGTCGACCGCCATCACGGCGACAAAGAGACCGAGCATCACCGCGATCGCCGGCTTCGGGAGGCGAAACGAGCGAAACCGCCCACGCACGAGCAGATAGGCCGTCGTAACAAAGAAACCGCCATAAATACCGGTCATCCGCGCATCGAATGGAAGGAGCTGGCCTCCAAGACGAAGAGTATGGCTGGCGCGTTGAGCGCACAGGCCGTGCAGCGCCGCTTGAAGCTTGGCATCGAGCGGCCAGGGTGCCACCAGGAATAACCCGACCACGGCAAGGGCCATGAGTGGCAGGAGGAATGGACGCAATGGATCGTGGTCCGTCCGACCGTCGGTTCCATGACAATCGTGCTCAAGGTAAAGTGGCTGCTGTACAGTCATAGGTTCGTGTCCCGACCGACGCGCGAACGGCCTTCCCCAAACGAGACCTGGGAAAGGCTACCACGACAAAATCGGCTGACTCGACACGGCCGCGGGGGTTGTCGTAGCGGGCAGCGTTTCGTCGTCACCCAGCATGTTCTCAGGTCCGTGCGACGATATCGGGGCACTGGTCGCTCGGCGACAGGAGTACGCTTCTTTGCAAACAGGCAAGACCCAAGCCGTACGAGCGTTGGACACTGCTGAAGGGGCCGTAGTAGCCGCTCGCCGCGCCACGGTGACCGAGCTCTTTCCTCCCAGGATCGCCGTCGCCCGGGGCCGCGGAGCGCTGCGCGTAACGTTCGTCGCGCTCGCAGCTTTCATGGGTCTCTTCGTGATCGTCCTCGGCAAAAAGAGTGCCCGGACCGACCTCAAGCTGACGCTCTCCCTGCAACGGCATCAGGCCCGCTGGTTCCGGAGCGTGATGGAGGCGGCCTCCTGGCCCGGCTTTCCTCCCCAGAGCCGGATCATTCCGCCCGCCCTATCCGTCCTTTGGTTACTGCTTGGATTCCCTACCGAAGCGCTCTTCCAGACGCTGGCCTGGGGCGCGAGTGGCATCTCCTTTTTGGTTAAGATCGTGATGCGGCGCCCCCGGCCCGACCACCCCGAGGTCCGCGTCGCAATCGCCCGTATCGGCGGCACATCCTTTCCGAGTGGCCACGTTCTCAATTACATGGGTGTCTACGGATTCTTGGCCTATCTCCTGACCACGTTTCTTCGCCCTGCCCGCGTTCGCCGCGCCGCGGTCGGGTTGCTCATCGGATTGTTAGCTCTGGTCGGACCCAGCCGCATCTACCTCGGCCATCATTGGGCGACCGATGTCACGGCTTCCTACCTGCTCGGGACGTCCTATCTCCTGACCCTCTCAGCCCTTTACCGCCGCGTCAAAGTTTGGCTCCTTCGCTGATGACCGACCGACGCGGCTGTCGTAACCAGTCCGCTCGCACCGAAGCGGTTGAGGTCATCGCTCACGCCGGCGGAGCGGCCTACCATCCAGCCAATAGTCGAGCCGCCATGGAGGCGGCAATCGTTATGGGTGTCGACCGCCTAGAATGTGACGTTCAATGCTCCGCTGATGGCCAGCTAGTGCTCCACCACGACCGGTATGTCGCCTGCCCCGCTAACAACAGGTCGTTCATCACCGCGCTGACCACTCGTGAGCTGCGACGCCTGATACCCGGTTTGCTCACGCTGGATGAGCTTGCGGAGATCGCGGCGGGCCGCGCTCCCCTTCTGCTCGATGTCAAAAGGCCGGGCTACGAGGACAAACTCGTCGCGGCGATTCGTCGACATCAACTTGAATCCGCCTCGTCAATCTCGACAACGTATGCGTCAACGCTCTATCGAATGCATCGAGCGTTCCCCACCATGCGTCTCGGCCTCTCGACCGGGCATTTGGCCTCCTCCACACCCACCGCCGCCGGTCGCGCGGCAGCGCGCTGGCTCCTCCGCCTCGCGGTCCCCATTCCCCTCGTCAGCACACTCCACCTGCTGGGATTAACCGAGGTCATGCTGCATCATTCCGTCGCCACCAGACCACTGGTCGCGCTCATCCAGCGGGGCGGACGGCGGGTGAACCTTTGGACGGTTGACGAACCACATACGATCCGCCGCGCCCTCGGTTTAGGTGTAAACGGAATTATCTCCAACGACCCTTGGCTTGTGCAGACCTTGATCGAGACATTCGCGAGTGATAATGCTCGAGAGGACCATCCTGACGGCGCCTCCGCCAGTTGACACCAAGTTGTAGGTTCTCGCAACTTGCGCTCAGCGGGCCTGGCCCGGTGCGGATTGGAAAGCCACCGCCGCCATAGGAAAGCTTGGCGACGCCACGCCCTCGCTGACCGACGCCGCTTGCGAAAGGGTCGTCGGCCAGTTCCAATTGAGTTGGCCGTCAGATTTTGTACGTTTCGTCGAAGAACACACCCGCTGGCCGAGTTCTTCCGCAGGTCTGCTCTACTCCTCTCGTCAGCCGTCGTGCGTCACCACCGCTCGCGCATGTCAGATAAAGCGGATCAAGTTGATAACAAGGCGTCTCCACATCCCGCGCCACAAGCCGAAGCTTGTCGCCGGTTCGCCCTCGGAACGTTATTGGTGAAATAGCGCCCGCTCGATCGTGGCGATGCCCGAATACTTTCTTGCCGTTCACGTAGACGGATAGGTTGTCGTCGACCTCGATCGCCTCGGTTGTTGCCGGCCCGCCTGAGAGGACAAACTTTCGACACCGATCACCCGCGCCGGCGTCCCTGTATCCCATGTGAGCGAGCAATCCGCTCAATGAAGCTGCCCCGAGGAGGCGGCCAAGCTGCCGTCTCGAGAAGGCTCGAGCCTCGTCTCTGATCAACCGCTTACCCTCCAATCCCTTCACAGACCTACGCTCCCTTCTGTCCGCCAATACCCCGGACTGAAGACCGACCCTCGGTAGCTCCGGAAAAGGACGACAACCTCGTGTCCGTTCATCGTAACACTTGCCGTTCTCGGGTCGTGTCTGACGCGTAGATTCACGCTGCTCAAACCACCCTCGCTGGCATGGCCAATGCATGAGACGGGAGGGAGACGACACCCTCGCCTTCGTCGAGGCGCTCGGTGCTGTCCGCCGTGAGGTGCCCACGCTGCTGGTCTGGGACAACGCCCCGTCTCACCACCCTAAGCCGGTCAAGACTGTTGCGGTCGGCGCCGCGGTTAAGCTAGCCGTCCTGCCGTTCCGGCCCCGCGAGCCGACTCCGCCAGAGGACCTGAGGCGGGGCTCAAGGGTGAGATCGCCGCCCACTGCTACCGAGCGTCGACGAGTTGGCCGAGCGCGCCGGTGACTGGCTCGACAGCATGACAGACGACGAGCGCCTCAGCCGTTGCGATCCCCGCACTTCCAGTCCGACTGGCCACCTACTTAACCGAAGCGGAGTTTGGCCTCGGCACTCCCGCCGTTACCCGTGAGCACGTCGGTTACGTTCTTGAGCAGGTCCGCCCGTTTCTGATCTCGCCCTGCGCGGCCGATGATAAACGCCGGCGGCGCGGCGTGCTGTGCAAACCAGCGATCCGAACGCCAGTTCAAGCCTCGCCGTTCACGCCCAGCTTGCCCCGTTCAGCAGCGCCGACATCGTACCAAGCGTGGAGCTAGCAGTCGCCGCCGTCGTCAACCGCAACCGGGTCGGTCAGCTCGTCAACTCCATTGAGGGTGCAGACGAGGTTGATCCTGACCCGGCGGTGCTCGTCATTCGATTACCCCTATGTATTGGCGGCGGTGATCGGCGAGCCGCTGCCACAGGTCGAGGGCAACGAGGCCCATGACCTCCACCGACCTAGGTGTGGCGCCATTCCGAACAAAAGAGACCAATGCCACCTCCGACGCCACAATGTCCGCCCTCGCTGGCGACCGGTACCCACGAGCGTACTCGCCCGAGAAGGCAACGAGAAAGGCGTCGGCCCGCGCGGCGGAATCGATCACGCCCTGGAAGCCGTCTCCCCGAGTGATCGACGGCGACGCCGCGTCCTGAACCGGCGTGGCAGACTGGGCGGTGGAGAGGTCCACCCTTTCCAGTTCAGCGATCAGCCACCGTCCGTTGTCCTCGACGAAGTAGACAACGAGCGCCGGACCGCCCTGGGCGTCGCTGTCGACCTCAAAGATGGCGGCCGCTCGGCCATCGTCCAGCAAGCGCACCGATGTCGGGACGGGCACCGTCAGCCCCGCGTCGTCCGCGGCCGGCGTCCAGCTGGGGAACGCGTAAACGTCGTAGATGCCAAGGACGTAGAGCCGGGCCGGCGGGATGTCGGCGGCGAAGAGCGACAAGACGCGCGCCCGATCGCCCGCGCGGAGGCATGCCACGATCTCACGGAGGGTTGCGTTCACCCCGGCCACCGTCGCGGCGTCCGCCGCCTGCCCGGTCGGGAAGGCGGAGGCTGGGATTGGGGTCGCCTCGAGCTGCTTGAGCGACTGAGTGTCGCGAGGGCCCGGGGTGGTCTCCAACGACGCGGCGGGTCGCGGGGCAACCCGGCATCCCTCCTCCATGGACGGGGGGTCGTCCGCGGCGGTCGTGACCGACCGCGCCAAGACAAACGCGGATGCAAGCGCGGCCAGCGCCATGAGGCCAGCCGCGAGGAACGCCATCGTGCGCATTGGACTTCTCTCCTTCCACCAGCGGGGGACCATCCCAGAACGAGACGAGTCCTAAATATCGCTCCCCCGCCCGAGGGAACGACCTACTCGGCATGGGAAAAGACGTCGGAACTCTGCGATTTGTTCCCAGCCGCCCTTGACCGAGAGGCCACGCGCTGCCATGCGGGCATCGCGCCGGCGGCGTGGCATACTGGGCGCGGCGCTCCGGCATCACCAGCCTGCCTTCGGACCGGGCCGACCCGGTTCAGTCGCTGGCGCCGCGGCGTGGCCATCGGGCGGTCGACCACGCGCTGAGCCCCGATTAGGCTGTCGCCCGCGGCGAGGACGCCACTCTGATCTACGTCGGTCAGGGACCGACCATGATGGGGTTGCCGCGCGACGCCGCCGTCAGTCTGATGCATCGCACCGGCGGCCACCAGATCGCCACCCGCCGCGACCATCCCTAACACGTCGACCGGGCCGTCGCCCTCCTCCTCGGGCCATGTTTCCTTCACGCATTAGACCTGCCAGACTCGTCGCGCTCATTGACTGCCCGTCTTGCGCCGTGATACCTTCGGCAGAGAAGAAGAGGTGGACCGGCGTCGACGGAGACCGCGCCGGCGCCAGCGCCGTTCAGCAAGCTCGGATGGATGAAAGCCGGGCCGCCCGCGCAGCGTCGGAGATCGCTCCCGAGCCATCGCCCGAACGGTCGCAACCCGACCTAGTAGGCGCGACCGGGCGTCGCCCGTTACCGCGACACGCACGTCTCCTATCTGGCGTGCGATTGAGTGGACGCGTCGATCCGGCGCGTCAAATGAGGTGGTACCGCGGGCTCGCCCGTCCTCACGTCCGAGGGCGGGCTTTTGCTGTTCCCTTATCCACACGTCTGTAGAGACTTGGTTCAACGTTCAAAGGGATGTCCATGTCGCGTTTCTCAGCGGTAACAAACAAGGTCGACTTCCCCACGCTCGAACGTGACACGCTCGCCTGGTGGGGTCAGGAGGCGGTGGTCGAGAGCTACCTGCATCGCAACGATGCGTCACAGCGACGCTACTCCTTCCTCGACGGCCCGATCACGGCGAACAATCCGATGGCCGTCCACCATGCCTGGGGCCGCACCTACAAAGACCTCTTCCAGCGCTATCACGCAATGCTCGGCGAGCGTCAGCGTTTCCAAAACGGCTTCGATTGCCAGGGGCTGTGGGTCGAGGTCGAAGTCGAGAAAGAGCTCGGCTTGCAGAGTAAACGGGATATCGAATCCTACGGCGTCGGTCCCTTCGTCGACCGCTGTAAACAACGTGTCCTGAAATTCGCCGAGCGCATCACCGCCCAGTCAGTCCGCCTCGGCTACTGGATGGACTGGGACAATTCCTACTTCACCATGTCGGACGAGAACAATTACACCATCTGGCACTTCCTCAAGACATGCCACGAGCGGGGTTGGATTTATAAAGGGCATGACGTCATGCCATGGTGTCCGCGATGCGGTACGGGCATTTCCGAGCACGAGATCGTCACCGAGGGCTACCAGGAGCGAACCCACCTCTCCGTCTACGCCCGCTTACCTCTTCTCGATGAGGAGAACGCCGATCTTCTCGTCTGGACGACGACTCCCTGGACACTTCCCGCCAACGTTGCCGCCGCCGTCCACCCCGACCTCACCTACATCCGCATTGAACAGGCCGGACACATCTCCTATCTCGCCAAGGACGCGGCGAAGTCCGCGCTTCGCGGAGATTTCACGGTCACGCGGGAATTGCTGGGCGAAACCCTCGTCGGCCGCCCCTACCGTGGGCCATTCGATGAGCTGCCTGCCGCGTCGGCGACGGCGCACCGGGTGATCCCGTGGACGGAGGTGGACGCCGCCGAGGGGACCGGCATTGTTCACATCGCTCCGGGCTGCGGCAAAGACGACTTCTCCCTCTCCAAGGAGCACGACCTTTCTGTTATCGCGCCGATCAATGAGTTCGGCGTCTACGTGGACGGCTTCGGACCGCTCACGGGTGCTTACGTTCACGAAGTCGCGACCGCGATCATTCAAGATCTCGAGAAAAAAGGTCTCCTGCACCGGGCGGAACACTTTAAACATCGTTACCCCGTCTGCTGGCGGTGCGGCACCGACCTCGTCTTTCGCCTTGTCGATGAATGGTTCATCTCCATGGCCCAGTTGCGGCAACCGATGATGGATGTCACGCGCCAGATCAACTGGATCCCTAGCTTCGGCATGGACCGTGAGCTTGATTGGCTTGCGCACATGGACGACTGGATGATCTCGAAAAAGCGCTACTGGGGCCTCGCGCTTCCCATCTTCGAATGCCATGCCTGCGGAAATTTCGACGTCATCGGCAGCGAAACGGAACTCCAACAGCGTGCGGTCGCCGGCTGGGAGGCCTTCGCCGGGCACACCCCGCATCGCCCTTGGATCGACGCCGTCAAGATCGCCTGCACAGGGTGCGGCGAAACGGTTAGCCGCGTCTCGGACGTGGGCAATCCCTGGCTTGATGCTGGGATCGTCGCCTTTTCTACCCTCCAATATCGTCACGACCGCACCTATTGGGACGCTTGGTATCCCGCTGACATGATCTCTGAGAGCTTTCCCGGCCAGTTTCGTAACTGGTTCTACTCGTTGCTCGCCCAGAGCACCGCGCTCGAGAACCAAGCTCCGTTCAAAACGGTCTTCTCCTACGCGCTCATGCGCGACGAGCGCGGGCACGAGATGCACAAAAGCAAGGGAAACGCGATCTGGTTCGACGATGCGGCGGAGGAATATGGCGTCGACGTCATGCGCTGGCTCTTCTGCACCGTCAACCCCAGCGCCAATGTCAACTTCGGGCCGCACGTCTGCGATGAAGTGCGGCGGCGATTCATCATCCCCTTGTGGAACTCCTACGCGTTCTTCGCAACCTACGCCCGCCTCGACGGATTCGACCCCATGGCCCCAGATAATCAGATCGCGTCCAGCGATCGCAGCCTCCTCGATCGCTGGGTCATTTCCCGGACCAATCAGCTTGTCGCCGAAGTTCGCGACCGGCTCGATGCATACGACCCCGATGGAGCGGCCAAGGCAATCGAACGATTCGTCGTCGAGGAGCTTTCCAACTGGTATATCCGGCGCAATCGGCGCCGCTTCTGGAAGAGTGAGGCCGACCGCGACAAAGCTGCCGCCTACCACACACTCTATGAGTGTCTCGTCACGGTCACCCGCCTCCTCACCCCGTTCATCCCCTTCCTCACCGAAACGATCTATCAAAACCTCGTTCGCTCAGTAGATACCTCGGCGCCCGTCTCCGTGCACCTGACCGACTACCCCGCAACCAACGATTCACTGATCGATGAAGATCTCGCCCGCGACATGGCGGCCGTTATCGAGGTGGTCAGCGTCGGCCGCGCCGCGCGAACCGAGGCTGGAGTGAAGGTGAGGCAGCCCCTGCCCGCGGTCCTCGTTGCTTCCCGCGACCCTGCGACCATGGCTGCGATCGTCCGGTTCAAGGACCAGATTCTCGACGAGCTCAACGTCAAGGACGTCTTGCCCCTCACCGATCGCGATGGCGTGGTGTCCTACGATATTCGCCCCAATCTCAAACTATTGGGTCCAAAATACGGCAAGCGACTCGGCGCCCTACGTCAAGCGCTTGAAAGCGCGCCTCCCTCGTCGGTCGCGGCAAGCGTCGAGGCGGGTGAACCGATCACCCTTCTCCTCAACGATGGCTCGAGCGTTGAGTTGGAGCCATCGGAAATTCTGGTCGATCTCAGGAAACGCGCGGGGTACGCTGCCGCTCAAGGACCCTCCACCACGGTCGCCCTCGATACCTCACTCACTCCCGAGCTCATCCAGGAGGGACTCGCCAGAGATTTCGTCCGTGGCGTCCAGGACGCTCGCAAGAACGCCGCGTACCGGATCGAACAAACGATTGGCGTCTCGTACGAAGCCGATCCTGAAGTGATCGCCGCGATTACTGCCCACGATCCATACGTACGCGCCGAGATCCTCGCCGTGCGCCTAGACCCGCAAGGAGAAACCGGATTCTCCGATGCAATCGAGTCGGAGCCCTTCGCGGAGACTGACGAGTCCGCCCGCGGCGATGGCGCGTTCCACGACCAAATCAGTGTCGGTCCCCATCAAGTAAGAGTCTCGCTTCGTCGCGAGTCGAAGGGAGCGGCATCGCAACGATAATCGCGAGTGCTTGGAGGACCGCGTCGCATAACTGGCCACCGCACCTATGCGCTCACGATGGCGAACGAAAGCTCCTCCCATTGAGCTCGATTGACGCGTCGCTTCCGCTGTCGAATACTTGGCTTCGCTGCATTCCAGAGAACGAGTCGACGAGAATCGCCGATCCGCCTATGTATGGCCACCGACAGGAGGAAAATCGATGGACGATCCACGCGCTCGTCAGTTGCTCCACGACTTCGTCGCCGGCAGGCTCGACCGCCGCCAGCTGGTGAAGCGTGCGCTCGTCCTTGGCCTGACGGCGCCCGCCGTCGCCTTGCTCCTCGGAGAGACGGCGCGCGATACCGTTGCCGCCCCTGCCTCGATCCGCGCCATGCCGTCGTCCCAGGTAGACGCGAAGACGCTGGTCATCGCCGACAACATGTCGTCGGGTGGGCTCTGGCTCTCACTCGATCCCGGTCGCATCTATGAGATCAATCCCGGCTCGTTGATGAACGTCGTCTACGAGCCGCTGTACCACCTCCCCGATTCCAGCAAGCCAGACAAATTCGAGGCCCTTCTTGCGTCGGGGATGCCACAGGTTTCGCCGGACGGCAAGGAAGTAACCGTGAAGCTGCGCCAAGGCGTG